>Ga0194126_10004670_pt1 | contig 20772 bp, 18 predicted proteins | sample TA2KigC150mmetaG_FD_148641 | JGI IMG/M metagenome (GOLD analysis project Ga0194126, IMG submission 148641) | Freshwater microbial communities from Lake Tanganyika, Tanzania - TA2015035 Kigoma Deep Cast 150m | ecosystem: Environmental > Aquatic > Freshwater > Lake | place: Tanzania: Lake... | reverse complement strand
TTTTTCATCCCTTCCGTCAAAGGGCGGAGAAATAATGGAGACAGCGACAAAGGGCTCGCCGCCCGTATTGAGGAATTTGTGCACGGTCTTTGCGGGAACCTGTAAGATAGAACCTGGTTTCACCATATACCGAGTGCCATCAAGGGTGGCAATGCCACTCCCCTTTTTTACATAGAGAACCTCATCATGCCGTTTGTGGTAATGCGGGCGCAATTCCCCATTTTCGCGGACTTGAACGAGGTGCATGCTTGAATTTTTATTCTCACCCACGTCCGTGATTTTTACTTCTTCACCTTCGCCAAGTGGGTTTTTTTCGGCGACCTCTTCAATATTTTTCACCGTAGAGGAATATACTTCCGGAAATTTCGTAGGATGCTTTAGAGATTCTACAAAATTGGTTGGATAATACCGTACCGTTGTGCAACCAATAAATGCCAGTGATAGAAGGGGAAGTACAAATCGCAGAGTAATTTTAATAGTGTTCATTATTTATATAGTGTGCCGATGATTTTTAGGAACTTTACAAAAGACATAACAGGTGACACTTCACCTTGTTTTACGGCTGTTTTTACATATGCATTTGTATTAAAACAAAAGATATAGGGTATTGCAAGTGAGTATTTAAAATGCTTGAGTTATAATCAATGCGGTATCTTTGGTTCTTGTAGATAACTTCATTGACATTTTGTCAGCTTATTTCTATCATAAAAATACAAATGAAGATAAACAAAGAAAGACGACAGTTTCTTAAAAAAACCTTAAAAATGGGCGGCGGTTTTTGCGCATCCACGTTCATTGGAAGGTCACTGGTGGACTATGCCTCATGTATTTCATGGGGTGGCGAAACGCTTGCAATAAATCCTGTCGTGGTTATTGCTCGCGATGACCGCATACTCGCAGAAACTGGGAATTTAAGAGAAAATATCGTTTCAGGTTTATTGCACAAGTCTGTGATGCAGTTGACCAACGCCCCATCGCAAGAAAAGGGGTGGCAGGCACTTTTTAAACCGGATGACGTTGTCGGTATAAAATTAAACTGCCTCTCAGGGAAAACCATGTCTCCTCACGTAACAGTTGTGGAGTCTATCATACAGGGTTTAAAATTCGCCGGCGTTAAAGATAAAAATATTATCGTATTCGAACGGTTCAATCGGGAACTCGAAACCTCCGGATTCCGCATCAGACGCACGACAGATGGTGTTCGGTGTTTTGGTACGGATGAACTTCCGGGCGGCGGTTATGAAGCTGAGCCGGAATTTGCCGGCAGTGTCGGGACATGTTTTAGCAAAATAGTATCGCAACTGTGCACCGCAATTATTAACGTCCCCGTCCTGAAAGACCACGATCTGGCCGGTATCAGCGTGGCCATGAAAAACTTTTTCGGTGTCATCCATAATCCCAACAAATATCACGGCAACAATTGTAATCCTTTTATTGCCGAATTAAATACCCATCCCTATATTGCAGACAGGGTAAGGTTGATTGTGTGCGACGCCCTTATGGCACAGTATAACGGCGGACCGGGTTACAAACCGCAGTGGACATGGAATTACAACGGAATCATCGTGGGGAGAGACCCTGTTGCACTGGATCGGATATGCCACAATATAATCGAAGAAAAACGGAGTGAAATGAGGCTTCCTTCCTTAAAACAGGCAAAGCGTGAACCTAAGTATATCTCCACGGCTGCCACATTAGGTTTGGGCATAGATGATCTTTCAAAAATCAAATTAGTCCATGTATAAGAACATTCACACTTCGTAGATGTACAGATAAGTAAAATCTATTGAATGATACCGTACCCTTTGTTATAATTTTGCACGTATGAGTAACTCGGTAAGGGCTGAAAATCTTCAGCCCCTACTTGCAGCATAGGTCATGTACGAGACATGACCTTTTTTATGTATAGAAATCGTCATAATAAAAACCAATAGGAAAAACAAGATGTCATCACCGTTTACAGAAGATCAAATAAAGCGTTATTCAAGACACATTATCCTCCCGGAGGTAGGTGGAAAGGGGCAGTTAAAGCTTTTAAAAGCCAAGGTGTTTTTGGTAGGCGCGGGAGGGCTGGGATCTCCTGCGGCATTTTACCTTGCTGCCGCCGGCATTGGGAAAATTGGTATTGCCGACAGCGACATTGTAGACCACTCAAATCTACAGCGGCAAATCCTGCACTCCACCAAAGATATAGGGCGTTCTAAGGCAATCTCTGCAAAAGAAACCCTGGAGGCGCTAAATCCGGATATTGAAGTAATACCTTACACGGAACGTCTCAACTCTGAAAATATCCTCGATATTATCAAGGACTATGACGTCATTCTTGATGGGGCTGATAATTTCCCAACCCGGTACCTTGTTAACGATGCCTGCGTCTTCCTCAGGAAACCGCTTTCTCACGGCTCTATCTTCAGGTTTGAAGGACAGGTTACTACCATTGTGCCCTTTGAGGGACCCTGCTACCGCTGTCTGTACGAAACACCCCCCCCGCCGGGTCTCGTTCCTTCATGTCAGGAGGCGGGTGTTCTGGGCGTGTTACCAGGCGTAGTGGGTTCCATACAGGCCACAGAGGTGGTAAAACTTATTCTCGGTAAGGGAGAAATATTAAAAGGGAAATTACTCATCTACGATTCCCTAAACATGGACTTTAAAAAGGTCAAGATACATAAAAATCCCAACTGCCCGGTGTGCAGCGACAATGCCACTATCAAGGAACTCATCGATTACGAAGAGTTTTGCCAGGCACACATTGGTTCTTAATACAATTTTCCAATAAATGTTTTTAAAGAAGGTAATCAGATGAATACTCAAAAAATTCCTCACCGGCTATGCAAAGCAATATTGGCTGTAATTACAATTTTATCCATGAATATGATTGCAGATATCGCTACCTTTAAAAATCTCCATGCAGGCGAAAAGCAAATGAAAACACAAACCGAGGTAAATAACATATCACCAAAACAAGCCAAATATCTCATAGACAAGGAAAAAGATGTGTTTGTGCTGGACGTGCGAACCGAGGAAGAATACAAGGAAGTTCACATCAAGGATGCCCATCTTATTCCCATCAAGGAACTGGAACAAAATATCGATAAAATTCCCAAGGACAAAAAAGTTGTTGTGCATTGTGCTGCCGGCAAACGCAGTGCAAAGGCATGTGGAATGTTAAAAGACAAGGGATTGAAGGAACTCTATAACATGGAAGGTGGAATTAATAAGTGGCAGGCGGAAGGCTATCCGGTGGAAAAGCCGTAATTTAATGTTAAGGAATTTCAAACTATCATTCCTCCACCTTGACTTTGTCGTGAGCGCTCACGACGAAGTCTGTGGTTCCAAATATTTCCATTGATCTGAGGCTTTGCCATGATACGACAAGTCCATTATTTCGATAAGTCTGGAAAAGAAAACACCGAAAAGTGTGTGGAAATAACGGCATCCTTAGTTGATGATGGCTATAAACACGTAGTCGTTGCAACGACCGTTGGAGACACGGGCGTCGCAATGGCCAGGAAACTCCACGGTAAGGGAGTAAATCTGGTAGTCGTCACACACTCCGCAGGTTACAAAGAAGCAAACCACATTGAGCTTCTACCCGAAAATAAGGAAGAGATATTAAAGCTTAGCGGAAAGGTTTTTACCACAACCATCCTCACCCATTCCATCGAAACGGCATTCACCCAGAAATTTAACGGACTCTACCCAACGATGATCGTTGCCCAGTCACTGCGCCGTCTGGGAGAGGGAGTCAAGGTCTGCTGTGAGATTGTTATGGAGTCATGCGATGGAGGACTCATCCCGGAACTTGAGGAAGTCGTTGCCGTTGCGGGAACAGGCAGAGGAGCAGACACGGTATGCATCATAAAATCCGCCGCATCCAAGAGATTCCTTGACCTAAAAGTGCTTGAAATCCTGGCAAAACCACGAACCTAATGAACACGAACTTTTTGCCTAGTTAACAAAGCAGATGATTGAGATAAATAGAAAGGAAAATGAAGAAATTAGGGCACCCATCAGATCGAAAGACTCAGGAACTTCTTGAAAGACACTATACAAATAGCATATCAATCCGTGACCCATTAAAAACCAGAATTAAAGCCACTGATGAGTTGATAGACGAAATCGTTTACCGGCTTTACGGACTAACAGAAGAGGAAATAAAAATTGTTGAGTGGAAAACATGACGCTAAATTAGGTATGGTAAACATAATCATTGTTCGATGTGAAAACACCTCTTTATCCACGTATCTTTGCCAGATATTCTTTAATTCCTGCAATAAGGCTTTTATGATCAATTTTACTGAACTTATGAATATTCAATTCTGCCCTTTTATATGATAATACACAATTGTTTTTATCAAATTCAATTGATGACATATTATAATCTGCTTCGTTTCTTTTTGCTCTAAGGGTACTTAAATTATTTGCAATGTCTTTTGCTTCTTCCATTCCCGAATTATGCAAATATTGACGCATTTTTTCGTGAGCTTCTGCACTATCAGGTAGGGAAATATTTGCTTTAAGAAGGGACTTTATATGATTAAAAAAAGCATAATAAGACCTGCTTACCGAGGTTCTTCTATCAGCCTCATAATCAGATTCACAGAGTCTCTTAGATACATTTAAAAAATCTCTTCCATCCATTAAACAACCTGAGTTGTTAAAACAAAGTTCATCATTGAATCAGCTGAAATCAATTTACGAATATTTTCGTAAAATTTATCCTCTCTCCTGAGAATGTTATCTACCTCGTCACGTATTTTCACATCAAATCTTACCATCTTAAGATTGTCTATTTCGTAATCCAATTGGAGGATTATTTTTATGTCTTTAATATTTTGAAAGGTTTCATAAATTAATTTATAGTAAATTTCAGCTTCAGAAAGAATACTTCTTCGGTTGCAAAAATCAAATGTTTCTTTATCTAAAAGAGACAACAACGAAGGGACGTCCAGTTTATATTTCTGGGTTGTTGACAGGCTTGCATTATTACTGATCAAAGTGGTTATATTTCTATTAAGAACATTCCATATCTCAGCAGTTTTATAAATCTTAGCTAGGTCAATTGATAAAGAAGTAGGGGTACTAGAAATATGATAATGAAATGATTTCAATTTAGGCTGAGTATTAGAAACATCCTCCAAATTAAGATTTTTCTCCCATACTCTATAAATTGCATCTTTAATCATACCAATTGTGTCACTTGTTTCAGTAGTAAGCATATTTAATCCCTGGGAAATATTTTTTCGAGGAAGTTGGTAAATCGTTCATTTAGTATTTTCCAATCAGAAATGAATGATTTAATTTCTTGAATATTGTTTTCTTTGACATCCAAGTTATAATTTGCATTTACAAGGATAACAGGATTTTTTGTATGGATCAGTTCGGCGGTGTCCATAGAAATAGTATTTTTTATCTTTCCAGAAAAATAAACAAATTTCAGGCCAAGATTATTAAGTTCGTCTCCAAATGATAACCATGTCCCTTCTTTAATAAATTTATCTACTATAAAAGATTTTGCAGAATTTTTATCTTTAAACAAATAGTGTCCGATGAAATTAATGCCAGCAGTTGTATACTTAACATGGGGTAAGACGCTAATATATCTGGTGGCTATTTCTGGTATTGGTGAACTATAAGGTATTCTTTCTGGAACAATATCAATAAATTGTAATCTCTCAAATTCAGCTATAATAGAAATTCCTTCATTAAATGATACTTGAGCTATTGGTGGTGTGCAAAAAAAATCTTTAGGGGTAAAATCAGAATCTACTATTTTATTGTTTTTTAAAAAATCAGGATTCAATATACTCGGATTATGCGCTTGTGCGAGTACTACTATTGAAAAGTTTGTAAGGTTTATTCTCATATTAAGTAAGTAAAGTATTTAAAATCATGAAAATATTATACCTATTTGAAAGATAAACACAAAGAATATTTTAATGCCTATTATTTTTTATAGTTTTTGTGTTTCTGTTTTATTCCTTAGATGAACTGATAGACGAAATAGTCTATCGACTGTATGGACTAACCGACTAATATTTTACCACAATCCCGGTCGACCAGAATGGAGGTCTATTATTATGAAAACGTTGTCACTATAATGAAACAGAGTAGTCTGGTCGAGGCGGTTAGCACTACTGATAAGGAAATAAATTCATTCCACACCCATTTGTCACTTGGACTGATCCATTCTTATAGATTGAACCAACCGAAAATGTTGACTCAGAAGGAGTCTTTCACAAGTTAATTTCCGTCGAAACCTCTGCCATGTTGATGATAGGGAGTTTTATGGACTTCTCACCCAAAAGCGCATCTACAACATCTTGAGGCGCACTTCGATAGTGTAACACAGCATTTATCTTCAGTGGAGACTTCGTGTCAATCGGAACTAAACACACAAAATGCTCTTCTTTCTGCCCCTTTGGCGGGATACGATTATCGGAGATGATGTGCGTCGCTGACCATACGTGGAGTGTCGGTTTGCCGTTTTCATCGCCAAACACTGTATGATAAACGGTAGAATCAGAGTTAATATTCCCTTTCTCGCCTACTTTCCCGTGCTGATAAACAAGCTTGCCATCCGCATCCGTAACAGAAATTTCCAGCCACATCTGCCGCATCTCGGTAAGGCCGGTGGGTAGATAGTGTCCACATCCCGTATTCTTTATGTTTACCTGGAATCTCAGCAAATCGCCCTCTTTCAAAGCAGGATTGACAATTAACTCCAGGGTTGCAGCATTCTTCAGTCTCTCAACGGCCAATTGCGGCTGAAGTTCTGAGTTTGGCGGCAGGGAGATTGAAGTAACGCTTCCACCGACAAAGTAGTGCGTCCAGATATGCGGACGTTTTTTACCACCCATGATCTCAGGCGTTGCAAAGCCTGGGTTATCGGGTCTCTCTGTGGTGGCAGTGCACGGGAAACCCGGCCGCTGTCTCATGTGGCAGTCCTGACAGTGTACGGTTGTCTTGGGATCAGTTGTATTATAAGGGCCCTGACGCCACTCGGTATAAGTTTGTTCGATAGGAAGATCATTTCCAGCGTGTGATACATCGTGGCAGCCACCGCAAAACTCTGAGCGTGTGTGCAACTCGGAATACTGATTTTTGTGAATGGTGTCGGGAGAATCGTTAAACGGGCCATATTTTATACCGCCCTCCATTGCCTCAGCGTTACCTGGACTTAAGATGTAAGGCGCATTTCCAATGCCGGTGGTTGCCCTAACGGAATGGCAAAAATCGCAGATAACACCCCCCTTCTCGTCATCCAGCGGCAGGTTTGTCTCTCCACTGCTGTGGCCAATTGGAAAGTGACAGCGCACACACGATTCTATATTTTTCTTCTGGGATTCCCCTTCCGCCGTTTTTTTCCCCAGGTTATAAAGCGCCTGAAATAACGGATTCCTCCAGGCATTGGCATGGGTGGAACCACTCCACATCTTGAATATCTCCGGGTGACAGGCGCCGCATGAAATTGGACTGAAGAACTGACTTTTTTTAACTTCACCGGGGACGGTAATAGACTCATCGACAATATTCGCAGGTTTCTTGCCGGGAGGGAGTTTCCACGTGGGCGACCATTCCCTGGGGTCGCTTGCGAAGGACACCTTACAAGAAATAAAAAACAAACTCAGTATTATGGCGACTGCATATCTTGGGTATAAACGCATAAAAATTCACATCCCCTTTTTAAAATAAAATAATTATACACAAAAACCATTCGTTAAAATATAAAATTTTTAATGGTTTGGATGACATTTAACCTAATTATATAGAAAATGCAGCACAAATAAAAAAGGGGATAGATTTCGTCTATCCCCTTTCCTGAAATGCATAATGCCTTTATAAAATTTCCAAGTCTAATTACCCGTTCTTACCTTTATTCTTTTTCACCTTTTGCAGGCTTTGTTGATTTTATGGTTGTCTCTCCCTCAAGAACAACAAAATCCTTGATCTTCTCAAACTTCTTATCACCCACGCCGCTTACCTTTTTAATATCCTCGATGGTTTTAAAGCCACCGTTATTCGTGCGATAGTTAACCACTTCGGCAGCCAGCTTGGGACCGATGCCTGGCAATAATGCAATCTGGGCTTCGGTAGCAGTATTTATATTTACCTTTCCTTCGACTTGTTCGACGGAAATACAAAGCCTTGATTGCAATAGAGACACAATCACTATCACCAATACAACCACCCAAGAAGATTTATCTATTATCCGCATAAAATACCCTCCCTATAAAATTTTCAACAAATACCCCCATAAAAAGGCCTTTTGAGAAACACGTGTTTAAATTTGAATTTTGCAAAGGTTAAACCAGAAATTGAAAAAATATCAAAAAAACAAAAATTCTTCTTAACTACCGATATTTGCATCGGTAAAAGGTCACCACCATTTTATCGACGGTTTGGAATGAGATACCTGCAGTAAAGAAAAACAACACAAAAAAGACCCTGGAGTGAACAATATTGTAGGTTTGGTGCCAATAAAAAAGGGCACGCAATTGCGTGCCCTTTTTCTATTTTGACTTTTTAAGTTTTATGCTAGCTTACTTTTTTTTATCCCGTAAGGATTCTATCACCTCATCGACCAGCCCGTAAGCCTTCGCTTCTTGCGAGGACATATAGAAATCACGGTCAACGTCTTCTTCAATACGTTCTATAGGCTGCCCTGTGTGTTTCACAAGGATTTCGTTCAAACATTTCTTCATCCTCAGTATTTCTTCCGCCTGAATGCTGATATCTGTCGCAGTGCCCCTCATGCCACCCCACGGTTGATGGAGCATGATACGGGTATGGGGTAAACCATACCTCTTTCCCTTTGTTCCGCCGGCCAGGAGAATGGCTGCCATACTATAAGCCTGGCCTATACAGAAGGTGGCTACATCGCACTGGACAAATTGCATCGTGTCGTAAATGGCCAGACCTGCCGTAATGGAACCACCCGGCGAATTGACATAAATGCTTATTTCCTGATTTTTATTCTCATTCTGGAGGAACAGTATCTGTGCAATGACCAGATTTGACAAGGTATCCTCAATTGCAGAACCAATGAAGATGATGCGGTCTTTGAGCAACCGGGAAAATATATCATAATGCCTCTCGCCATAGCCCGTTTTTTCGACGACATAAGGCACAAAAAGATTGCCATACGTTTTCATTGGTCCTACAGCAGGGAATTCACCATTTTCTAAATACGATAAAAATTCTTTATACACAGATACTCCTTTAATTTATTTTTACATCGTTCTCTTAATTCGATGCAATTTAATCTTATTCTTCTATCTTTGCTTCCTTGAGAAGCAAATTTATCACCTTATTTTCGCGCATCTCATTTCGTAAATAGGAGAGACTCCCCTGCCGTTCCAACTGTTTGCGAACCCGCACCGTGTCGGTATTGTACGCACGCGCAATATCAGCGATTCTCTGCTCTACTTCGTTTTCCGTAACAAATACCTTTTCTTTATCAGCAATATTGTCCATGACAAGAGACGCCTTGAGTTCTCTCATGACGGATTCTGCGGATGCATTTTTAATATTTTCCGTTTGTTTCTGAATTTCTTCTAAAGGTATGCCCCGTTTTAGCAAATCAAGGTGATGTTTATATACCCGTTGTTCCGTATGATAATTCACAAAATCCTGAGGCAGATCGAATTTTGTCTGTTCCAAAAGGATATCAAGTATCTGATTCCTCATGTCGTCTTCTGCCCAGTTCTTTTTATCGACCTCGATCCGTTTACGTAAATTGGCCTTCAAGTCTTCCAATGACTCGTAACCCAATGTTTTAGCGAAGCTATCGTTCATCTCTGGCACGGCCATGCGTTTTATTTCCTTAACCGTAAGTTTCAATTTCGCATCATTCCCTCGGAACTCCTCTTTGGCAAATTTGTCTGATAGCTTTATTTCAAACTCACACTCTTTGCTCGATTTTGTACCTTCTAATTTTGTGGCAAAATCTGATACAGGGGTATCAACAACCGTAACACCGTTTTCCACGAGAATCTCAACATCGTCATCTTCCAAAACGATATTTCTTCCAACCTTCACTTTACAGTCACAAATAATGTGGTCTCCCTTTTTCACACTCCCGTCCTGCATAACGGTTAATTGAGCTTTTCTGAGGCTCATGCCCTGGAGCGCTTTTCCCATATCCTCTTCCGTAACGTTCGATGGTTTTTTCTTTAACTTCAGCCCCTTGTATTGACTCAACTCAAAGGTTGGCCATACCTCCAGAGTCACATCGAAGTTAAGGGGTTGGCCAACCTCCATGTTTATCTCGCCAAATTGTGGATTTCCCACGGGATTTAGTTTATGTTCTTCAATTACTTTTTGGTAGCAATCGCTCACAACCGATTGTTTCACATCGTCCTTTATTTGAGTCCCAAACCGCTTTTCAACCAATTTTCGCGGCGCACGACCCTTCCGGAAACCCGGCAACTCAACCGTATCGCAGACCTCAGCGGTCTTTTTTTCAAATTCACTTTCGATAGTTTCCTTCGGTATTTCAAATTTTAAAACCTTTTTACAAGGACCCGCTTCTGTAATTGTCACATTCATTGTATTAATATCCTGTAATACTTTTTTCTCAAAGATAAAAAAATGGAGCGGGTGATGGGGTTCGAACCCACGACATTCACGTTGGCAACGTGACGCTCTACCACTGAGCTACACCCGCTTATTATTCAACAAAATTACAATGCGAGGGGGGGGAATTGAACCCCCACGCCGTTAGGCACAAGATCCTAAATCTTGCGCGTCTGCCAGTTCCGCCACCCTCGCCTAATACGGTAATTTATGAACAACCTGGGCGGAATCTCAAATACCTCTTCATCTCCCTTGCCCGCAATGAGTATGAAGAGGCAGTTTTAACTTAATAAATGGTGCGCCCTGAAGGATTCGAACCTTCGACCCATTGATTAAGAGTCAATTGCTCTACCAACTGAGCTAAGGGCGCACTTCTTAGTATACAACCAGAACCCGTTGAGGATAGTTATGAATAACGCGCCCGGCAGGACTTGAACCTGCAACCGTTGGATTCGAAGTCCACCACTCTATCCAATTGAGCTACGAGCGCACAAAGAAAAGCTCAACAATGGCGCTTACAAACTACACCATAAATACACTAAAAATCAACTAATAAATACGAAATTATAATTAATTTCTTAAAAAAGTCAACTCGTATATCAAAAATACTTTGCGTTTTTTCTCCTGTTTTGTATAATTCCTACATTACCTTATTACTGCCGATAACTACATTTTTTACACAAATCCCAAGGCCTTGAATTATCGTATTATCCTGGAAATACTTCCTGATTTCACCAAGTTTTTTTATCTTTTCTTAACGAGTGGTTGTTTTGATTACGGCAACGCCACGCTGGAAAGTGTTTGAAATATGATAAAACACGGCGTTGTATACGTAAAGGATACGAGTTTTGATTCCGAGAGGATAGACGACCCTTACATTATCGAAGCATATATTCCGGAAGAACACAATCTAAAACCAACGGGAGAAGGCCTCCAACTGGCAAACAGGAATGAATTACGACACGCTGTTGGGGTTGTTGCCGCACGGTCTTTAAAATATTTTAGCACAAATGGCGAAGGATTTAATATCTCCCGTACACGCGGTATGGCCGTCTGGTGGCTCAGACATATTTACAACAGCTTCAACTGGTGGAAAGCCTACGTGGTAAATGCAGAGGGTGAACGGAAAGAAATGCCGATGTTGTACATCGGAGAAAAGTTTGGCACTGCTACCGGAAGTGACGAACAGGCGGATATTGTACTAAGCGCTTTTGAAAATGACCGTTGTATAGTCAACCAGACACCTAACGGCGGGACGATTTTTGCGGTCGGATATAGCGAAAGGGGAGGATTATTTAATTTTCCCGATATGTATGGGGTCAAGACGATTGTCGGCGGCAAGTATAAAGGAGCGGGTGTTAATGTAACCCACGGTATTACAAAAAATCTGACGCTTATGGCTGAAAAGACCCTGGAAGGTAAAAACGAAGAGATTACTCCACAAAAGATACGTGATGAAATCAAAAAAATGAAGGTGGTTATTCTGGACAGGCCGAGGCATGAGAAACTTATTAAGACCGTTAAAGAGCTTGGCGTTCAATTAATCCCGGTTAAGGACGATGACCTTACTCCAACCCTTGCGGTTACAAGAGGAGAGGTTGACCTCATTATTGGAGTAGGAGGGATTCCTGAGACAATGTTGAGCGCCATTATTGTCGAAAAACTGGGCGGCGAGATGAGCTTAAGAATATTGCCTTCCGGCATAGCACAGGATGGGAAATTGTCGGGGATGATGTATAACTGGAATCTTTTCGGGAAAAACGAAGTTGACATTTTAAGAAATTTTAAAGTTGTAAGACCCGGCACAGAAAAAGAAGGCGAGAGATCTTGGGATACCGTATGGACATCGAAGGATTTGGCCAGAGGCAAGGACATGGTTTTTACTGCCAGTGTCATTAAAAAAAGTCACTGGATAAGGTTTCCTGATGGGAAGGAAGCGCCAGGGGTGGAACTGGATCCTGAAACAGGGGAAATAACCGTACAGGTAGTTCGTATTGCAGGCAATACCGTAGAGATCGTTCCTGTTATTTATCGTACCGTGATTAACAGATATGTCAGTCAATATAAGGATTTGGGTGTAATAAATGACAAGACGGGTGCAGATATTATCATCCTACTGGAAAAGGTGTATACAGAGTTTGGTATGTATCAGGAGGCAAAAGAATGCTTACAAAAAGCCATCTTGTGCAAAGGCATTCATGAAGATTTATTACAGAAGTTTAATTCCGTTTATGAATATGTTAAAGGACTGTATGCCCTTACGCACGAGCCCGTTCAGGTCCCGGAAGCTGTAATAAAACATTTTGAAGAGGTATATCGTTCGGCCAGAGAAGACGATGTAGGAATCAGGTCACGGAGAATGATTAAAAGGTATTACGAGTATCTTGGAGATAAGCATTATCACGAGCGGCAATTTGAGAAGGCTCTTTCATATTATAAAGAAGCCCTGAAATATAATCCGCACGAACTGAAATTACATCGTAAGGTAAATAGCACTCAAATGAGAGATATCCTTGAGGCATATTTTCGTAGAATCGACAGAAGATACCAGGAACTTAATTACAGGGAATCTGAGGACTGGGAACGGTATAAGCTGGGAACTGCATTAGAAGTTTTTTACGGCTACGAGGGGCGTTTGAATTTTACCAGTAGAGATCCCTGGCTTATCTTCTTCAGGAGGACTGTATTGCACGGGAAAAGGCCTTCTTACAAATTGGCTATTCTGATCAAATTATTGCGGTTATACAAGCAATTGAATCGGGCAAGCGATTACAAGCTTTCTCAATTCCTGAGCAAAGAATTCGGATTGAGCGGAGAAGAGATAGACGCTATTTTGACGTTTAGAAATTCAAAAATTGAGATTCTTCGTCGTACCACTCCACAGAATGACAGCGGTAATCATTCCTTCGTCCTTTGTCATTCTGAGGAGAAGCCGGAGAATTTCCGGGATCGGGACAGGTCTGAGCAAGGCATTGAATCGGATTCTCATAATGCGCCGGGAAACAAGATATTTCATTCCGTAGGCGAACTCTATCTTGTTAAGGGATTAAACCTGGAGAGCTTGTCGAAGTTACTTCTCCCAAAGGTGATATTGGAAAGCCAGAATGAACTGGAAGATGCTGATATCCCGTTGAGTATTAGCCTTGTCGAGGCGATGGAACAAAGATACAAAAATATACTGGAGGAGCTTAGGGAGGGATACAAGAAAGAGGCACAGGAACATTCGTACGCAGTGGCAGAGGCGTATCATTATGTGGGACTGGCGCTCTATGACATCGGTGATGATGCGGGTGCAAAAATACATTATAACGAGGCAATTGAAAAATTTGGTGAAATAATAGAGAAGTTTGAGGGAATAACTCCTGTGAATGCACAGTATCGGATCGGCAATCTTTATGAAGAATTGGCCTTGTTATATGAGAGAGAGCAGGTAAATTATAACAATAAGGCAATAGATGCATATACAAACATTATAGACGAACAGAAATCAACCGAGATATTTGGATATATCGGTGGTCTGATTTTCTTAAGAATAGTGCAGGCAAGGGAAAGGGTGGAATACTTAAAAAGAGAATTGGTAAAAAATTATGGCGAGAAGGAATAAAGAATTATTTGGTATTATTAATCAAGTCAAACCACTTGAGTATTTGATTTGTTTATATTTAAGTTGGGGTGGACGACGGGATTCGAACCCGCGACCCTTAGAGCCACAGTCTAATGCTCTATCCAACTGAGCTACGCCCACCGCACTGCATATAAAAATATTAATATTTTTCATTTGGCGCGCCAGGAAGGACTTGAACCCTCGACCGCCGGATTAGAAATCCGATGCTCTATCCAGCTGAGCTACTGGCGCTTAAACTTTAAAAAAATTATATCAATATTATGGCGAATATCAATACAATTTTAGATTATTAGATTATTTACATTCGGATCGGGATAAACGTTGCAACCGACTCGATGGTCTTCCTCAGAGGGGTATTTCGTACATATTTCCAGTTTTCATCATCCATCCCCTGCTCCGGCGAAGTAATGTTATAAACAATGGGAAGTCCTTTAAGACCCTTTTTAAACGTAAAGGCATGTGTTCTTGATCCCGCTTCACCCGTGGGAATGACGTCCGTAACAAAGTCTATAAACACCTGCGTATCATCAAAGATTTCTGTTGTTGCCTTCTGCCCCACCTTGAAATTGCCAATCGTAGCATCCGGAATTGTTTCTGCCAGGTTGATGCACGCGAAAACCGCATCCTCTCCCACATGAATAGCGCTTCTCGGTATCCCTACAACTACGTCTTTACAGAGAGCATCGACAAAAATCTTCTTAAAGAAATGTTTTGTAGCTTCTAAGGCATTGTCCGGAGCATCTTCACCTGCGGGCGTGTACTTACCGAAGGTGATTCCACTAGCCATATCTTTAAAGAAATTAATGATCGTGCCCGCGAATCCCACCTTTTTCCCTTCCTTGATGTTGCCGTCTTTATCGATGTATTTGATTGTCGCGCCGGCGCCAATATCCTTAAATATATTTATGAAATTTTCACCGGCATCTTTGAGGTCTTTTCCAACCCTCACGGTAAATTTAGACTGGTCTACGCCGTTGCCATTGTTTATGGCGTAATTATCTCCCCCCGGCTTCGATAACAATTGGTCTTCTTTATATTTTCTAAATTGATCTTTTAATGACAACGATGACGCTTCCTTTCTTGTGTCGGAATATAATGCCTGTGTCTCAAAATTATTGCGCTCAAGCAGGGATACAACCCCGCCATCAATGCGTGTCGTCAACGTGTCATAATTGGATGTCTTCTCCGAAGACTGTCTTCTTAATTCATCATAAATAATGTTTTTAAATGAAGAGGTCTCTGCGCTGTCGTAGGCGCCTAGTTGAACACCATAATCTATGGGCTTGTTGCTTGCTGACACGCTGGATGTTTCTATCATGATTGATCCTTAACGGGAACAAGGTCAAATGGGAAAAAATTTCCACCATCCATAAGTTTATTGTAAAGTGCGCAAATTATGTACCTTCTTAATTCATCTATTCCTCCAGGAATCAATAATTCTCTAAGCTATATCGTTATCTGTAATTATAGACACCTTCAAAGAATCAAGTAAAACAAACCTCGCTGGTGGAAACAGTCACGAATCAGAATATATTTCCTGCTATTGGTCAAATAGTGTCCTATAATGCTTACGTTAATGCAGGATTATAAATTTACGAATTCATCTTTCATTTTTCTAAAAAGTTTCTATACTAAAAGGCTTACTTGTTCAGTTGACTCGCAAATCTACGGAGTCCTCTTTATACTTAACGAAAAGGTTAAGGTTAATTTCAAAACAATTGCGAAATTTATGATGAGGTTATTTCAGACCGGATGCGTACAAGAATAGAACTGAGCACCATGTGTTTCCATCATGGAGATACACTTGCAAAGATCAAACGTTGCAGGGATTATATTGAATCACAAGGTTTTGAATTTGGCGTTCAGTTACACAACTCCGTTACCAGGGACTTATACAACAAAATTAAAGACCTTGACGTCGGGTTCTCTGTCCACGCCCCCGTATTTTCCGATTATTTTATTAATCTCGCCAACAACGATTTTAACACCGTCCTTGCAGGATTTCAAAATACTGCATCTGTCATGCAGTCGCTTCGAAGCAGCGTAGCATTGTTTCATGGTTTTTTTATGACCCAGAAGCCCATTAAAAACGATCCGGCACACTATGGCAAGGTACTGCGTGATGCGATGGATAATAACTACCGGCTTAACGACACACGTGTAATGGACCCGAAATTCCTGGAAACGGATGAATTCAAAAATTATCAAAATACGGTGAAAGAACATATGAAACAACTCAGGGAACGGTATTCATCCTATACCATCTGCATAGAAAACGACTTTCCAGGCATTGGCAACGGCAATCAGACACCCGCTCACCTGATATATCTCGATTGCCCAATCTGGCTTGATACAGGCCATCTATGGGCATCCGCTATTTTAAACAAATTTGATTTTTATAAGGGCATTGACACGATTTGCAAGCAATGTCAGGTAATCGGCGTGCATCTGAACACCAATCGAACTCCCCTTAGCTGGAACCTTAAAAATCCGGACGGTGACACACATTCCCATTTTTCCAGAGAGTACGATATGGATATGGAGAGGATCTTCAGTATCCTGAAAAGGAATCAAATTACTCATTACACTATGGAGGTAATAGACGGAGATATTGAAGACATGACCTTTTTTATTGAAACGTATCAGTCAATCAGTTAATAAGCTTGACAAAATTAAATTTATTTGTATTATCTTGTAAAAATATTTGATGCCACAAAATAATTTATTCACAATTATTTACTCACGGCGGAGCAAGTATCCATCAGATCTTGAATTGGCAAATTGAAACCTATTTATAGAATCCTCAGCGCATCGGGCATTGCAATTTTTACGTTTTTAGTCATCATGGGACCAATGACGTATAAAGCCCTTGCCCCTGCCATAAGGAACGAAGCTATAAACCACTTGATTTCTGTTCGCGAAATCAAAAAGATGCAAATCCAAAACTTCTTCCACGAGAGATATGGGGATATTAATGTACTCTCGAAAAACCCGCTGGTCGTTCAGAGTTTACCACGTTTTTCAAATGCATTCCAAACAGGCGGCTTTGAGAGCTCTTCGTACAGACAGGTAGATACCTATTACGGCCCTCTGCTTGAACATTTCCTCCGGCAATACGGTTATCAGAACATGTTTCTGGTTGATACAGACGGGAATATTTGTTTTGGAGTCAAAAAAGATGAATATATTGGAACAAATCTGAGCACCGGCGCATACAGCTCATTTACCATAGGCGAAATATTTAAGGAAGGGTTAAATAGTATTAAATTCTCTGATTTGACCTGGTGCGAAGAGGGAAAAGATTTCATATTTATGGTGGCAGCCCCCATATATGACCTTGCGAATAAACTACTGGGTGTTGTTATTATCGAAGAACCTTATTCCAGGATTGATATTCTGTTATCACAACGTGATGGGTTAGGCGATACTGGTGAGATTTATATTGTAGGTGACGATTACTTTATGCGCTCGAAATCAAGATTTATCAGCCAAAACACTATTTTAAAACTTGAAATCAACACCGATGCCGTACGGGATGCGCTTCGCGGGAATACCGATGTAAGGGTGATAAAAGACTATCGTAATATCCCTGTACTCAGCGCTTACACGCCGCTCGAAAATCTGCGGGACGTTAACTGGGTGCTTCTGGTGGAAATTGACGTCAAAGAGGCTTTCTATTCGGTCCTTGTTCTGAAAACAAACCTGATCATCATCAGTACCGTGATTAGCGTTATCACCGCTGTGTATCTGTATTTCACGCTCAGGAAAAAACGTTCTGCATATACTCCCTCAGAACCTTCGTAGGATAAAGGCATACAGGATATTCCCGAAATCTTACGACTTCATTATAGGCCAACCTGTTATGAATCGACTGCATTTCATCCTGCTTCTTTTGTATTTCCCGGTCTATCTGAGACAGCATCAATCTATTCAATTCTTTTATCCGGCCAAAATGCCGTCTTTTTTCTTCAGAGTTACTGACAGCCATCGTTTGTATCAACCTTTGCTTTTCCTGAACCCTGTTCACAAACTCCGGTTCATTTCGAACATCTTTTGAGGCATATTTCTCCGGATTGTAACGCATATCACTGACAGCCCGCTGTAACTCCAGCAATACTTTGACATCCACCTCATAGGAGACTAATGGCAAAAAGAGAGTTGCAGAAATCGTCACGAAATCAGGCGGGTCGATGTCAAAAAATTCTTTTATAATTTCATCAGTGATGGTGTCGTACTTCGCCCCCCCAATGCCATGGATAAATACGTCCGAAAAGAGTAGACGCGCAAATATTGTTGTGGTGATCGCACGTGGACGTATCTTAAAACCGGACTCCCTTAACGTCTTCAACTTAGATATGTTTTCCCCTGAATCTCCATTTTTTTTCAGAATAACCAAAGTATCAATTCCATCTGTAATCTTTATGTCATCACCATTATTCAAGGCATAACACCTGGCTCGTTGTTCGCCTGCCTTCCATACCCAAAAAGGTAATTCAATTGAATCATCCAAAACCTTCAAATCCGGCAGAGGGTTAGCCTTTGAGCGAATTTTGTGAATGCCCCTGTATTCAGACAATTTATCGTTATATATTTTGGCAAATCGGCCAGCATCATATAAAATGTGCAATAAAAAATGATAGAACCCGTCTGTATCACACATCCATGATACAGGAACTTCCAGGTTTTCTAAGCCAAAATCCTCTTCTAATGATCTTCTCGATGCAGTCATTAAACCCACCATATCAATACATCCTTGTTGATAGTACCCCCCTATCCGATTGATAAACTGTTCAAACATACTCTGCACATCTTTCATGATTGTTTCTACATCTTCACGAAAGACATTTTTACAAAGCAGGGCAATAACTTCTTCTTTGAATTGGAGTATCGATCCGAAATCATCTATCACAATCTCTTCGTACGCCATATGGTCTTTATTCTTTACAAGTGATATCTTCTCAACAGATGCTGATTTTTCTGACAAAATCGGCACGTACATAAAGCCCATATTACAACCATCGTTGTCCACTATCATATTTACGCCGATGCCGCCGAGTCTTTTGGCCAATGAGTGGATAAGATGATTTTTAATCCATATCCCAGGATGGTAAAAAACAGGCTCATGGCCCGTCTGAATAATTGGAATATTTTTGATAGTCTCATAATCGAGTGTCAATTCATTGATGCATAATTTGTCTTGTGCTGCTTGCAATGACGTCTCTTTTCGCATGCCGGTCCGTTCATATCGGTGTTGTGCAGATGGGTCTTTCCTAATTAAAGATTTGATCCCGTTTGTATAACATACCGCCTTGCGTACCACAGCCATGCGGATTTTATCTCTGAATTCCTGAAACGGGATGCCGTTGATTTCAAATGTATAACTATGTATTTTACGTCTGTTTTCCAGTATTAACCCTGGAATACGGTCTAAAGCCGGATAGAGAAATACCTCCTTATTGTTTTTTGGTATCTCATAGGTAATATTTTTCATTGCCATTTTCAATTAATTCTGATTAAGTATGATAAACCAAATTTGCATAGTATTACTGTAAATTAACGGCATGCAAGTTCAATATTTGGAATACATAATACTGAATGCAAGACACAGGACGCAAGCTAATAAAGGCAAGGATGAAATTTATGCAATTCATTACTTACGAAATATCCTGGCATGATATATAAATAATTTCAAAGAGTTGAATCAGCAAAAGAAAAACTCAACCATATTAAAGAATATTACAACAGAATTTATGTCCAACAAGAAAAAAAGTATCAACGAACGTGATCAACGTATTGATGCTGTATTAAAAAAATGGAAATCAGCAGGGATAGTAGTAGAGGCAAAAAAGGCAGAAGTTAAGGATTGGTTTGAGAATTTTGAGCCTTCTGAACAAGATGATATGGTGTTCATTCTTGAAAAGGTTGAAGTATGGTAGAAATAAATGCTGGTTTTGAAAAAGTTATTTCAGCAAGAATAGTTTCTGAGGAATACAAGGCGTTTTCACCTAATTCCTGTTATTTCCCTGATTCCAAACTGAGAAAACGGTTAAAAAAAATATGCAAGAAGTATGGCAATCAATTATATCCGGGTCATCCTTTAGGTTATGAAGATTCTCAAAGTCTATTTGTCTTTCCCCACAACGTCCCAAACAACACCCTCCCGATTATCTGGGCGGGTCCGGACAGTGAAAGTGCGCCTGGCAGGATATGGAGACCTTTGTGGAAAAGGGTAAAAGTTCTTACACAACCACCCCAGAAACCCGATGGGAAGCCACAACCAAGAATAAGCCAAAAACCTGAAATTACTGACAAAAAACAAGAGATGCAGCAAAATCTGTCTATTACAAATAGTCCCGGAACAACGGTAATTCAAGGAAACGGGAATATAATTAACACCAGTTTACCAACCACAGAAAAAAAGCCATTACGTGAACTATTTGATAAATTAGCAAAAAGGTATGATGAAGAGCTTAAAAAGAGTTTAGAATGAACGAATATATTGTACCTCATATTCAGATAAGAAGAAAACGGCACGATCCATCCAAAGAGAAATTCCCCCACAGTAACCC
>Ga0194126_10004667_pt1 | contig 20778 bp, 13 predicted proteins | sample TA2KigC150mmetaG_FD_148641 | JGI IMG/M metagenome (GOLD analysis project Ga0194126, IMG submission 148641) | Freshwater microbial communities from Lake Tanganyika, Tanzania - TA2015035 Kigoma Deep Cast 150m | ecosystem: Environmental > Aquatic > Freshwater > Lake | place: Tanzania: Lake... | reverse complement strand
GGCATCTTGCCCGCGGTCCCTTCCCCCCTCTGACTCCACCGCCCCCGCCGCCTCGACCGCCCCTCCCACCCCAACCCCGCCCCAAGACCCTCCCTCACTCCCGCCCGTGTACAAACTCAGCAACCCCGCCCGTGCCTTCGCGTCCCCAGCCACCGCCGCCGCATACCCGCAATGCCGGTAATCCTTCGGATCCTCCACCAACCCCGCCCGCACCGCGTTCAAGTCGATGTACGCCGACACCGTCTCCAACACTCCCGTCTGATCCTCGACCAACACACTCCGAAACCGTTCCGCCCACAACGTCCCAAACCGCTGATGCCGTATGTTGTACCACTTGCTGAACCGCTGTTTGAACTCCTTCATGAACTCCGACACATCCCCCATCCGCGCCAGCATCCGCTCCCGAATGTCCGCGTCCACCCGACCATGCTCGTGCAACCCCTTCTCGGCCTCATAGAGCAACCCGGCCTCTCGGGGCTTGGCCTTCCCGTAGAGGGCCTTCATGCGCTCGACCAGTTCCTCGTCGCTCGGGTTCTGCTCGGCCGGCACTCTGACCAGGACATGGAAGTGATTGGACATGATGCAGTAGGTGATGACCTCCAGGCCGCAGAAGGTGGCCAGGCGCCGGAGGAGCCTTACCAAGGTTTCCTTGCCGAGGTCATCGAGGAGGTGTTGAGCACCGACGATGCGCGAGACGCAGTGGTAGACAGCCGGTCGCCCTTTAACTTTGATGCGGTTCCTTCTCATAACTGGGGCGAACCTAGTTCCGCAATGTGATTGGTGTCAAGTTCTATTTACCGGTTTATTTATATTCATGTGCATGACTGTGCGCCAATCTTTACCCTGGCGGCGGGGCTTCCTCGGAACAGGAGCTAGGCGGAACTGAGCCGCAACAACCCAGCACCCCCCATCAAACGCCACCCTGCGGCACCAACGATTCGAGCAGGTTCAGCGCTTGCGACCGGGTGTGGCATCGTGCTAGAGTCTCACTGATTCCTCCAAATCCCAAACCCCCAAACCCGAACCAACCGGCATGGACCGATGCGCATCACCCTTTGGCACTTTGGCACGACTATGAAGATCCCCCTCGCACTCGTCACCCTCATCACCGCGCTCGCCCTCGGGTCGTTGATCCGGTCGCCGGCAGCGCGAGGCGAAACGCGGATCTTGTTCTGCTCGGACAAGCAGGCTCCGGCCGGGCAATTCGAGTTCTACAGCGTGCGGGCCGACGGCACCGACCTGCGGCGGCTGACCTCGACGGCCCAAGTGTCAGAATGGGCACCGGCGCTGGCACCGGATGGACGGCGTCTCGCGTACGTCGCCCGTGAGGGAGGGGCCCTGATGGGGACCTTGCATCTGAGTGACCTCGAAGGCGGGCCTGGCTCCCCGCTCGGCACGGAGGTTCAAGCGCTCTCGGTGCAATGGGCTAGCGACACCACACTCTACTACCTCGGGTACCTCTCGAATCGTTGGGACCAACCTTACTTCGATGTCCGCAAGATCAACACGGACGGCACCGGCGAGGCCCGCGTCTACCCGGGTCCCTTCTGGGTTTGGCGCACCGGAGCCGACAGCTTCGCGCTGGCGCGTGTGCCGGGCCGATTGTACTTCAGCACGACCAGCGATGTGCCCGGCGAATTCGGCGTCCGGCCGGTGGCGGGCGAATTGTCCGGAGCAGCGCCGGACACGGTGTTCGCTCGTTGTATCGAGCTCAGCTACGAACCGGACGAACCCAAGGTGCCGGGCGACTTCCTGATCGATCACTATGACCTAGCGGTTTCCCAGGATGACGCGCTGTTGGCGTACGTGGCCGATCACGGCAGCGGGGTCCACCGCCTCTACGTGCGCGACCTTGCCGGGGATTGCACCACCCAACGCAGGCTCAGTAGCGGGTACTGTGGCGACCCCGACTTCGCCCCAGACGGCAGTTTTGTCGTTTTTACCCGCGCAGCCACATCCACGTTTGGGGCTGCGCCGTACCTGGGCGACCTGATCCGCATCAGCCCGGACGGGACCCAAGAGCGCGATCTGACATCGGGGTGGGTGGAGGTAGCCGGGCGGTGTGCGCATCCGCTGGTTTACCGGTCGGCGGGGCCACCGTGCGCCCCATTCACGCTCCAGATCATTGCCGAACTGCCTACCGACCCGGTGCGCATCGTTTGGGCGAGCGAGCCAGGGGTCAGCTACCAAGTCGAGCACAGCGCCGATCTGCTCGAGTGGCACCGGGATCTGGCGGGCAGCTCCCTGACCGCCAAACCGGGCGAGACCGAGGTGGCGTTCTCAGATCCGGGTCCACGCGATGCGCGCCGGTTTTACCGCGTAGTGGCCGCCTGCACGCCCTAAGCCGTCGGTCCCGTGGCGGTTCCGGAGCGGGGCTGCGGCGGTGGCGACTCAGGTCTTGGTGTGCCCGGCGGGTCGAGGCTGGGGGGATGGGGTCCGCTCTTCGAGGAGGACGACAGCAGCGAGACGGCCACTGAGACGACCAAGACGGCCGCCACGACACCCAGGGCCCAGCGGGTATCGATCTTGTAGGGCGTGTGCGCGAGCAACATCTTCACGCCGACGAACGTCAACACGATCCCCAAGCCCGGCTTGAGGTAGCGAAACTTGTCAACCAACCGCGCCAGCACAAAGTAGAGCGAGCGCAACCCGAGGATGGCGAAGACGTTCGAGGTATAGACAATAAACGGATCGAGCGTCACGGCGAAGATGGCCGGGATCGAGTCCACCGCGAACACCAAGTCGCTGACCTCGACACAAACCAGCACCACCACCAATGGGGTCGCCATGCGCCGCCCGTCCACCCGCACGACGAACCGATCTCCGTGATAATCGGAGGTGGTCGGCACCATTTCTTTGAACCAGCGCACAACCGGGTTCCGCTCGGGGTGGATGGCTTCGTGCTTCCCGAACACCATCTTGAGCCCGGTGGCAATCAGGAACGCCCCAAAGAGGTACAGGATCCACGCAAACCGGCTGATCAAAGCCACGCCGACCGCGATCATGATCAGCCGCATCACTAGCGCGCCCAGCACACCCCAAAACAGGACTTTGTGCTGCCACTGCGCCGGGACGGCGAAGTAGGAGAAGATGAGCACGAACACAAATACATTGTCCGCACTCAGCGAGTACTCGATGAGGTAACCGGTGAAAAACTCGAGTCCCTTGTCCGGCCCGGCCCACCGCCACACCCCAGCCCCAAAAACCAATGCCAAGGTCACCCATACCCCAGTCCAACCCAGCGCCTCGCGGAAGCTGACCACGTGGGCGCGGCGATGGAACACGCCCAGGTCCAAGGCCAGCACGGCCAAGACCAGCAGGCTGAACCCGACCCAGACCAAAGGCTCGTCCGTCATCGGTCGGCTCCCGAAGCCGCGCAGTCGGCCACTCCACCCGTCACCTCTGGCCCCGTCCCCCCCGGCGGCCTGGCGGTCACCGCCGTGCGGTAAGCGGCCTCCAACTCGGTCGCCCCCGCCACGCAGACCCCCAGGTCGCGCAGCAGTCCATCGCTCAGCGCGTAGATCCAACCATGCACGGTCAGGGCTTGGCTGCGGTCCCAGGCTCCTTGTACGCAGGCCGCGGCGCAGACCTGGGCGACTTGTTCGATCACGTTGAGTTCACAGAGCCGGTCCAGGCGGCGGGTCTCGTCCCCAAGGTGCGCCAGTTGCTCCGCGTGTTGGCGCCGGACGCCCTCGACCGGCTCGAGCCAGCGGCTGAGCAAGCCCAGGGACGTGCCCCGCAGCACCGCCTGCACTCCCCCGCAGCCATAGTGACCACACACGATGATGTGCCGCACCTTGAGCGCGTCCACGGCGAACTCGATCGCCGTCTGGCAGTTAAGATCCTGAGGGCACACCAAGTTCGCCACGTTGCGGTGCACAAACATCTCCCCCGGCAGCAGGCCAACGATGTGGTTGGCTGGCACGCGGCTATCGGAGCAACCGATCCACAGGTATCCCGGCGCCTGCCGCTGCGCGAGTTCCCGGAACAGGTCCGGGCTCTCGGTCCGCAAGCGCTCCGCCCAGATCCGATTCTGGGCGAACAGCTCACTTAGTTCGCGCATGTGGCTGAGGCGTTGAAAGGCTGGCCAGCCGGCGGCGGACCTGTTGCAACCACCGCCTGGCCCAGGCAAACTCGAGCGCCAAAATCGCCAACCCCGCCGGGATCACCAAGAAGGCCGGGCCCGGCAAAACCAGCAGGGCCACGCCGAACGCCAAGACCGTCCCACCCAGCAGGGCTACCACCACGCGTCTGGCCGTGCGCAACGCGGTCATTGGACCGTTTCGGCCGCCTGACGCAATCGTTGCTCGAGCGCAGCCAACTCCTGGCGCATGGCCTCCGGCAGCCGCGCTCCAATGGAGGCGTGGTACTTGGCAATGTCTTCAGCTTCACTTCGCCAACCGGCAAGGTCCACGGCGAGGAGTTGACGCAGGTTATCCGCCGGCAGGTTTAACCCCTCCAGCGGGAGCGCATCGGGCGCTGGCAACCGCCCGATCGGGGTCTCGACCGCCGCGCCGGCACCTTCGACCCGCTGACAGATCCAAGCCAAAACCCGGCTGTTCTCGCCGTAACCCGGCCAGAGCCATTTGCCATCCGCGCTCTTCCGGAACCAATTCACGAAGAAAACCTTCGGCAGCTTGGCACGATCGGTGCGCCCCGCCAAGGCCAACCAGTGCGCCAGGTAATCGCCGATGTGATAGCCGCAGAAAGGCAGCATGGCAAAGGGATCCCGGCGCAGCACGCCCGCCTGATGCAAGGCGGCCGCCGTCGTCTCCGAACCAGCCGCCGCACCCATGAACACCCCGTGCTCCCAACCGAACGCCTCCGCCACCAGCGGAATCGTGCTCGGCCGCCGGCCCCCGAAGAGAATCGCCGAGATCGGCACCCCCGCCGGATTCTCCCAGGCGGGATCGATCACCGGACACTGACCCGCCGGGGCGGTGAACCGCGCGTTCGGATGCGCCCCTTTGCGGCCGCATCCCGGCGTCCACTCCTGCCCCTGCCAGTCCGTCCCGCGAGCCGGCGCTGGCACGCCCATGTCTTCCCACCACACATCGCCGTCGGGGGTGAGCACGACGTTGGTGAAGACGGTGTTCCGGGACACCGTCGCCATCGCATTGGGATTGGACTGCTCGGAGGTCCCCGGCGCCACGCCGAAGAAGCCCGTCTCGGGGTTCATGGCGTACAACCGGCCGTCGTCGCCCAGGCGAATCCAGGCGATGTCGTCGCCCAAGCAGCGCAGCTTCCAACCGGGCAAGGTGGGCAGCATCATCGCCAAGTTGGTCTTGCCGCAGGCGCTGGGGAAGGCCGCGCACAAATAGGTGGTCTTGCCCTCCGGCGAGGTCAGCGCCAAGATCAGCATGTGCTCGGCCAACCAGCCTTCTTTGCGGGCAATGTTCGAGGCAATCCGCAACGCCAAACACTTCTTCCCCAACAAAGCGTTGCCGCCGTAGCCCGAGCCGTAGGACCAAATGCTCGGCTCCTCGGGGAAATGCACGATGTACTTGCGGGCCGGGTCCGGCTCGCACGGCCAGGGCACATCGGCTTGTCCGGGCTTCAGCGGCGCGCCGATCGAGTGCAAGCAGGGCACGAACTCGCCCGCCGCCCCGAGCTTGTCGAGCACCGCCTGGCCCATGCGGGTCATAATCCGCATATTCACCACCACGTAGGGTGAATCGCTGATCTCGACCCCGATCTTGGCGATCGGGGAATCCAGCGGCCCCATGCAAAACGGAATCACGTACATCGTCCGCCCCGCCATGCAGCCCTCAAACAGACCGCGCAGCTTGGCGCGCATCGGCTCCGGCTCGGTCCAGTTGTTGGTCGGCCCGGCATCTTCCTGCCGACGCGAACAGATATACGTGCGATCTTCCACGCGCGCCACATCGCTCGGGTGCGAGCGCGCCAGGTAACAGCCAGGCCGCTTCACCGGGTCGAGCCGCGTGAACGTCCCCGCCGCCACCATCCGCTCGCACAGCGACTGGTATTCAGCCTCGGAACCGTCGCACCAATGGACGGCGGCAGGTTGGCAAAGTTGAACCGCTTCCTCGACCCAGGCGAGGAGTTTAGCATGATGGGTAGGGGCTTTTGGCATGGTTGTTTGGTTTCTCGTTTGTTCTATACTCTCGATCCTAAAATCGCAACGCAAGGGTCGGCCGACACGCTTCCCGGGCGATAGCCCACCTCGTGGGCCGCAAGCTCACCCAGGCGCAGCCGCCCCCGCCCTGGCCCTCCGGCTCCCGAACGGTCGGGCCGGCGACCGCGACTTGGGCCGAGCCTCCTCTGGGGCCTGACGCGCCTCGAGTTGCTCGCGCAACCGGCTCAGCACCTTCTGCCACGCCGCCGCCCAGGTGTGATCCCGCGCTGCAGCCTGCACATCCGCCCCCGGCACCGCCAGCGATACCACCGCCTGGAAGGCCGGCGTGGTCTCTTGCTGCCGCTCGAGCACCACCTCGGCCGAGGCCACCCGGACCAACTCGCCCAGCGTCGCCAAACCCCGCGTCAACACCCGCCGCAGGGCCGGCTCGTCCTTCAGACCTCGAAGGTGATACTGCACCGTCATCTTCGTGCCCGCACCCCGCGGACCGCGACCCGCCGCCCACGGCGACGCCGCCCGCAACCCAGGCCGCCGGGGGCGGTGGGGTACCTTGACAGAGGTCGACGCGCGCGTCACGTCGCAATATTCCGCTGCACCGAATCCTTAGCCCATTACTCTTTTTCAATTACTTCTTTAGCTTTTTCCGAATACCCTGCCGCCATGGAATTCTTGAATTACCACCACCTGCGCTATTTCTGGGCGGTGGCCAAGGAAGGCGGCCTGACGCGGGCCGCCGCCAAACTCCACATCTCCCAACCCACCATCTGTGCCCAGGTCCGCGCCCTCGAAGAGGGGGTGGGGGAGAAACTCTTTCGCCGCAGCGGCCGGCACCTGGCCCTGACCGACACGGGCCAGCAGGTCTTCAGTTACGCCGAGGAAATCTTCTCGTTGGGCGAGGACCTGATCAACACGCTCAAAGCCCGGCCGACCAGCCACCCGCTGCGCGTGCGCATCGGCATCATGGATTCGCTGCCCAAGTTGGTCAGCTACGACATCCTCAAGCCCGTCTTTCGGCTTCCCCTGGCCATCCAGGCCTCTTGCCTCGAAGCGAAGCTCATGGAGCTGTTGCCCCAACTGGCCGCTTACCGTCTCGACCTCGTCCTCGCCGACGAACCGGCTCCCGGCTCCCTCAACCTCAAGGTCTTCAACCATCGCCTGGGCGAGTGCGGCATGGCCTTCTGCGCCGAACCCAAGCTGGCCTCACGCCTCAAACGCGCCTTCCCCCATGCCCTGCACGACGCCCCCGCCCTGCTGCCCGCCGCCGATTCCGCCCTCCGCCGCTCGCTCGAAAAGTGGTTTCAGGAAAAGGCCATTCGCCCGCGGTTGGTCGCCGAGTTCGACGACGCCGCGCTCATGAAAGTGGCCGCGTCCGATGGCCTCGGCTTCTTCCCCATCCCACGCGTGGTGGCGGCGGAGGCGGTGCAGCGCTACGGCGTGCGGATCGTCGGGGCGACCGACGATTGCCAACAACAATACTATGCGATCAGCGCCGAACGGCGGCTCAGTCACCCCGCCGTGGTGGCCATCACCTCGAGCGCGCGAACCTCGCTCTTCACCCGAGAACGGCGCACCGGCCGCTAGACTTCGAGCTTTCGTAACCGGTCCCAGCCGGCACAATGTGCCGATCGTGATGGCGGCCTCGCCCAACCCGCATAACCCCCGCACGCCGCCCGCGGCGTCGCGCGACCGATCCGAACTCGACGAGCTCAAGGGTCTGTTGCCGCGCTGCCTCTTGCCCGACCAAGTCCGCATCGGCTCGCAGCTCCTGGCGGCGCTTCGCTCCCGTCAGGGCCCCGCCGCCGCCCGCCTGCCGCTAGCCCGTTGGCTCGCCCAGGCCCGCGCCTCCATCCAGGCGCGCCAAGCCCGCGCTACCGTGCTCGCACACCTCGCGTACCCCGCCGAATTGCCGATCACCGCCCACCGCGACCAACTCCTCGCCGCCATCCGCGCGCATCCGGTCGTCGTGGTTGCGGGGGAGACCGGCTCGGGCAAAACGACCCAATTGCCCAAGCTCTGCCTCGAAGCCGGCTTGGGCCTGCGGGCGCGGATCGGGTGCACCCAACCGCGGCGCGTGGCGGCGCAGAGCATCTCGATGCGCCTGGCCGAAGAACTGGGCGTCGAGTGGGGCCGCGCAGTCGGGTGCAAGATCCGCTTCGCCGACGATACCCATCCCGCAACGAGCGTCAAAGTGATGACCGACGGGATTCTCCTTGCGGAAATCCAAGGCGACCCTTTACTGGCCGAATACGAAGCCCTGGTGCTCGATGAGGCCCACGAGCGCTCCCTCAACATCGATTTCCTCCTCGGCTACCTCAAACTCCTGTTGGCCAAACGGGACGACCTCAAGCTCATCGTCACCTCCGCCACCATCGACACCGAACGGTTCGCGCGCGCCTTCCACGGCGCCCCGGTCCTCACCGTCTCCGGCCGACTCTACCCGGTCGAGGTGCGCTATTCCCCCTTAGACGAGCACGCACAAGAGGAAGGCGAGGTGACCTACATCGACGCCGCTGTGAATGTCGTCGACGACCTCCTCGCAGAGGCGCCGGCCGGCGACCTCCTCGTGTTCATGCCCACCGAACGGGACATCCGCGAAACGTGCGACCGACTGGCCACCCGCTACGGCCCTAAGCTCGAGGTGGTGCCCTTGTTCGGCCGGTTGACCGCCACCGAACAACAGCGCGTCTTCGCGCCTGGGGCGCGCCGCCGGGCGGTCGTCGCCACCAACATCGCCGAGACCTCCCTGACCGTGCCGCGCATCCGGTACGTCATTGACACCGGCCTGGCCCGCCTCAGCCGCTACCACCCCGGCACACGCAGCCAACGCCTCCCCATCGAACCCATCGCCCAAAGCAGCGCCCGCCAACGCCAGGGCCGCTGCGGCCGCGTCGCCGACGGCGTCTGTGTTCGGCTCTTCTCCGAAGCCGACTTCCAGGCCCGTCCGCCTTATCTCGAACCGGAGATCCAACGCTGCGACCTGGCGGATGTCATCCTGCGCATGAAAGCCTTTCGGCTCGGTGACATCGAGACCTTCCCCTTCCTCGATCCACCCGCCCCAGCCGCCATCGCCGGTGCGTATCAGTTGCTCCAGGAACTCGATGCCCTCGACCGCGACCGCAACCTCACCGCCCTAGGCCAGGACCTGGCGCGGCTACCCATCGACCCGACCATGAGCCGGATGATCATCGAGGCGCACCGCACCGGCGCCTTGCCCGAGGTCCTCGTCATCGCCGCCGGCCTGAGCGTCCCCGACCCCCGCGAACGGCCCCTCGACCAGCGCGACGCCGCCGAAGCCGCCCACCGCCGCTTCCTCCATCCCCACTCGGATTTCCTCGCCCTCGCCAACATCTGGCGCGCCTACCACGAAACCTGGGAATCGCTCAAAACCCAAAACCAATTGCGCAAGTTCTGCAAAACCCACTTCCTCTCCTTCGCCCGCATGCGCGATTGGGTCGACCTCCACGCGCAACTCGCAGACGCCGTCGCCGAACTCCGGCCGCCCCGAGCCCAACCCGCGCGCGCGCCCGCCGCCGCACCCACCCAGTCAAACCCTTCCCACTCCCAACCCGCGCCAGACACCCTCCCAGCCCGCGCTCCCGGTGGCGCCGACCCCCCTTCGCGGCGCTCGCCGTTCGACGCGCGCTACGCCGCCATCCACCGCGCCATCTTGACCGGGCTGCTCGGGCATGTGGCCCTGCGCCAAGACAAGAACCTCTACCGATTGGGCGGCGGCAAACAGGCCATGGTCTTCCCAGGCTCGGGCCTATTCGAAAAACCGGCCCCACGCTCGACACCCGGCTCGGCGTCAGCCCCACCATCCCCTCGCACGCCGGCCCGCCCGTCGTCCGCACCTGACTGGCTGATCGCCGGTGAGCTGGTCGAGACCTCCCGCCTGTTCCTCCGCATGGTGGCGGCGATCGAGCCCACCTGGATCCTCGAGTTGGCCCCGCACTTAGTTAAGCTGACTTACGAACCGCCCCAATGGGACCGCGCCTCCGGCCGAGTCGTCTGTACCGAAAAGGCGTCCCTGCGAGGCCTCGTCCTACGCGAGCGCCGCGTCAGCTACGCCCAAGTCAACCCCGCCGAAGCTACCGCCTGTTTCATCCGCGCCGCCCTGATCGCCGAAGACCTCGAGGACCACCACCGGGCCAAGTTCGACTTCCTCGACTCCAACCGGCGCCTGCGCGAGAAGATCGAGGTCTGGCAAACGCGCTTGCCCCACCGCGTCGTGCCGGACTTGGACCAAGCCCTCTTCGACTTCTACGCCCAACGCCTCGCAGCGGTGGGCTCGATCCACGACCTGAGTCGCTGGCTAAAAACCCAAACCCACCCGCGCAGCCTCGCCGCCACCACCCAAGACCTCCTGGGCCCGCAAGCGGACACCTTCGACCACGCCGCCTTCCCAGACGCCGTCAGCGTCCGCGGCGAACTTGTGCCCGTGGCCTATGCCTACGCCCCAGGCGAGGAACGCGACGGCGTGACCCTCCGACTCACCGTGCCGCTGGCTGAGCTCGCCGACCTCGAACGGCTCGATTGGCTGGTGCCCGCCCTGCGCGAGGCGCGCGTCACCCAGTTGCTTCAACGCCTGCCCAAAGACCTGCGCCGCCCCCTGATGCCCTTGAACCACGCCGCCCGCGAGATCGTGGCCCACACCGATCCCCAAGCCCCCTCGTTCCTCGCCGCCCTCAGCCAGTTCGTCCTCCACCGCTACGGCGTCTCGATCCCCGTCTCCGCCTGGCCGCTCGCCGATCTGCCGCCCCACCTGCGGCCGCGCCTCGAAATCGTCGGCCAAACCGGCCAAACCCTCGCCGCCGGCCGCGACCTCGCCCAGTTGCGCGCCCAATTGCGCGCTCAACACCGCGCCACCGAAGCGGAGGACTGGCAGCGCGCCGCCCAGAACCACGAGCGGTACGACCTGGTGGACTGGGATTTCGCGGACCTCCCCGAGCGCGTCTGGGTCAGTGAAGCGGCCGGCTTCCCGCGCTACGCCTACCCCGGCCTGCACCTCGAGAACCACGCCGTGAATCTGCGCCTCTTCCGCCAGCCTGAGGAAGCCATCCAGGCCACCCGCTCCGCCACCCCGCGCCTCGCCGCGCGCGTCCTCCACCGCGAACTGAACTGGTTGCAGAAGGACCTCCGCGCCCTCTCCCAACACGGCGTCCTCTACGCCACCCTCGGCTCCCGCGAGGAACTCCTCGAGACCGCCTGGGAAAACCTCCGGCGCCACTTGTTCCCCGAGCCGGACCCCGTCCCGCGCACCTCGGCCGCTTTCGCTCAATACGTTGCGGCGGCCCGCCGCCTCATCCCGGGCCTGACCCAAAAGTTCCTCGCTTTGTTAGGGACCATCCTCCAGCGGCGACAGGAAATCTTGCTCTGCCGGCAGCCCTTCCCCACCCTGCCCAACGAACTCGAAGCGCTTGTCCCGCCCCAGTTCCTCTTGCGCATCCCCTTTGCAGACCTGGAACACCTGCCGCGTTACCTCCAGGCGCTCCGCATCCGCGCCGAGCGTGCCGCCCTCAACCCCGCCAAGGACCGCGAGAAGGCCCAACGCCTCGCCCCCTACCTGCGCGCCGCCGCTGAACTCCGCGCCCAACCCGCCACCAACCCGTCCCTCCAACCCTATGTCCAAGCGTTCCTCCGCTTGGTCGAGGAATTCAAAGTCTCGGTCTTCGCTCAGGAAATGGGCACCGCCCTCCCCGTCTCGCCGAAACGCCTCGACGAAGCCCTCGAACGCATCCGCCAGCACCGCGCCGGCACACCCCGCTAGCCGGCCCTGAGTTACCGCCCAAGCGGTCGCGCCCCAGAAACACCCGCCGGCTTGGGCACAAACTCCTTCACCCGTCGCCCGGCCACCGCTCGCTCCTCGGCACTCATCCGCGCCGCGACCGCGTCGCGGTCCTTAGCCGCATCCTCGACCCCGCCCGCCAACGCCAACGACAACCACTGGTAGGCCTCGACCCGGTCCACCGCCACGCCTTTGCCGCGTTCGTAACGCCGGCCCAGGTTGTATTGCGAGAGGGAATCTCCGCACTCCGCCGCCCGCCGATACCACTGGACCGCCTTCGCTTCGTCGTAGGGTACCCCACGCCCTGCACCATACATGCTGGCCAGGCTGTACTGCGCGGCCAGGTGCCCCCGCTCCGCCGCCTTCTCATACCAAACCGCCGCTTGCGCGTCGTCGTGCGGCACCCCTTGGCCGGTCTCGCAAAACACCCCCATATTGAACTCGGCTTCCGGATGGCCTTGCGCCGCGGCTTGGCGAAACCACTCGAGCGCCTTGACATAATCCAAGGGCAGACCGTTGCCCGAGGCATAGGCCGCCCCAAGCGCCGCCTGAGCCGCCGCGTCCCCTTGCTCGGCCTGGGCGCGAGCTTGGGTCCAATCGATCGGCCTATCGCCCCCAGCCGCCCCCCTCGGCTCACTGTCCTGGTGGCGCCAGATCACCAACCCCACCCCAATCAAGATGACCGCCCCCAACCCGAACATCAGCAGTAGCACACCGCCACGCGCCGACCGCTGCACCGAGCCAGAAGCGCCGGTCTCCCGCCTCACCGGGCCGGCATCGCAACCCGGGCATTGGGCTGAGCCTTCCGGGATTTCCCTGCCACACTTAGGACATTGCATAACCTGCGCGATCGGCTAGCGCACTCGCAAAGCCGGCGCCCATCGGCTCCTTACAACCCAACCGGTCCACTTTGCAGTGCTCGACTACCAGCATGTCGCCCGGCGCAAGGCGCGGCAATTTTTTTCTGCGCGCAACGGTTTTTGTTGCCAAACAGTTTCTAACTAGTCAAATTCTCAAACACAATCAAATCGCAGTTCGGCCGGCTCGCCGCTGAAGTGCGTGTGCGGCGACCCGAACCGGACGGTTGACCAGTCCCAGAGAAGCCCATGAGTACGATGACGAAACCCCTCGCACGGCATTGGCAAAGCCGGAGCTCTCGCGCAGTCGATCGCGGTTTCACCCTGATCGAATTGCTGGTCGTGATCGCCATCATTGCGATCTTGGCCGGCCTGCTCTTGCCCGCACTGGCCAACGCCAAGGAACACGGCCGCCGCGCCCGATGCACCGGCAACCTCAAGCAGATCAGCCTCGCCCTCACCATGTACGCCGATGACCACAACGGCCTCCTGCACCACGTCAATGGTTCCATCCCCAACGACGGCCAGTGGACGCTCAACCCGCGCAGCACGGTGATGCTGGCCCCCGATCACCAATACGCCTACTGGGCCATCGCCTATTACAACTACTACGGCGGTGCCAAAGAGATCTTCCGCTGCCCCTCCGCCAAAACGGTCGATGAGTGGCACGACGACAACCGCTATTACCCAAAGGACTTCTGGAAAAACTCGACCTACGGCATCAACGCCTACGTCATGCAGGCCCCCAACCCGAGCAATCCCAACGATAAATTGCCCGGCCCACGCAAGCTCGACAACCCCCAAACCACCATCCTCGTCCAAGACGCCGCCGAACACAAAATGGAGGGCGGCCCAGACAGCCTCGGCCTCTTCCCCAATTACAGTCAAATCCTCACCCAGTGGATCGGGCAGCCCCCCGGCAGCGGCGGACTCGGCGTCTCCCTCTACCAAGGCTACCGCTTCGAGTGGGAATGGTACCGGCACAGCAAAGTCTGCAACACCCTCTGGGCGGGCGGCAACGTCTCTGGCATCAAATTCAACAACTACAAAGGTGTCGACTACCGCTGGTACACCGGCGTCGAGCCCCTCGAACAACCCAAATTCTAGCCCCACTTCGCCCGCACCCTCACCGCCCCCATGAAACCTCGCTTCCTCGTCCTGGCCCACTGTCTGTTCTTCCTCGGGTGGCTGCTGGCCGCCGGCTGCAGCCAAAAGGTCACCGCCCCAGAACCCCTGGCCCTGGACCAAGTCTCGAGCAGCCTCGCCACCGCCTTCCAAGGAGCCAAAGTGGAACTTCAAACCTTGGCCTCCGCTGCCGCAGGCGCCGTGGACACCCAGCGCTACGACCAAGCCTTGCTCGCCCTCCAGAGCCTCTCGACCCAATCCGGCCTCAGCCCCGAGCAGCGCGACATCGCCGCGCGCGCCATGCTCACCGTCAACCAAGAACTGGCGGCCCAAGCCACCACCGGCAACCAGGCCGCCCAACAAACTCTCCAACAGCGACGCATGGACAAGTAGCCGCCGCCCCGCTGCCATGCCCCATGCTCGATCCTCCGCCGCCTGCCCTCCGCTCACGAACGCCCCGTCCCCGATCCCAATTCCCCATCGCACGCCCGCTTTCATCCGCCGCTTCACCGCACGACTTGCAGCAAACCGTGCGCCGCACCCCAAGGGCCGCGGCGCCCAACACCAACAGCACTGAACCCCTAACACCACTACGACCATGACTCGAACACTCCAACTCGTGGGCGCCGGGTGCGCTGCCACCTTCCTGGCAGTCGCCCTCCACGCCCAACCCACCGGCCAGTGGGACTTCGACAACGGCGACCTCGCCGGAACGGTAGGTGCCGCACTCACCTACCTCGACACCACCACCTCCCAGCAAACCCAATTCGGGACCACCACCGCGCTCGGCCTGCCCAACATCGGCGGCGCCGAAGCCAAAGTGATGAAGTTCCCCGCCAGCATCTCGCCCATGGGCTACCGCATGCCCGTGGCCACCGGCCCCAACGGCGGTGGCGGCTTCGTTAACGATTGGACACTCATCTTCGACATCCTCTACCCCACCGAATCCGACGGGAAATGGCGCGCCTTCATCGAGACCGACTTGGGCGCCTTCAACCCCGACGCCGACCTCTTCGTCAACCAGGCCGGCGGCATCGGCATCGGCGGCCAATACCACGGCAAGATCCTCCCCAACACCTGGCACCGCGTCGGCTTCGTCGTCGAAGCCAGCGCCGGCGTCATCCGCAAATACATCGATGGCGTCCAGGTCGGCTCCCAGTCCGCCGCCAGCGGAGGCACCACCCTCGACAGCCGGTGGGCCCTGACCCCCAACGGCGAAGCGTGGCTCTTCACCGATAACGACAGCGATAACGCCCTGGGCTATGTCAATAGCATCCAGTTCCGTAACGTGGCCCTGAGCGCCGACCAGATGCGCGCCCTCGCCGGCCCCCAAGCCGCGGGCATCCCCCTCCAACTCCCGCCCGTGCCCTCCTACGTGGCCGGCACAATCCCAGCCTCCGCCTTCGCCCAAAAGAACACCGACATCGGCTTCGTCCTCAACATGGGCGACACCACCATCCAAGACAGTTCCTTCGTGCTCAAGTTGAACGGGACCACCGTCGCCAGCCCCACCATCACCCGCGCCGGCAAACTCATCACCGTCCGCAAAGCCGGCACCGCCTTCACCGTGCCCTCCAAACACACCATCACCCTCGATTACGTCGACAGCCTCAACGGAGCCCAGTCAGGCACCCATACCTTCGAAATCGTCGTCTTCTATGAAGACTTCGATAGCCTCGTGCTCGGTCCTTCCCTGACCGAACCGGTCGCCGGCGCCGAGGTCTGGACCAAAGACCCACCCACCGGCTGGACCGTCGACAACAGCAAGATGACCCCGCAAAGCGGCGCCGATTGCGTCCTCCTCAACCCGGACATCGGCCGCAAAGAGTGGGAGGGCTGGACCTTTGCCAATTGGGCCTGGCACGTCCAAGGCGACGACCAAACCCGCTCTCTGTTCACCAAGGCCCGTAACACCGCGGCCATCGCCGACCCGGACGAGTGGGATGACCGAGGCAACCCCGACGGCACCTGTGGCTACTTTTACTCGTTCTTGCTCACCGCTCCGATCCCGCTGACCGGTTTGCCCGCGAACTCAGTCTTCCTGCGGTTCGACTCGAGCTGGCGCCCTGAGGCAATGGACGATGTCGGGCCCGATGGGGTCGTCTCCAACAACCAAACGGCCACTGTCACCGCGTCGTTTGATGGTGGAGCCCCCATCGAGATCCTGAAGTGGGACTCGATCGCCGGCAGTCCCACGTTCCATCCGGACTCGCAGAATGAAACCGTCCTCCTCGACATCCCTAACCCCACCGGCGCCAGCCAAATGGTCCTGACTTTCGGCCTCACCAACGCCGGTAACGACTGGTGGTGGGCCATCGATAACATCTTGGTCAATGTCGGGGTCAAACCCCCCACCATCTCACAACAACCCCAACACGTCGCCGCCATCGAAGGCCGAGCCGCCACCTTCAACGTGGTAGCCCAAGGCGAGTTCCTCGCTTATCAATGGTTCAAGGGGCAGGGCGCAGCGAAAACCCCGGTTGCCGGCGCCACCGCCGCCCAGTTCACCATCCCGGCCGCGACCTTGACCCACGCCGGCTATTACAGCGTCGAGGTCAGTAACCCGGGCGGTAAGGCCACTAGCACCGAGGTCCTGCTCGAAGTGGTCAAGCTCCCCGCCAGCATCACCCAAGATCTCCTAGTCCACCTTAAGTTCGATAACAACTACCAGGATTCTTCCGGCCGCAACTTCCACGGAACCCCGCAGGGTGCCCCCTCGTTCGGCGTAGGCAAAATCGGCCCCAACGCCTTGGTCTACAGCAGCGCCGCCGACGGCAGCTCCTTCAACTACGTCACCCTGGGCGCGCCGCCCGAGTTGGATTTCGGCACCGCAACCGACTTCTCGATCACGTTCTGGGCTAAGCTCGTCACCTGGACCGGCGATCCCGCATTCGTCGCAAACAAGAACTGGAACAGCGGCGGCAACCAAGGTTATGTGATTGCCACCGGCAGCGACGGCCGCATCCAGTGGAACTACGCTGGCGCGCCCGGCAGCCGCAAAGACTATGACAGCGCGGGCGGCATCTTCGGCCAAGACACCTGGCGGCACATCGCCCTGACCTTCAACCGCGCCGGCACCGTGCGCACCTACGTGGATGGAGCGCTCAACGACGCCACCGTCATCACCGCCTCGGCCAATGACGTCAGCACACCCACCGGTCAGGCCACCAACATCGGCCAAGACGGCACCGGCACTTACACCGACGGCGGCAGTGTCAGCACCACCAACGGCATGCTGGACGATGTGGGCATCTGGCGTCGCGTGCTGGCGCCGGAAGAAATCGCCGCCATCTACACCGCAGGCCTCACCGCTAAGGACCTGTCCACGGCCGTCGTGGGCACCCCGGCTGTCGCGCCCACCATCACCACCGCACCAGCCAGTCGCCAAGCCATCGTCGGCCTCCGCGCCACTCTCACCGTGGCTGCCACCGGCACGCCGCCGCTGGCCTATCAGTGGAGAAAGGACGGTGCCAACCTCACCGGGCAGACCAACGCCACCCTCACCATCGCCAGCGTCCAGATGTCCGACGCCGGCAACTACACCGTCGTGGTCAGTAACACGGCGGGCTCGGCCACGAGCGCCCCCCCGGCCACGCTCACCGTCGTGCCCGCCCCGCCCGTCGAGGTCACTGGCCAGTGGGACTTCGACCAAGGCGACCTCCGTGCCACGGTCGGTCGCGACCTCGAGTACTTCGACGCCACCGTGCAGGGCGATACCTCCTTCGGCACCACCACCGCCTTCGGGATCCCCAACATCGCCGGCGCGCCCGCCAAGGTGCTGCATCTGCGGCCGTCAGTGGGCTCGTGGGGCGGCTACAAGATGTACCATCAAACCCCACCCAACGGTGGCGGTCAATTCGTCAACCTCTACACCATCATCTACGACGTCCTTTACCCCGCCGAGTCCATGGGTAAATGGCGCGCCTTCCTCCAAACCAACACCGGCAACTCCGGTGACGGTGACTTCTTCGTCAACACCGCCAACGGCATCGGTATCAGTGGCAACTACCAAGGCCCCGTTCTGGACAATACCTGGCATCGGATCGTCTTCTCGCTCAACCTGGATGCCGCCACCGTCGGCAAGTACATCGACGGCGTCCTGGTCGGACGCCAAACCCTCGGCGCCGGGCTCGACGGACGTTGGTCCCTGGACACCTTTGCCCTGCTCTTCGCCGACAACGACGGCGACAATGCCCCGGCCTACGTCAACAGCCTCCAGTTCCGGAACTGGGTCATGAGCGATGCCGAAGTGGCCGCCCTGGGGGGCGTCACCACCGACGGCATCCCACGGCCAGCGACCGGACCCAAGATCAGCGCCATCACCCGGACCGCCAACAACGTGACCCTCACGTGGCAAGCTGCCCCTGGCCTGCGCCTGCAGAAGAACGCCATCCTCAATCCGACTGGATGGCAAGACGTTGCCGGCACTGAGGGTCAGGGAACCGCCACCGAGCCAATCGCCGGCTCCAGCGCGTTCTATCGCCTCTTCAAACCATAAGAGTCACCGGGGCGGCGTCGCTTCCGCCCACGTCGACCCACGGCACCCGTCGAGGTTGCCGTGGACCCTCTGCAAACGCTGGCCGCGACTGCCGTGGCCAGCGTTCCTTTTTTCCCCCGCTGACGGATGCTGTTGCTACCTCAGCCCGGACTTGACCATGCTCTCCCCACCATGAACTCGTCGCACCCGGTTCCCGCGCCCTCGCCCAGCACCCTTGGCGAAAGCCAGTTCCCCAGCCCCAGAGGTGCTCTCGGTCCGGCTACAGCGACCACCCCCGCCGACGCCCTTCCCTCTGAAGGCGACCTCAACCTCTCGGCTCATCGCGCCCACTGGCAGTCCACCCAACTCGATCCCCCGACCCGCGCCCTGCTCGATGCCGACGCCACCTATTTCCTCCATCAATCCCTTTCCACACCGTGCCTCAACGCCCTGCGCCACGCCTCCGGCGCGTGGATCGAAGACCTCGCGGGACGGCGTTACCTCGACTTTCACGGTAACAACGTCCACCAGGTCGGCTTCGCCCATCCGCGGGTCGTCGCTGCCATCCGCCGCCAACTCGACGAGTTGAGTTTCTGCACCCGCCGCTACACCTGCGCTCCCGCCGTGGAACTCGCCCGCCGGCTGACCTCCCTCGCCCCGGGCAACCTCGACCGCGTGCTCTTGGCCCCAGGCGGCACCACCGCCATCGGCATGGCGCTCAAGCTGGCCCGCGTCGCCACCGGCCGCTTCAAGTTCGTCTCGATGTGGGACGCCTTTCACGGCGCTTCCCTGGACGCCATCTCCGTGGGAGGCGAGGCCCTCTTTCGCCAGAATCTCGGCCCCCTCCTCCCCGGTTGTGAGCACGTGCCCCCTCCCGACCATCGCCATTGCCCTTTCCGTTGCGGTCACGCCTGCAACCTCGCCTGCGCCGACTACGTCGAGTATGTGTTGGCCAAGGAAGGCGACGTGGCCGCGGTGATCGCCGAAACCGTGCGCTGCACCCCCTACATCCCACCCCCGGAGTACTGGCAGCGCATCCGCTCCGCCTGCGACCGACACGGCGCCCTCTTGATCCTAGACGAAATCCCCATCGGGCTGGGTCGCACCGGCCGAATGTTCGCCTGCCAACACTATGACGTCGTGCCCGACATGCTCGTCCTCGGCAAGGGCCTCGGTGGCGGGATCTTTCCCCTCGCCGCTTTGCTCGCCCGCGACGAACTGAACGTCGCCGCCCACACCGCCCTCGGCCATTACACCCACGAGAAGAACCCCGTAGCCTGCGCCGCCGCCCTCGCCACCCTCGACGTCCTCTCCGAGGAGAACCTCGTCGAGAACGCCCGCACCTTGGGCGAACACGCCTTGGCTCGTCTCCGCCACCTGGCCGACCGCCATCCCCTCATCGGCGAAGTCAGGGGGATCGGTCTGCTCCTCGGAGTGGAATTGGTGCGGGACCGCGCCACCGGCACACGGGCTATGGACGAGGCCGAACGCGTCATGTACGAGGCTCTCAGCCGAGGTCTGAGCTTCAAGGTCACCATGGGCAACCTCCTCACCCTCACCCCCGCGCTGACCATCAGCCGCGCCGAACTCGACCAAGCCCTCGACATCCTCGATGCCAGCCTCAGCCACGTCGCAGCCGAGTTTCCCGCCCCCTAGCCGCTCCCCACTTCGCTCCAACCCTCGATCCAACCGCTACGCCCCCACCCTCATCCCTCCTCCCGCCCTTCCAGCTCCCACCCCAGCCCACATCGAGCCACTGCGCCACTCCCTCCCCTCTGCCCCTCACCCCACTTCAGCTATATTTGCCAGGCTCTAAATCGTTGACATCCTCAAGTCCTCGCCACCACCCCTTCTCCTTTCCCCTAGGGCACTAGGGCAACCAAGCTCACCAGTTCATCAGCCAAGCCGCGCGTCGCTGCGAGCGTCAGCAGCGCCCTCCTAAGGTCCTAAGGCCTGGGTCTGGGAACCTCACGCACACGCATCCGCTCAACAACCGACCGGATCGCCGCCAACGACTGCCTCTCCCCTCCCCTCCCCTCCCTTCTCCCTTCTCCCTTCTACCTTACCCATACCCTTACCTTACCGCCGGCCCTACCCTACCTTGGAAAGGTTGGTCGTATCATTTATTTTGACAGTATTTTAGTAATTGACAGATGGCGTCTTCGCGCGCAATCTCAAGCCAACCACAAGCCACCATGAGAACCTATGAGAGCCTCACGCATCAAAGTCAAAAACCGCACCGCCGTCTACCACTGCGTCTCGCGCATCGTCGGCGCTCAACGCCTCATCGATGACCTCGGCAAAGAAACCTTGGTCCGGCTCCTCCGGCGCCTGGCCACCTTCTGCGGCCTCGAGGTCATCACCTACTGCATCATGTCCAATCACTTCCATGTCCTGGTCCGCGTTCCGGCCGAGCAGAACCCGACCGACGAGGAAT
>Ga0194126_10004661_pt1 | contig 20785 bp, 23 predicted proteins | sample TA2KigC150mmetaG_FD_148641 | JGI IMG/M metagenome (GOLD analysis project Ga0194126, IMG submission 148641) | Freshwater microbial communities from Lake Tanganyika, Tanzania - TA2015035 Kigoma Deep Cast 150m | ecosystem: Environmental > Aquatic > Freshwater > Lake | place: Tanzania: Lake... | reverse complement strand
TGCGCATCCCGCACCAGCCGGTGCTGCTCGGCTGCGCCCGGCCGCCGGGCATGCACCGGCGCGTGACCGACGCCTACGCGGTGATGGCGGGCTTGGATGGCATCGCGTTTCCCGCCGAAGGCGCGGTGGCGGTGGCGCGGGCCATCGGTCGGCCGGTGGAGCAGCAGCATGCCTGCTGCTCGATGAAGGCGGGTCGGACAGTGGAGCTGCGCCCGCGCAGCATCAAGATCCATTCCCGCGCCGCCGTCGCGGCATGATCGAGCGGGCCGACATCCTGGTCCTGGGCCTGGGTCCCGCCGGCGCCAGCGCGGCGCGCGCGGCGGCGCAGCGCGGCCGCAGGGTGGTGGCGCTCGAGCGCAAGCGTAAAGCCGGCATTCCGGTGCAGTGCGCGGAGTTCGTACCGGCCATGATCGACGCCGAGGTGGCGGGCGCGGTGCGCCAGCGCATCCAGGCCATGGCGACCTTCGTCGAGGACGAGGCCGCCGACCTGCAGCCGGATTTCCCCGGGCAGATGCTGGACCGCGCGGCGTTCGACGCGGGCCTGGTCGCGCGCGCGGCGCAGGCCGGCGCGGATTGCCGCCTTGACCGGCGCGTGATCCGGATCGCGAAGGACGGCACCGTCCACCTGGCCGACGGCGGCCGGCTGCGCGCGCGGGTCATCGTCGGCGCGGACGGGCCGCGCTCGCAGGCCGGGCGCGCGATCGGCAGCGTCAACACCGACCTGGTGGAAACGCGGCAGGTCACGGTGCCGCTCAGGCAGTCGCACGCCGCGACCGACATTTTCCTGTCGGCGGACATGCCCGGGGGCTACGGCTGGCTGTTTCCGAAGGGCGGCGTGGCAAACCTTGGCGCGGGTGTGGTGCCGGCGCATCGGGGGAGCCTGAAGCGAATCCTGGAGAGACTGCACGCCAGCCTGGGCGACCGGGTGGGGCGGGAGATCCTGGCCACGACGGGCGGGGTGATCCCGGTCGGCGGCATGCTGCAGCCCTGGGGCCGTCTCGAGGAGACGTTGGTGCTGCTGGCCGGCGACGCGGCGGGCCTGGCCAATCCGGTCACCGGTGCTGGCATCGCCGCGGCGGTGCAGTCGGGCCGCCTGGCCGGTGAGGCGGCGGCAAGCGGCGCGGCTCCCGCCTACCAGGAAGAGCTGGAAGACCTGTTCGAGGCGGCGCTCGCGCGCGCGTTGCGCCGCCGCCGCGAGCTGCTGGAGAGGGTTCCCACCAAGGCCGCGCTGCGCCGCGGCTGGATCGCCTACCCGGAGTACTGGCAATGAGCTGCTTCGAGCACAAGAGTGAACCGGCGGGCGCAATGGCGCCGCGCGCCCCGGGCGTGATCCCGGTCGAGTTCAGGAACGGCGCCCGCGTCAAGTCGGCCGACGTGCCGCCCCAGGGCGTGTACAAGCCGAACGACAACATCCTGACGCCGAACATGCGCTCGCCGGAGTATGTGCAGATGTCCACCGCGGCGGCGCTGACGCTGGGCATCATGGACGGGCGCATGCACCGCACCTCGTGCACGCGCTGCCTCAACCTGCTGCTGACCTATCCGGAAGGCTGCCGCGCCAACTGTGCCTACTGCGGCCTGGCGCGCCACCGCGAGGCCGAGCGCGACTACGCGGACCGCAATTTCATCCGGGTGGACTGGCCGGCGGTGCCGCTCGCGCAGGCGATCGACATCGTGGCGAAGGACGGCGCGGCGAGCGCCTTTCATCGCATGTGCATCTCCATGATCACGCACCCAGACTCGGACGAGGACACGCTCACGGTGCTCAAGGCCTGGACCGACCGCATCGATCCGGCGACGATCCCGGTGTCCATCCTGTCCAATCCCACGACCATGACGCGCGCCGACGTGGCGCAGCTGAAGGACCTCGGGGCCGACATCTTCACCGTGGCGCTGGACGCGGCCACCCCGGAGATCTTCGAGCGCACGCGCGGCAAGGGGGTGCGCTCGCCCCATTCCTGGGCGAAATACTGGGAGATCCTGTCCGATGCGAGCGACATTTTCGGCCCGCAGAAGTTCGGCGCGCACATCATCGTCGGCATGGGCGAGACCGAGCACGACCTCCTCTCCCTGGTGCAGAGGCTGGTGGACCGGGGCGGTCACAGCCACCTGTTCTGCTTCTTCCCGGAGAAGGGCTCGCTCATGGACCACCTGCCCGCCACGCCGCGCGACCAGTGGCGCCGGGTGCAGCTGGCGCGCTACCTCATCGACTACCGGGGCGGGCGCCTCGAGCGCATGAAGTTCGATGGCGCGGGGCGGGTGGTGGACTTCGGCATCGCGCAGTCGGAGCTGGACGCCATCATCGGCGAGGGCATCGCCTTTCGCACCTCGGGCTGCCCGGGCAAGTTCCGCGACGACGTCTCGGCCTGCGACCGGCCCTACGGCGACTCGCCGCCCTCGAACATCGCCAGCTACCCCTTCCAGCCCAACGGCCAGGACCTGAGAAAGATCCGCCGCCAGCTGCGCCCCGTCGGCAAGCCGTGACCCTGCAGGTCCTGCAGCACACCTCGGCCGAGTATCTGGGCCTGATGGAGGACCACCTGGAGGGCCGCAACATCCGCTTCCGCTACTGCCGGCCGTTCACCGGCAAGGTCGCGCTGCCCAGGCCCGCCGAGATCGACCGGGGACTGGTGCTTCTGGGCGGTGGTCCCTGGGGCAGCGCGGGCGCGCGCGACCTGCCGACCCTGGCCGCGGAGGTCGAGCTGACCCGCGCGGTGCTCGCGCTCGGCAAGCCGGTGCTGGGCATCGGCCTGGGCGCGCAGATCCTGGCCCTGGCGGCGGGCGGAGGGGTAGAGCCTGCGCCGCTTCAGTTCGGCGTCGGGCGCGCCGCGCGCCTCGTGCCCGACGCGCTGGAGGGCTACCTTCCCGGTTCCTATCCCTTTGCCACCTACATGCGCGACTGGCCGGTGCCGCCGCGCGCCGCCCGGGTGCTGGCAGTCGATGAACGCGAACGGCCGGTGCTGTGGCAACTGGGCGCGCGCGCGCTCGGGTTCGCGGGCCACCCGGGACTGAAGGTCGCGATGGCCGAGGATTTGGTCATGGAGTTCGAGGATTCGCCCGAGGGCTTTGCGGCCGGGCTCGAGGCCTTGCGTGCGGCCCAGCGGCCGCTGGAGGACGCGCTCGTCCCCGTCATGGCCGGTATCGTGCGCCTGTGCGGCTGGATGGAGCCGGCGGCGTAGTGGCACGGCCGGGTCAGGCCGCGACCGCCCCGCGCTCCATCCGGTTGTTGCGCAGTCGCTCGTCCACCAGCGCCACGATCTCCTGCAGCGGCGCAGAGGCGCCGCCGAGCTGCCGCGCAATGCCGCGCACCAAGCTGTCCACGCGCTCGATGTGCTGCGCGCCGCCGAACAGGGCGCGCGCGGCTGACGAAGGGCGCCCGAGCGAGGCGGCGGCCTGGGCGTACTTCTCGAACGGCACCAGGTCCTCGGCAGCGGCGCCGAGCCGGCCGCAAAGCGCGGCGACCCATTCGTAGATCTCCCGCGATCGGGCCAGATCGCCGCACACCGCTTCGCGGATCGGCACCATCCCCTCGGGCTGGATGCAGCGGTAGTTGCCGGCGATCAGCATCGGCCACTTCGCAAGCGGCACGAAGATGGAATCGTGCACCTTCAGCTTGACCGGGACCTCGATCTCCGCACCGTCGAGGGCAAGCCGGGCCCGCTCGATGCCGGCCTCCAGCCGGCGCAGCAGCGCGGTGTGCTCGTCGGACTCGAAGCGGGCCGCCTTGAAGTTGGTCGGCAACCCGACTTGCAGCACGTTCTTGGGTTCGTCGGCCGGGCGGAACGCCTGCGGATCGGGGCTGGCGAGGGTGACCAGCCCCGGCGCGAACTCCTCCCAGACCGCCGGGTCCGCGTAGCAGCCCTCCAGCCCCCGGGTGTCCAGCGCCGGGATCCGCCGCAGGTAGGGCAGCGGCGGCATGTTCATGATGGCAAGGCAGGGCCTGCGGCTGCGCGCGACGCGGCGCATCAGCTCGCGCACGCCGGGCGCGCCGTACTGCGCCTCCTGCATGCCCAGCACCACCAGGTCGAAGGTTTGCGGGTCGATCTCCGCCGGGGCCGCGGCATGCAGCCTGCCGGGCAGCCGGCGCGAGTCGACCGCGAGCGGCTCGGCGCGGCCGCGCATCGGGAAGCGCACCCGCGTGCCCTCGCGGCGGATCAGTTCCGCGGTCGGGGGGGTGCAGGCCAGCGTGACGCAGTGGCCAGCGATCAGCAGCTTGGTGCCGAGCAGCGAACCGTAGGAGGCGCCGAGGATCAGGATCGAGGTCGTCATGGGCCCCAGCATAGGGGTATGATCAGAGAAATTTCACACTAAAAATTTCACATTGTTAATTTCACCATGACCTCGCCGCGATGAGCGCCGCCCGGCACGCCCGCAACAGCTACTTCCTCGGCACCAAGCTGCGCGCCCTGCGCAAGCGCAACGGCCTGACGCTGGAGGAACTCTCGGCGCGCTGCGTCCAGGTGAACTCCCGGGCGGCGCCCTCGGTGTCGTACCTCAGCATGATCGAGAGCGGCAAGCGGGTGCCCTCGCCGGAGGTGCTGGCCCTGCTGGCGAGGCTGTTCCAGCGCGAGCCGCGCTGGTTCCTCGACGGCAACCCCGAGGCCGAGGCGGTGCCGGAACGCGCCGGCGGCGCCGTCGCGGTGCCGCTGGAGCCGGCGTTCCTGTTCTCCAAGCAGGTGCTGCAGGCGGCGATCCCGGAGCTGCTGTCGCAGACCGGGACCACCGGCCGCCAGTTCGCGCACCTGCTCATCCGCTCGCACCAGGAGATGTCGCGCAACGACTTCCCGGATCTGGAGCGCGCGGCCGAGGGCGTGGGCGGGCGCCAGTTCCCGCTCGGCGTGGAGGACCTGCTGCGCCTGTGCAAGCAGCATGGCCTCGCGGTGCGCTGGTTCGACAGGAAGCCGGTGCTGGCGCGCGACAACGAGCGCGAGATGCGCAGCATGCTGCGGTCCTTCTTCGAGGCGCCGCGCACCGTGTACCTCAACCGCGAGCTGCAGGCCGAGCCCGAGCGCCTGAAGTTCGATCTCGCCACGCACATCGCGCACAAGGTGCTGCACGGGGGCGACGGCCTGCGCTCGGCCCACGCCACCGGCGGCGGCATGGGCGATGGCCCCGAGGGCGGCCCGGAGGTCGCCGGCCTCAGCCCGCAGGACGTGCTGCACGCGTGGCGCGATTTCGAGTGCAGCTTCTTCGCCGGCGCGCTGCTCTGCCCGAAGGTGCCGTTCCGGAGGTTCCTGACGCGCGAGTCGCACCGCATCGAGGCCGGCGAGAAGTTCGAGCTCACCCCGGCGGTGATGATGCGGCGCATGACCAAGGTCTCGCCCTACCCCTACTGGCATTTCTTCGACGCCTACCCGCCCGGGCTGCTGCGCGCGGTGTACCGCGGCAACGGCATCCCCTTGCCGTGGGGCAATATGGTCCTGGCGAGCGACCCCTGCCCGAACTGGGCGGTGTTCCGCATGCTGAACGAGGGGCGGGGCCCCGATCGGGGCTCGCAGATCTCGGTGCTGCGAGACGGCGAGCGGACGCTGCTGTACTGTTGCCACTCGCGGCGCACCGAGGACATGGCCGGGAACCCGCACGTGGTTTCGGTCGGCATCGACCTCGCCCCGGCGCTGCGCTCGCATGGCGAGGACGCGCAGGACATCGCCGAGCGCATTGCGGGCGCCTGCCAGCGGCAACATGGCGAGGCGCCGATCGCGGCCGATGTGGCCGAAGCGATCCGGCGCATTGCGCGCGTGCTCAACATCGCGTGGGTGGAGGACGCGCTTGAGCGCGCGGCGCGCATCATCTGCCCGCGCAGCAGCCACTGCCCGATCGCCGGTCATTGCGAGGGGGTGAAGCCCTCGCGTGCCCGCGAGATCACCGATCTGCGCCGGGAGATCGTGAGCCACACCCGGCGCGCCCGCTAGCCGGCCTCCGCCGCCGGCGCTGCGGCGCAGCAACGGGCCGGGCCGATCTGGGCAGCAGGACACCCGAGGGCGCGGCAGCCGCGGCGCGATTGAATTTTAGAGTTTTCTAATATATTCTCGGCTATCCGAGGAGGTGCGGCATGGCCAAGAAGCTTGTGATCGTGATGGCGAACACCGACCCGCGCAACGGCGAGGAGCTCGGGGCGCCGATCTTCCAGGCCTCGGTGGCCGCGGCAATGGACTACGAGGTGGAGGTGATCTGCACCGCCACCTCGGGGCGCCTGATGAAGAAGGGCGTCGCCGAGAAGCTGGTCGTCAAGGAAGGCTCGACCAAGACCGTCTACGACTTCATCAAGGACGCGCACGAGGCGGGCGCGAAGTTCTACTGCTGCTCGCCAAACCTCGACCTGTTCGACATGAAGGCCGAGGACCTGATCCCGGAGTGCGCCGGCATCGTCGGCGGCGCCCATCTCATCGAAGAGGTGATGGAAGGCGACAGCAGGGTGCTGACCTACTGATTGACATGTCTTACGCCGACAGCACCCGCGTCCAGCAGCACATCGGCGACCCGGTGGGAGACGGCGCGCCGCTGCCGCGCGCCAAGCTAGAGCAGATCTTCGCCGACATCCAGTCGGACCTGCGCTACGACCACGAGCTGAACGGGTGCCTCAACTGCGGCATCTGCACCGCCACCTGCCCGGCGGCGCATTACTACGACTTCAGCCCGCGCGAGATCGTGCAGCTGCTCTGGACCGAGAACCTGGAGGGCATCTACGAGGCCATGCAGGAGAAGATCTGGGCCTGCGCCCAGTGCTACACCTGCGCCGCGCGCTGCCCGTTCGGCAACTCCCCCGGGGGGCTGGTGATGCTGATGCGCGAGACCGCCATCAAGCACCAGATGGAATCGGCCAAGAACGTGCTGCGCCCGTTCAGCCGCGTCATGCTCAAGCTGATTTCGACCGGCAACCAGCTCGCGCCGGACATGATCAACAAGGACCATTTCGCCGACTGGGGCCCGAACATCTCCAAGGTCGAGGCGCCGCTGAAGCTGCTGCGCAAGGCAATCCCGATGCCGACGCTGAATACCACCGCCACGGCCTGGGAGGTGAACCTGAAGACCTCGGTGGAGCTCTACACCATCTGGGAAATGACCGGGGTGCTGGGCCAGCTGGAGGGCATCGACGAGAACCTGTTCGATGTCATCACCGACATCATGGACGAGAAGCGCGAGGACTGGAAGGACTTCCTCGCCGACCAGGACGACGCCTGAGGAGGCAGCGATGACCGACAGGACCAACGAGCGATTCACCGGCCATGGCGCCGAATGGCGCGACGCGAAACTCACCCCGGCCGAGGCGAAGACCGCCACCGCCTGGGTGGAGCTGAAGGTGGACAAGCGATCGATGCTGACGCAGAAGGACCGCGTCGAGGACGTGCGCGACGCGATGTGGCAGCTGGAGAGGGACGGCGAGATCGTCGTCCACCGCGTCTCGGACGAACACCGGCCGGCGATGGTGAAGACGCTCTACGGCTGGGACAAGAAGATCCCCACCACGCGCCTGTGGCACCACAAGTCCTGCGGCCAGTGCGGCAACATCCCGGGCTACCCGGCCTCCCTGCTGTGGCTCATGAACCGCATGGACATCGAGTACCTGGACGAGACCGACCAGACCTCCTGCACCGCCTGGAACTACCACGGCTCGGGCATCGGCAACCTGGAGAGCCTGGCGGCGGTGTTTCTGCGCAACTTCCACCAGGCCTACGTCGCGGCCAAGGCGCAGGGGCTGCCGGACGGCTACTACTTCCCGCTGGTGCACTGCGGCACCTCGTTCGGCAACTACAAGGAGGTCCGTTCCTACCTTGTCCACTCGGCCAAGCTGCGCGAGAACGTGAAGCGCATCCTCGCCAAGCTCGGGCGCCTGGTGGACGGCAAGCTGCTGATCCCGGAGGAGGTGGTGCACTACTCCGAGTGGCTGCACGTGATGCGCGAGCGCATCGCGGGCATGCGCCAGATCGATGTCAGCCGCATCCGCGCCACCATCCACCCGGCCTGCCACGTCTACAAGATGGTGCCGGCCGACGCGATCTACGACGACTCGATCCTCGGCGGCAACCGGCTCGCCGTGTCCACCGGCATCATGCAGGCCCTGGGCACGCAGGTGATCGACTACCAGACCTGGTACGACTGCTGCGGCTTCGGCTTCCGCCACATCATCTCCGAGCGCGAGTTCACGCGCTCCTTCGCCATCGACCGCAAGATCAGGGTGGCGGTGGAGGAGGCGAAGGCGGACGTGATGATCGGCCACGACACCGGCTGCATCACCACGCTGGACAAGAACCAGTGGATCGGCAAGGCCGCCGGCAAGGGCTTTGAACTGCCGGTGCTGGCCGACTGCCAGTTCGCGGCGCTGGCCTGCGGCGCGCACCCCTACAAGATCGTGCAGTCGCACTGGCACGCCTCGCCCACCGAGACCCTGATGGAGAAGATGGGCATTGACTGGGAAGCGAAGAAGGCCGAGTTCGTCGGCTACCTGGAGCAGATCAAGGCGGGCAAGCAGGAGAACCTCTACGACCCGCGCCGCATGATCACCTCCGGCCCGGGCTACATCCCGATCAAGGCGGCGCCATGAGCAAGCCGGTGCTGATCGTGGGCGCCGGGCCCGCGGGCCTGGCCGCGGCCGGCGCGCTGGCCGGCGCTGGCCAGCCGGTCGTGCTGGTGGACAAGGAATCGCGGCTGGGCGGCGCGCCCATCCTGTCGGGCTACGCCAAGCTGGTGCCCACCGGCGAATGGGCGAAGGACGCCATCGGCGGCATGGTGCGGCGGGTTGAGCAGGATGCGCTGGTGATGGTGAAGAAGGGCGCCCGGGTCGAGAGCTTCGAGGGCGAGCCGGGCGGCTTCCGCGCCATGTTGTCGGACGGCGCGAGCCTCGAGGCGGGCGCGGCGATCCTCGCCACCGGCTTCACGCACTTCGATTCAGTGAACAAGCCCGAGTGGGGCTTCGGCACCTTCCCGGACGTGGTGACCACGACGCAGGTGGAGCAGATGATCTCCTCGGGCCGCGGCGTGCGCTGCCCCTCCGACGGCAGGAAACCCCAGCGCGTGGCGATCCTGCTCTGCGTGGGCTCGCGCGATCGCCAGATCGGGCGCGAGTGGTGCTCCAAGATCTGCTGCACGGTGTCGTGCAACATCGCCATGGAGATCCGCGAGGAGCTGCCGGAGTGCCATGTCTACATCTACTACATGGACATCCGCACCTACGGCCTGAACGAGACCTTCTATTGGAAGAGCCAGGAGGAGTTCAAGGTCAAGTACATCAAGGCGCGGATCGCGGAAGTCACCTCCGACGGCCAGAAGCTGATCGTCAAGGGCGAGGACACGCTGGTGAAGCGCCCGATCACCATCCCGTTCGACATGGTGGTGCACGCCATCGGCATGGACCCGAACGTGGAGAACAAGTCCATCGCCGGCGTGTTCGGCGTCGGCCTGCAGGAACACGGCCATATCGCGCGCGGCAGCTACGGCGCGAGCAGCGCGACCTCGCGCCCGGGCGTGTTCGTCGCTGGCGCCGCGACCGGGCCCGAAACCATCGATGATTCGATCGCGCAGGGTAACGCGGCGGCGATGGCGGCGCTTGCGATGCTGCGCCGCAAAGCCGCGGCCTGAGGCATGGCAGGCGCCCAGCCCATGGTCCGCACCGAGCGGCCGCGGCTCGAGCTCTCCGGGCCGAAACTGCGGCTTTCCTTCGAGGCGCTGGTGTCGCGCGCCGAGGAGCAGGGCGGCGTCGAGGCATACGTCGGCGGACTCAAGCTCAAGTCCATGCTGTTCCGGGATACGCTCGCGGGCGAGCTGGATCTGGCCACGCTGCGCGCGCTGTGCGCGCACATGGCCACGGTGCGGCGCCGCGCCGGGGCCTACCTGGAGCCGGATGCCTTCGGGGCGACCGGCGGCCGCATCCGGCGCCTGCTGGAGGGGCGCGAGGACACCACGACGGCGGATGCGCGCATCGCGCGCTTTTGCGCCGAGTTCCCCCAGGACCGCGAACACCGCTGGGTGCGGGACCTCGCCGCCGAGCTGCTGCACTATGCCGACCCGGAGCGCTACCCCCTGATGCAGCGCTGGGTCTGGGATGCGCGCACCAACACCGGGGTGCTGCGCGAAATCTGGCACGGCGAGAACGTCGACCGAATCACCATCGGGGTGCCGGACGACTACGCCACCTTCCTCGTCCTGCGCGAGGAGCTGGCGCAGTACCTGGCCTCGAACGGCGTGTTCCGTGACGTGCTGTTCTACGTCGACGTGCTCACCGCGCAGGTCTACGCCGACTACATCGGCGAGCGCGGCGGCACCTACCTGCGCACCGACTTCGCCACGCCCGAGGACCCGATGCTGCACACGCGGCGCATCCTCGGCCTGGACGGGGTGGACGCCTCGGGCCGCACCCGGCTGAAGACGAGCGACGGCACCGCGGTGGTCGTGGGGGCGAACTGACATGGCGATCCATGAGAAGTCGCTCATCCGGCCGGAGGACCTGAAGGTCCAGGACAAGGTGGTGTTGGACGGCGTGGACGTCTCCGGCCACTGGAGCACGTTCATCCAGTCGCGCGTGGTCACCGACTATAACGAGGCGCTGGAGGAGGAGATCTCGGCGCTGCCCGGGGGCGAGCACATCCACCGCTGCTGGCAGTGCGGCTCCTGCACCAACTCCTGCACCGTGAACGCGGTCAACCCGGACTTCAACCCGCGCTTCTGGATCTACCTGGTCCGCATGGGCATGGAATCCGAGCTGCTGCGCGACAAGGACATCATCTGGCAGTGCGTATCGTGCAACAAGTGCACCTACGCCTGCCCGCGCGACGTGATGCCCGAGGGCGTGATGAAGGCCACCGCGCACTGGCTGGAGCTGAAGGGCCACGTGCCGAAGTCGAAATCGACGCAGTTCGACGAGGAGTTCACCGCGCAGGTGGTGGCCACCGGCAAGATCGAGGAAGGCCGCATCATCCGCAACTTCTTCGCCCGCACCGGCCAGCCGCTGCTGCAGGACTGGCTGCTCGAGATGGCCAAGCGCGTGGTGCGGCGATTGCCGTTCAAGCAGGGACTCGCCATGGGCTGGGCGGCCCTGTTCCGGCCGCGCACGCGCAAGTGGGCGAAGGCCTCGGCGGCGCTCGGCGAGTACATCCATGAGCAGGAAGCCAGGAACAGAAAGGCGCTCAACCTTGAATAAGTACCAGCGAGTGGCGTACTACCCCGGTTGCGCGCTGGAAGGCACCGGACACGCCTACAACGCCTCCACCAAGGCGGTGGGCAAGGCGCTCGGCCTGGAGCTGCACGAGGTCGCCGACTGGAACTGCTGCGGGGCGATGGAAGTCAAGAACGTCGATCCCCAGGTGCAGACTTACCTGTCCTCGCGCGTGATGGCCATCGCCGTCCACGAGATGAACGCCAAGGTGGTGATGGCGCCCTGCAACGGCTGCTACCACAACCTGAAGAAGGCCGAATACGATCTCGCCAACGACGAGGCATCGCGCCAGGTCGTGGACCGGATCTCGAAGAAGGCCGGGCACGAGACCTACCGGGCGGGGACTCTGGAGACCATCCACGCGCTGGACTGGATCAAGGACGGCATCGGCGAGCAGGAGCTGAAGCGCCGCCTGAAGGGTTCGCTGAAGGGCCTGAAGGTCGCCAATTACTACGGCTGCATGTACACGCGGCCGCGACACATCTTCCCGGAAAAGGACCGGGGCCCGGGCAGCGAGTCCACCTCGCAGCCGCACTTCATGGACGACCTGCTAGCGGCCGCCGGCGCCCAGAACGTGGACTTTCCGCTGAAGACCGCCTGCTGCGGCGGCGCGCACACGCTCTCGGACAGCGACACCTCCACGAAGCTGGTGCTCAACATCCTGCAGGCGGCCGAGGCCGCAGGCGCGGAGGTGATCGCCACCGAGTGCCCGACCTGCCATTCCGGGCTGGAGATGCACCAGGTGCGCGCCGAGAAGGTGCTGGGCAGGAAGACCAAGGTGCGCATGCTGTACTTCACGCAACTGCTTGGCGTTGCGCTGGGCGTGGGCCCGCGCAAGCTCGGGGTGCACGAGAACGTGTCCGATGGCCTCGCGCTGCTGAAGGAAAAGGGCCTCGCATGAGCGCGGCCCGGGACGCGCTGCTCGCGCGCGCCGAAGCGGTGCTGGAGGACTGGGTGCGCGCGCGCGGCGAGACCCCGACACAGGAGGCCGTGGAGACCTTCCGCTTGCTCGCGCTGCACCGCCAGGGCGCGCGCGGGGTGCCCAGCTTCAACGCCTGCCGGGAGACCTGTCGCGAGGTCGCGTACCACTACAATCTGCTCGCGGCGGGGGCGGATGCGCGCACCGAGCGCATGATGCAGATGCTGGTGACCCACCTGGAGCTGTTCGTGCGGGGGAAGATGCAAACCGAGGGGCTGGGCGAGTTCTGCTGCGCCTCCCGGCCGGTGCGAAACAAGGGGGAACGGATCGATGGCTAACGTACGCGGCTGCAACCTGCCCGACGACCTGCTCTACGACGTCGACAACCACATCTGGTACCAGGAGCTCGGCGACGGCACCGTCAAGCTCGGCATGACCACCGTGGCCACCGCGATGGCCGGGCAGCTGGTGGCCTTCACGCCGAAGAAGGCCGGGCGTTCCGTGGAGGCCGGCAAGTCCTGCGCCACGGTGGAGTCCGGCAAGTGGGTCGGGCCAGCCAAGGCCGCCTTCGAGGCCTCGGTGGTCGCGGTCAACGAGGACCTGGCGGGCAAGCCCTCGCTCGCCAACGAGGACCCCTACGGCGCAGGGTGGCTGGTGATCCTCAAGCCCGCGGACTGGGCCGCGGCCAAGGGCACCCTCACCCCGGGCGCGCAAGTCGCGCCCAAGTACGAGGCCAAGATGGCTGCCGACAACTTCAAGGGCTGCGCTTGAGCATGGACCGTGCGGAGGCGATCGCAGACATGAACATGGGCGAGCTGCAGGCGCGCGCCCTGCGCGCCGCGGGGCTGCTCAAGGCCATGTCCAACCCGGTGCGCCTGATGGTGCTGTGCCAGCTCGCCGAGTCCGAGAAATCGGTGGGCGAGCTCGAGAGGGTCGCAGCCGTGAGCCAGTCGGCGCTGTCGCAGCACCTGGCGCTGCTGCGCGAGCGCGGCCTGGTGCGCAGCCGCCGCGACGGGCAATCCATCTTCTATTCGCTGGACGGACCGGAGGCGCCGGCGCTGCTGGCCGCGCTCTACGAGGTGTATTGCCGCAACGTGCGTCCCATGCGCCCGGGGCCCAGGCGCCGGCTGGCCCGGGCCTAGTCCTGCGGCCTCGGCACCGGCGTGGACAGGCAGCCCAGCAACCGCTCCAGGCGCAAGCGATGCAGTTCCTGCCATGCCGGTGCCATGCGGTCCTCGTCGCCCGCGAACGCCGCCCGCAGGAATGCCGCCAGGGGCTGCTGTAGTTCCGCGGTGCGTGCCTCACCCGGCGTCCAGCCGACGTGCGAGCCCTGCTCCACGAACATCGCCTCGTCCGCCGCGTCGCGCTTCAGTTCCAGCAGCCGGCGCAGGCGCGCGAGGTCCTCGCGCAGCAGCTGCGCCCGGAACAGGCTCTCCTCGCCGGCCAGTTGCCGCTCGAGTTCGGCGATCAATCGCATGCCTGCATTCTACAGGCCCAGACCATGACCGAAGCCACGCCCGCCCAGCTCGCGCCCTACGTCACCTGGGGCGCGTTCGCCCTTGCGTTCGTCTTCGGCGCCGTCGGCAACAGGACCAACTTCTGCACCATGGGCGCGGTCTCCGACTGGGTGAACATGGGCGACCTCGGACGCATGCGCATGTGGCTGCTCGCGATCGCAGTGGCGCTGCTGGGGTCCTCCGGCCTGCACCTTGCCGGGATCGTGGACCTGTCCAAGTCCATCTACCAGGCGCCCAACTTCACCTGGCTGGCGTACATCGTGGGCGGGTTCCTGTTCGGCGTCGGCATGACGCTGGGCTCGGGCTGCGGCTCCAAGACCCTGATCCGCATCGGCGGCGGCAACCTGAAGTCCCTGGTGGTGTTCGTGTTCCTCGGCATCGCCGCCTACATGACGCTGCGCGGGCTGTTCGGCGCCTTGCGCGTCAACGTGCTGGAGCAGGCTTCGGTCGCGCTGTCGACCGGCCAGGACCTGCCCTCGCTGCTGGCCGCCGGCACCGGCGTGGCCAAGGCGACCTGGATCGGGGTCCTCGCCGGCACGATCGGGCTGGCGCTGGTTGCGTTTGCCTACGCCAGCGCCCAGTTCCGTGCCAACTTCGACTACACGCTGGGCGGCGTGGTCACCGGGCTGGTGGTGGTGGGCGGCTGGTACGTGAGCGGGAAGCTGGGCTACCTCGCCGAGGACCCGAACACGCTGCAGGAGGCGTTCGTGGCCACCAACACCGGGCGCATGGAGTCCTTCTCCTTCGTCTCGCCCATGGCCTTCACGCTGGACTACCTGATGCTGTGGACCGACAAGTCGAAGATCATCACCTACGGCATCGCCTCGGCCGCCGGCGTGGTCGCCGGCTCGGCGGCCTACGCGCTCGCCTCGCGCAGCTTCCGCTGGGAGGGCTTCCGCGACGCCGAGGACACCGCCAGCCACATCATCGGCGGCATCCTGATGGGCTTCGGCGGCATCACGGCCCTTGGCTGCACCATCGGCCAGGCGGTCACCGGCGTCTCGACGCTGGCGCTTGGCTCGTTGGTCACCTTCGCCGCCATCGTCGCCGGCTCGGCGCTGACGATGAAGGTGCAGTACTGGCGGATGGGCGGCTAGGGACGGGCGGCGGCCGCCTGCACCAAGCGGATCGCGGCCGCCAGCACCTCGTTGCGCGCCTGGTGCAGGGGGTAGTGCGCGCTGCCCGGGATGCGCAGCCGCTCCAGCCGGCCGGGCAGCAGCGCCGCCAGGGCCTCCAGCTGCGCGACCGAGAAGAACTCGTCGTCCTCGCCCTGGATCGCGAGCACCGGGCAACGCGCCTGCGACACATGGCGTTCCAGTCCCCAGCTCGTGCCCAAGGCCTGCGCCGTCCAGACCTCGACCAAGCGGGCGAAGAGGCTCTCCGTGTTCGCGCCATGGTGGCGCCGCAGCCGCGCCTTCAGGTCGCCCGCCTCGAAGTCGCGGATCTGGCCGCGGATCTGGTCCAGCGTGCGTTGTTCGACAAACAGGTGCGGTGACAGGGCGATGACGCCGCGCGCGCGCCCGGGAAAGGCGCCAGCAAAGGCGAGTGCGATGGAGGCGCCGTCCGACTGGCCCACCAGGATCGCCTGGCGCACGCCGACCTGATCGAGCACTTCCGGCAGCGATTCAAGCGCCTCGCGCAGCAGGTAGTCGCGGTCGTGCGGGGGTGCGAGCGGCTCGGAGTCGCCCGACCCCCAGCGGTCGTAGAGCAGCGCGCCGCAGCCGGTGGCCTTCACCAACTGGTCAGGAAAATCGCGCCACAGGCGCACGCTGCCCAGTGCGTCGTGCAGGAACACAAGGGACGGTCTGGCGCCGGGAAGCGGGCCGCGCCAGTGCCCGCGCAGGCGATGCCCCGCGGCGCGGAAGGTCTTCTGCGCCAGCGCCTGCTCGACCGCCTCGCGGAAATCCAGGGGCGACAGGCCGGGCATCTCGCAGGGGCGTTCCGCGAAGAAGGCCGCCACGGCCTCGCCCGCTCCGCAGACCGCCAAGCCTCGCAGGCGCGCCTCGAGGTCGTAGAGCGCGCGCGGTGGGCTGAGGAAGAAGTCGCCGGTGATCAGCGCTTCGCGGACACGGTCGCGCGCCGGGCCCTCGAGCCGCACGTCGGCCCGGATGGTGCCGCCGCGGCGCACCAGCGTCGCCGACACCTCCGGCGGGTCGCCGGCGGGAACATCCAGCAGGTGCACGAACTCGTCGCTGCCGAACTGCTCGTCGAACAGCTTCCGCGCCAGGCGTTCCTCGTCCTCGGTCGACGCGCCCCATTGCGGATCGAGCCCAAGATGTTCCCGGAAACCCTCCAGCAGCGCGGCGTGGATCTCCTCAAGCGGCGGCACGCGGCCGAGGATCTCGTGCAGGCTGGTGACGCGGCGCCGTGCATCGTCCAGGTCGCGCCGCGCCAGCTTCTCCACCGGGATGCGCAGCGCCTCGATCATGCGCAGGGGATCGAAGTCCACCAGCAGCGTGCCCTGGAAGAACACGATGTCGCCGTCGATGACGCCGCCGGTGCCGCTCAGCTTGCGACCCTCGACCTCGATGTCGTTTCGCGGACGGAATTCCGCCGGCACGCCGAGGCGCTTCAGGCCCGCGGCGGCCGCGGCGCAGATGCGCGCCGTGATCACGGCGAGGTCGGTCCCGAGCGCGCGGCGATCGAGCACCAGCTCCCAGCCCATCTGGCCTTCGTCCAGGTACAGGCCGCCGCCGCCGGTGATGCGCCGCCCGAGCTCGATGCCGTTGGCCGCGCAGTGCTCGAGGCGCACCTCGTGGCTGAGCATCTGGTGCAGGCCCACCAGGGCGCAGGGGCGAAAGCGCAGGAAGCGGATGGTCTCCGGGCTGCGCCCCGCGTTGCGCGACTCGATCAGCGCTTGGTCGAAGGCGACGTTCTCCCGCCCGGAGCGCGCGCCGGTGTCGATGACGCGGACCGGGCGGCTGGCAGCCAGCGCGGCGTTAGAGCGTTCCAGGATAGTGCCCGCCGTCCATGAGAAGGTTCTGGCCGGTGATGTAGCCGGCGTGGACGCTGCACAGGAAGGCGCAGGCGGCGCCGAACTCCTCGATGGTGCCGAAGCGCTTGGCCGGATTGCCCTCGGCGCGCGCCCTGGCCAACTCATCGACGGTCTTGCCCAGCTTCTGGGCGTTGAAGATGAAATTGCCGCGCAGCCGGTCGGTGTCGAACGGCCCGGGCAGCAGGCCGTTGATGGTGACGTTGTGCTGCACCGTCTGGCGCGACAACCCGGCGACGAAGCCGGTGAGGCCGGTGCGCGCGCCGTTGGACAGGCCCAGCTCCGGAATGGGCAGCTTCACCGCGCCGGAGGTGATGTTGACGATGCGCCCGAACTTGCGCGCGATCATGCCGTCCACCGTGGCCTTGATGAGCTCGATCGGCGTCAGCATGTTGGCATCGAGCGCCTTCACCCAGTCCTCGCGCGACCAGTTGCGGAAGTCCCCGGGGGGCGGGCCGCCGGCGTTGTTCACCAGGATGTCCACCTGCGGGCAGGCGGCGAGCGCCGCGGCGCGGCCCTCCGGCGTGGCGATGTCGCCGGCCACGGCGGTGACCTTGGCGCCGGTCGCCTTGCGGATTTCCGCCGCGGTGGCCTCGAGCGCCTCCTTGCCGCGCGCGGTGATGACGAGGTTCACGCCTTCGTTCGCCAATGCCATCGCGCAACCCTTGCCCAGTCCCTTGGAGGCGGCGCAGACGAGCGCGTGCTTGCCCTTGATACCCATGTCCATTGCGTGATTTCCTTTCCGATGAAAACTAGCGCCGTTTGCCGAGGATCGACCCCAGCACGCCACGGATGATCTCGCGTCCTACCGCCGAACCGATAGTGCGTACCGTGCTCTTGGCGAGGGTCTGCGCCAGGCCGTCGTGCTGGCCGCCGCGCGGCCCGGTGCGGCCGAACAGGAAATCGGCGAGTGCATTGGAGGCGGGCTTCTGCGCCCGGCCGGCTGGCGCCGCGGCCCCGCCAGCCGGAGCGGCTTGCTGCGCCCGCGCCTTCAGCTTCTCGTAGGCCGACTCGCGGTCCACCAGCTTCTCGTAGTGCCCCGCGACCGGCGAGGCGGCGATGAACTGCCTGCGCTCGGAGGCGGGGATCGGCCCCAAATGGCTGCCCGGTGGCACGATGAAGGCGCGCTCGGTGACGCCCGGCCGTCCTTTCTCGTCCAGCAGGCTCACCAGCGCCTCGCCCACGCCCAGTTCGGTGATCGCCTGCTCGATCTTCAGCTTCGGGTTCGGGCGCATGGTCTGGGCTGCCGACTTGACCGCCTTCTGGTCTTTGGGCGTGAAGGCGCGCAGCGCGTGCTGCACCCGGTTGCCCAGCTGCCCGAGCACCGATTCCGGGATGTCGAGCGGGTTCTGGGTGACGAAGTACACGCCCACGCCCTTGGAGCGGATCAGGCGCACCACCTGCTCGATTTTCTCCAGCAGCGCCTTGGGCGCATCGTTGAACAGGAGGTGCGCCTCGTCGAAGAAGAACACGAGCTTCGGTTTCTCGAGGTCCCCGACTTCGGGCAGGTTCTGGAAGAGCTCGGCCAGCATCCACAGCAGGAAGGTCGCGTAGAGCTTGGGCGCGTTCATGAGCTTGTCGGCGGCGAGGATGTTGACCACCCCCTTGCCTTGCTCGGCCTGCATCAGGTCGGCGATGTTCAGCATCGGCTCGCCGAAGAAGCGGTCCGCGCCCTGTGTCTCCAGCGCGAGCAGCCCGCGCTGGATGGCGCCGATGGAGGCCGCCGAGACGTTGCCGTACTCGGTGGTGAACTTCGCCGCGTTGTCGCCCACGAACTGCAGCATGGCGCGCAGGTCCCTGGCATCCAGCAGCGCCAGGCCGGCGTCGTCGGCGATCCTGAAGACGAGGTTGAGCACCCCTTCCTGGGTGTCGTTCAGCCCGAGCAGCCGCGCGAGCAGCAGCGGTCCCATGTCGGAGACGGTGGCGCGCACCGGGTGGCCGGCTTCGCCATAGAGGTCCCAGAACACCACCGGGCAGGCCGCGTAGGCGAGCTCGATCTGGAGCCTCTTGGCGCGCTCGGCGACCTTGGCGTTGGCCCCGCCCGGGCGGGCGATGCCGGAGAGGTCGCCCTTCACGTCGGCCAGGAACACCGGCACGCCGATGCCGGAGAAGGCCTGCGCCAGCGCCTGCAGCGTGACGGTCTTGCCGGTGCCGGTGGCGCCGGTGATCAGGCCGTGGCGGTTGGCGAGCGCGGGCAGCAGCTCGAGTGCGGTTTTCCCCGCTTTCGCCACCAGAAGGGGCGCGTCCATGACGGTAAAATTATGACATGGCCGGACACAGCAAATGGGCGAACATCAAGCACCGCAAGGCGGCCGCCGACGCCAAGAAAGGCAAGGTGTTCACTCGCCTGATCAAGGAAATCACCGTGGCCGCTCGCCTGGGCGGCGGCGACCCCGACAGCAATCCGCGCCTGCGCCTGTGCCTGGACAAGGCGCGCGAGGCCAACATGACCAAGGACTCGGTGACGCGCGCGATCCAGCGCGGCACCGGCGAGCTGGAGGGCGTGGCCTACGAGGAGGTGCGCTACGAGGGCTACGGCACCGGCGGCGCCGCGGTGCTGGTGGATTGCCTCACCGACAACCGCACCCGCACCGTGGCCGAGGTGCGCCACGCCTTCACCAAGGCGGGCGGCAACCTGGGCGCGGATGGTTCCGTGGCCTACCTCTTCAAGCACTGCGGCCAATTCGTGTTCGCCCCCGGCGCCCCCGAGGACAAGGTGATGGGGGCGGCGCTGGAGGCCGGCGCCGACGACGTGCTCGCCAACGAGGACGGCTCGATCGAGGTGCTCAGCGCGCCGGCCGACTTCGACCGGGTGAAGACCGGCCTGGAGAACGCCGGCCTGAAGCCGGAACTGGCCGAGATCACCATGAAGCCGGTGAACGAGGTCGCGGTCGCGGGCGAGGACGCGGCGCGGCTCAGGCGCCTGCTCGAGGCGCTCGAGGGCCTGGACGACGTGCAGGAGGTCTACACCACCGCTTCCCTGGAACAGTGAGAATCCTCGGCATCGATCCGGGGCTGCGCATCACCGGGTTCGGCGTCCTCGAGAAGTCGGGCAACAAGCTGCGCTATGTCACCAGCGGGACGGTGAGCTCGGGCGGGGGCGACCTCGCCACGCGCCTCAAGGTGCTGCTCGAGGGCCTCGCCGAGGTGATCGCGGCGCAGCGGCCGCAGGAAGTGGCCATTGAGAAGGTCTTCGTCAACGTCAATCCGCACTCCACGCTGCTGCTGGGGCAGGCGCGCGGCACCGCCATCTGCGCCGCAGTGATCGCCGGCCTCCCGGTCGCGGAGTACACTGCGCTGCAGGTCAAGCAGGCGGTGGTCGGCCAGGGCCACGCAGGAAAGGAGCAGGTCCAGCACATGGTGAAAAGGCTGCTTGCGCTGCCCGGGGATCCCAGCGCCGATGCCGCCGACGCGCTCGCCTGCGCCATCTGCCACGCCCATTGCGCCGCGCTGGGCGCAGTCAGCACCCGCAGCCTGCGCATGAAGAAGGGGCGCTTGGTTTGATCGGAAGGATCGCGGGAAAGCTGGTGGCCAAGCACCCGCCGCAGGTGCTGGTGGAGGTGAGCGGCCTTGCCTACGAGGTGGACGTGCCGATGAGCACGTTCTATGCGCTGCCGGCCACCGGCGAGGCGGTGACCCTGCACACGCACCTGGTGGTCCGGGAAGACGCGCATATCCTGTTCGGCTTCGGCACGCAGGAGGAGCGCGCGGCGTTCCGGCAGCTGATCCGCATCTCCGGCATCGGCGCGCGCACCGCGCTCGCGGTGCTCTCGGGGCTGTCGGTCGCTGAACTCGCGCAGGCGGTGGCGATGCAGGAGCCGGCGCGGCTCACCAGGGTGCCGGGCATCGGCAAGAAGACCGCCGAGCGGCTGCTGCTGGAGCTGAAGGGCAAGCTGGCCGAGGCGCTGCCCTCGGAGGTGAAGTCGGGCGGCAACGGCGATGTACTGAACGCCCTGGTCGGGCTGGGCTACAGCGAGAAGGAGGCCCTGGTCGCGGTGAAGGGGCTGCCCGCCGGGATCGGGCTCGCTGAGGGCATCCGGGCGGCGCTGAAGGGGCTGGCGAAGGGCTAGGGCGGGGCCGTATTCAGCCAAGCGGTTACATCTCGCCTCATTGCTCAGGCTTTGATTCGGCGGCAAGCAGCGTTACGTAGCGACGGTAGCTGAAGATCCGGCCCCGCAGCGACCCTTCAGCCTGCGAACCACGACGAT
>Ga0194126_10004660_pt1 | contig 20787 bp, 20 predicted proteins | sample TA2KigC150mmetaG_FD_148641 | JGI IMG/M metagenome (GOLD analysis project Ga0194126, IMG submission 148641) | Freshwater microbial communities from Lake Tanganyika, Tanzania - TA2015035 Kigoma Deep Cast 150m | ecosystem: Environmental > Aquatic > Freshwater > Lake | place: Tanzania: Lake... | reverse complement strand
CGCGGTCACGGTGATGAAGGCGTTGAGGACGGGGTTCAGTTTCTCGATGCGGCGCAGACAGGCCTGGGTCAAATCGAGGGCGGGGACCCGCCGCCGCTGGAGGAGCAGCACGGCCTCGCGCACGCTAAGGGCGGTGAGGTCGTCAGGTGCGGGCGGGTCCGGAGAGAAAGCGGAGCCTGCGGCGGCGCCCAGGAAGGCACGTCGATCCATGGAAGTATCTTAGCCTCCCGGGGGCCGGGGGCCTCAGAGGAAATTAGGGCGAGAGCCACGCCCCGCGAATCCGACTACTTCTACAGGAGTTCTTTAGCGGTGCGGGTAGGCAGGCTGGGCGCAGTAGTCTGGGTGCTGCCGCTGTGGGCAGCGGCGCAGAGCACGGTGCTTCAGATCCGCGTAGTGGAGGGCGAAGGGGTTACCCATGCGCTGGGCGCCCGCGCCGCGAAGTTCTTTGTTGTCAAGATCACGGATGACCTGGGCAAGCCGGTGACTGGCGCCCTGGTCAGCTTCCGGCTGCCCGAAGAAGGCCCGGGCGGGCTGTTCGCCAACGGCCTGCGCACCGAAGTGGTGACCACTGGCCCGGAGGGCATCGCGAGCGCTCCCCCGGTACGCTGGAACCGGCTGCCGGGCGCCTTCGAGCTGCGAGTGGTGGCGGCGAAGGCCGAGTCGCGAGCCGGAACGGTGGCGCCGTTGTACCTGTCCCCGGAAGGACGTTCCGCGGAGAGCTCCTCCGTCGGGCGGGCGGTAATCGCCGTGCCCGTCCAGACCGGGATGCGCAAGAGGTGGCTGGTGCTGGGCCTGGTGGCGGCGACCGCCGCGGGGGTGGGCTTCTCGACAGGATGGGTCAAGAGGGCGCCCCAGGAGGCGGCGAAGGGGCCAGAGCCGCCGCGCATCGGGCCGCCGGTCATCAGCATCGGGAGGCCCTGAATGCGACGCTGCACGGCGCTGGCGGTGGTGTGGGCGGCGCTGCCGCTGGCTGACGGAGCTGTGAAAAAGTCGCCGGCGCAAGCTGAAGCTTACGCCACTGGCGGTGTCCGGCTGGCGACGCCGAGGGCAGGCTGCCTGCTCGACCGTACGGGGCGGATTCGATGGGTGCTGGGTTTGCCTGGCAGCTTTCTACTGAGCGCGCCGTCGGGCTCCGGGGTCCTAGCCGCGGGCTGCGGCGAGGGCTTCGCCGTGGTGAAGACCGCGGACTCGCTGGAGTGGCTCGACGCGGCCGGTCAGCCCGTTCGAAGCTGGCCAGCGCCGCCGGGCCAAGCCCTGTTTGGGCTGGCGGCAGACCGCGCCGAGGCGGTGGTGTACCTTCCGGAAACTGGGCAGTGGTTTTTGGCTACGGAAGGCCATCTGCGCCCGCTGCCTGTGACTCTTGGCGGCGCCGAGGCGCTTGCCGTGGCCCTGGGCGGTGACGGTTCGGTGGCCGCGGTGGTGCGAAGGCTCGGGCGGCTGTGGGCGGTGCGGTTCGCTCCGGACGGCTACATCAGGGAGGAGCGCGAGCTTGCCGAGGCCGTGGCGCCGATCCTGATACGGGAGGATGGCGCCCTGGTGTGGGGCGACGGGGAGGGCATCGTCATCGAGGCTGGGAGCGGCGCGCGGCGGCGCGTGGCTTTGCCGGCGGCTCCAGCCGAGCTCGCGGCCACGGGGGAACGGGGTATCCGGGTGAGGCTGGCCACCGGGCAGGGGCAGCTTTTCGTGCGGCTCGATGAAGGGCGCGACGAAATCTGCCGCCTGCCGGAGGCGGGGCAATGACCGGGCGCGCGCTGGCCTGCCTGCTGGCGGGGCCGCTGTGCGTGCTGGCGCAACTGAGGCTGTATGTGCGGGAGGGCTCCGCGGAGCGGTTGATCGCGGGAACGTGCGACCTGGGGAAGGTGGAGACGGGGGCGAGGCGAGAATTGGGCTTGCGGGTCCGCAATTCCGGTTTGGCGGCAGTGCGCCTGGAAGCCCTTTCGGTGGCGGGAGTTGGCTTCGCCGTGCTGAGTAACGTACAGCTCCCGCGGGCCCTGGAGGCCGGCGCCGCTTTGGATTTCGCAGTGTGGTTCCAGCCGCGGGCGCCCGGGGACTACAGCGCGGTCCTCTCGGTGAATACCCAGTCGTTTCTGCTGCGCGCCGTAGCGGCGCCCGGACCCGTGGTGTGGCTGGAGCAGGGCGACCGGCGCGAGGCGCTCGACTCCGAGACGCCAGTCGGGTTCAGCGGCGTCGAGCAGGGCACGGCGGGGCGGCGGCGCTTCTGGATCGAGAACCCCCACTCGGTGGGGCTGGAGGCGGCGGTGAGCGTCCAGGGCGCCTCGTTCCGGGGGCCGGTGGGGCTGGCCTCGCCGGTGGCGCTCGGGCCCGGGGAGTCCGCAACCTTCGAAGTGGTTTTCGAGCCGAGCCAGGCTGGAGCGCAGACGGGGCTGCTGGAGGTCAATCAGAGGGCGTTCCGGCTGCAAGGAACCGGCGTGGCGCCGCCGTTTCCGCGGCCGAGCATCCTGCTCGACCCGCCGGAGGCAGCCAGCGGCCGGAATGTGCGGATTGTGATCCGCCTGGAATCCACGGCCCGGGCGGGAGGCAGCGGCGAGGCGCGGATCAGCTTCGAACCCGCGTTGCCTCACCTTCCGGATGACCCGGCCATCGGGTTCAGCGCCGGAGCCAGCCGCCGGGCGGCGTTCGCGGTGGCTGCGGGTCAAGACATCGGCCTCTTCAACCAGCTTCAGGAGATTGGGCTTCAGACCGGCACGACGGCTGGCCGGATCACCATCACGGCGCTTCTGGGCGAGCATCGAGAGCAAGCGATCCTGGACATACGGCCCCTGACCGTGGTGATCGATTCGCTGAAGGCCACGCGCGGCAGCTTCAACCTGGAAGTGAGCGTCAGCGGCTTCGACAACACCCGCTCGGTGGGGCAGGTCGCCTTCTCGTTCTTCGATACGGCCGGCCAGATCCTGGCTCCAGGCCGCATCGCGATCGACGCGGCCGGCGAGTTCAGACGATACTTTGAATCGTCGAGCCTGGGCGGAGTATTCGCACTGCGCGCCGGCTTCCCGGTGACCGGCGAAGTCTCCGCCGTGGCCGCCGTGGAGGTCGAGATCACCAACTCGGCCGGCGTGACGCGCAGCGAGCGGGTGGCCCTGCGGCCTTAGCAGCCCGACAAGCTGAAGCTCGTCGCCACGGGCGATAATGGGAGCGTGCCGCCAGTCGCACTGACCATAGCGGGCTCGGACCCCAGCGGCGGGGCCGGGCTTCAGGCCGATCTCAAGACATTCCACCAGTTCGGGGTGTATGGGGAAGCGGTGGTGACGCTGCTGACAGTGCAGAACACGCTGGCCGTGCGGCGCGTGGAGTGCCTGCCCGCGGAACTGGTAATGGAGCAGTTGCAGGCCGTGCTTGAGGACATCCCGCCGCGGGCGGCCAAGACCGGGGCGCTGGGCAATCGCGCGATCGTCGAGGCGGTGGCCGCGGCCGCCGCGGGCTTCCGGTTCCCGCTGGTGGTGGACCCGGTGATGGTGAGCAAGCACGGAGCGCTGCTGGTGGCCGAGGAGGCCCGTGAAGTGATCGTGCGCCAGTTGCTGCCGCGGGCGTTTCTGGTCACGCCAAACCTGCACGAGGCGGCGGCGCTGGCGGGCCTGGCGATCCGGGATCTGGCGGATATGCGAAGGGCGGCCGAGCGGATTCGCGAGCTGGGGGCCGGGGCGGTCCTGATTAAAGGGGGCCACCTGGAGGGCGCGGCTACGGATGTGCTATTGGCGGAGGGCCGCTTCCACGAGTACCCGGCGGAGAGGATCGTGACCCGGCACACGCACGGCACGGGGTGCACGTATTCGGCGGCCATCACCGCGGGTCTGGCGCTGGGCCTGGAGCTGCCCGAGGCGGTGGGCCGCGCTAAGACCTTCATTACCGCGGCGATACGCTCCGCGCCGGGGCTGGGAGGAGGCGCCGGGCCGGTCAGCCATTTCCAGGAACTTCGCACGGCGACTCTATTCCCCGTAGAATCAGGGAGCTGAGGGGAGATTCGCACCTGGGCAGATTCGCACTTGCTTTCCCGGGCTGGTTTTGGGGTATACTTACAGTTAGATGAAAGCAAGTAGCGGCCTGAAGCGGCTCTCGACCCTCGCCCTCCGTCAGCGGAGGGAGGGCTTGGCCAAGCGCCTGCCCCCGGTGGAAGAGACCCTGCGGGGTTCCCTGGTGGAACGCTACCTGACCTGTGGAAATCCTGCCTGCAAGTGCGCGCGCGGCCAGCGGCACGGACCGGTGTGGTATCTGACGGTCACCTTGGGCCCCGGGCGCACTACCGGCGGCATCTTGGCCGCCGAGCAATTGGACCAAGTGCGCGGTTGGATCGGCAACTACCACCAGGTGAAGGAACATCTGGAAGCGATCTCCACCATCAACCGCGAGCTGTTACGGCGGGCGCGTCGGCCCGCCCGGAACAGATAACCCATGGGACGCCGCGGCAGGACGGGGCTGGTCGGGCCTCTCTTACATCTATAAGAATGAAAGACAAGCCCGCCCACCAACTGCCCTCCTTCGCCGGCTACCTCAACCAAGTCTTCGCCTTCCGCACCGCCGCCGAGCGGTTGCGCGACGCCCGCCAGGATCCCGAGTTCTCCCCCCAGAGCGTGTTCCTGGCGGTCTTCTACGCCTTCGTCTTCCGGCTGCCCAGTTTCCAGCCACTGGAAGCCGAACTGGCCCAACCCGCGCTACGAAGCTGGCTGGGACTGGAGCGGGCCTTCCGCGACGACGTGCTCCGCTACAGCCTGTGTAGCTTCGATCTGGACGGGCTGCGGCAGATGCTGGTCACCGTCAACCGCTGCCTCAAGCGTAACAAGGCCTTCGACGCGGGCCGCCTCCAGGGCCGCATCGTGGCGGCCCTGGATGGCATCGAGGGGCTCTCCAGCTACAGCCGGTGCTGCGAGTCCTGTCTTCAGCGCCGCGTCACCACCCTGGACGACGACGGCCCGCCGGTCGAGCGCACCCAGTACTACCACCGCGCTGTGGGGTGCCAGATCGTCAGTGCCCCGGTCAAGCCCTTTCTGGCGGTGGAGTGGCTCCAGCCCGGCGAGGGCGAGGACACCGCCGCCCGGCGCTTACTGGCCCAGTTGCCCGAACTCTACGGGAGCCCTTTCTTCGACATCCTGCTGCTGGATTCCCTCTACGCCCAGGCGCCCGTGCCTAACCGCGGCTTGGCCGCCGTCACGCTGATCCGGGGCCTGGCTTTCGCTCTCTCGTCGGCCTTCACTCTGTTGCATTCCAAGATCGTCCGGCTTTACCAGACGCCCCGCATCGAAGTCGCTCGCCAACTGCATCGCTCCCTCTGGCAAATGCAGCCTCCGGCCCGTGCTCCCACCGTCCCGGCGGGCGCCTCCTGAGGTGATCTCCGCCCCTGCTTTCGGCCCCCCGCCGGTGGCCGCAGGGCACCACTCTCCCCGCGCTCCCTGGCTCACCGCTGCCCCCGCCCCTGAGGGGCTTCCACGGCCCAAAAAGGCGGCTGCGAATCTCCTCGGCGTCCCCTCGGCTGGCCGCCACCGCCGCTGTCACGCCTTTCCACCCCCTCCCGCACCCCTCCATGCGAAGTTCCTGACAGGCCACCGCCCTCACTTGACAGGTATTCAGATCGTCTGGCAGGATTCCAATTGCAAATGGATTGCAGAAAGAGACCGGGCATGCCCGAAGTCGGGAGCTCGGGGTCTGCCCGAATCCCTTTGCGCATCCTAACGGCGGCTGCCTGTGCCGTCGCCCTGTTCTGCCTCAGCGTTTTCGTCTATAGCCCGCTGCACCGCGACGACCGGATGGCGGCTGGCCCCTGTCAGTTCTGCCAGTTCCAGCATCTGAGCGTCGAAGCTGCTTCCGCGCCCGTGCACGTCGGTCTGGTGGCGCGCGTCGCCTGGCATGTGTGGCTGGCGACTCCCGTCGCACATACCTGTTTTTCCCCTCGCATTCATCGCGGGCGAGCTCCTCCACCCTCCTTGTTCGGCATCTGATCCCCCGAACGGCGTCTGGACCCGCAAGGCCTCCATTTCACGGTTCGGTCATTTCGATGGGTTGAAAAAGGAGGGTTCTTGGTATGAGAACGATTCTTGGCGGACTCTTACTCTTGTTATGTTCTGCTTCCGGGTTTGTGGCCACTGCTCAAAGTGCGGCGGAGACGGCCACGCTCATTGTCAAGGTGCAGGATGCGACCGGGAAACCGATCCCAGCGGCCGCAGTCAGCGTAGTGGAGGCTCGCGACGGCCCGCGCTGGAGAAATCGCCGCGGCCGCATGGACACGCCAGCGGCTCCCGGCGAACTAGGCCGCCGGGCGACGGACGCCAGCGGCCAGGCCGCGTTCCAGGGACTGCCGCCCGGCAGTCTGTCGGTGATGGCTTCGGCCGACGGCTTCTTCTCGAACGAGTCCGCGCTGGTGGAACTGGCCGCCGACCGCGAGACGGTACTCACCCTGGAACTCCAGATCCGCGGCGTCGTGTCGGAGAGCATCGTGGTGACCGGTTCCGGGACGGAGAGCCTGGTTCATGAGGCTCCGGTGCGAACCGAGCTGATCACGCCGGAAGTGGTGGACCGGCAGGTGAAGTCCACCCTCGCGGAGGCCTTTCAGGCGACGATCTCCGGCGTGCGCATGGAGATGAACTGCCAGAATTGCGGCTTCATGCAGCTTCGCATGAACGGCCTCGAGGGACCGTACACGCAGATCCTGGAGGACGGGCTGCCGAGCTACTCCGGCGTCACTTCGGTCTACGGCTTGGAGCAGATCCCCACGGCGTTCCTGGAGCAGATTGAAGTGGTCAAGGGCGGCAACTCGGCCCTGTACGGACCGGGGGCGGTAGCCGGCGTGGCGAACCTGATCCGGCGGGAGCCGCAGGAGAACCACCTGCGGCTGGAAGCGATATCTGGCTGGCAGGGCGGGCGGCCGGAACAGCAGGCCGGCGCCGCGGCCCAGTTGACCAGACTGCCGGGCGGGTTCGCGGGAGACTTCTGCTATCGCGGCATCAACCGGGCGCCGGTGGACCGCGACCGGGACGGTTTCTCCGACCTCGGCAAACGCCGCCTGAATTCCGGAGGCTTGGGCCTGTTCCGGCGCTTCCTGGATGGACAGGCCAGGCTTTCCTATACCGGCATGGTGGCCGACGAGTTCCGCCGCGGCGGGGACCAGTTCGACAAGGCGCCGCATGAAACCTGGATCACCGAACAGATTGCTTGGCGGCGCTACAGTTCCGGTCTGAGCTGGAACCACGCCCTCTCTCCGCAAACTTACTACAACCTTCGCGCCAGTACGGCCTACTACGGACGCAGGACCTATTACGGCTCAGGAATGGATCCCAACGCGTACGGCAGCACGCGGAACCCGCTCACGGTGGGCGATGCGCAGTTCGCCCACCAGGCGGGACGCCACTCGCTGCTGAGCGGCTACGCGGGCGAAATACTGCCAAGCGAGTAATCCAGCGCTTCCTTACTTGTGTCTCTCGCTCCGATGCCGGGCTCCGGGCCCGGTCGCTCCCCGTCGACTCTGCCGGGTTCCCGGCAATCCTCCGACTCCCCGTGGCCCGTACTCAGTAGGCGCCAGGCTTGAATGGGGCTTCCGATAAGCACGGTCCGGCAGGCGCAGCCGCCTCCTCTCGTTTCCGCTGCCAGCAACAATGGTGCACTCCAGACGGGCGAGGCGTCATCTACTTTCTCAGAGGAGGACATAGGTCATGGCGCTCACAACGATTTCTTCCCGGCTTCAGGTCCTCGCTCTCACTCTTCTCGCCTCTGGAGGCAATATGATGCCCGCCGGCGTGGGAGCATTACCCGATCCCGCCGTTGACCTCAGGCCCGCTTCGGGCAGACAGACCGCCGTCCTGGCTGGCGGCTGCTTCTGGTGCACCGAAGCCGTCTTCGAGGTGGTGGAAGGCGTTGAGGACGTCATCTCCGGCTATTCGGGCGGCGCCAGGGAGACCGCCAAGTACGACATCGTTTCCACCTGACGCACCGGCCACGCCGAAACCGTTCTCATCACCTACGATCCCGCCAAGATCTCCTACGGCCAGCTTCTCAAGATCTTCTTCAGCGTGGCGCACGACCCCACCACGCTCAACCGGCAGGGTCCGGACACCGGTCCGCAGTACCGCAGCGCCATCTTCTATGTCGATGGGGAGCAGAGGCGGGTCGCCGAGGCCTACATCAAGCAACTCAACGAGGCGCGGGGCTTCCGGAGCCCGATCGTGACGCAGGTGGTCCCGCTCGACAAGTTCTACACAGCCGAAGCCTGCCACCAGAACTACGCGGTCCAGAACCGCGCCAACCCTTACATCGTGAACGTCTCGGACCCCAAGGTCGAGAAGCTCAAGAAGATGTACCCGGGCTGTGTCCGCAAGAGGAAATGACCGGTGCGCATCCGTTGCTCCCCCGCAGGAGCACTTGCAAAGGCCGGCGAAACTGGACGATAATGCCGCACGATGCTCCAGCGCAAGCGAGAGACCACCCGGCGGGAGCGGGACCGCATGGCGGGCGAGCCCCTGTCGCCGGCCCTGCTCGAACGCATCGGCGGAATCCAGCCATTCCCGCCCGCGGGCGGCGACGGCCGCGTCCGGTCGTTTCGGATCTTCACCTGCCACGGCAACGTGGACGAGGGCAACCTAGCCGTGGGGCTGTTGCGGATCCAACGCGAGGACGGCGAACGCCCGGGCGAATTGGGGCTGACCGTGGATCAGCGCATCCTGAACGGTGAGGGGACGCTTCACAGCCAGCGTGCGAGGGCGCGTTGCCGCGGCGATGCGATCGCCTCGCTCATGGACTGGGACCTCTCGAGCCGCTTTTTCGGCGGGGATGGGGAACCGGCCGCCGGACTTACCGCCGAGGAGAGCGGCCGGGTGGAGGGCGGCACGATCGAGTTCCGGAAGGGCTCCAGCGCGGTCCGGCGGAGCGTGTCCGGTTCGCTGACGTCCGACTGGTCGCTGTTCACCGCGATCGAGCGGCTCGCGTTCGAATCGCCCCGACTCCCGGCCTTCGATGTGCTCGAAGGCCTCAGCCTCCTGCGCCCGGGCCACCGGCTGGTGTATCGCGGCCTGTATCACTGGAGCGGCGGGGGCGTGGACGGTCCTTTGCGCTGGTTCCAGCAGACCGGCCACGGCACGTTGCCTTACGAATACTGGCTCGACGGCGGGCATCGTCTGCTGGTGGCGTCCACGCTGGCCCGGGCGTATGTACTCGACGACCGCGCGGAAGAGGCCCTCCGAGCCCGGCAGGAAGAAGTGCAGCGCCGGGTTCGGGCCAGGAGGGCGAGGAAGAATGCCTGATCAGAAGCTGGCGCGGCGCCAATTCGTTCTGGCCGCGGGCGCGGCCGCAAGCGCCCTTCCGATGCCGGGCCGGGCCTCAGGCCGGCCGAATGTCGTCCTGATCGTTACCGACCAGCACCATGCCGGCGCCATCGGCGCAGCGGGAAACCCCCATTTGCGGACACCGGCAATGGATCACCTCTACCACCACGGGGCCAGCTTCGCTCTATCGCACACCGCCGACCCGGTTTGCAGCCCTGCCCGCAGCGCCATCTTCAGCGGCCGCACGGCGAGCGAGACCGACGTCGCCTCCAACGGCCGGCCCATTCGCGCCGGCATCCCGAACGCGGGCCAGTGGCTGTCGGAGAAAGCCGGATACGAGACCCTCTACGCCGGCAAGTGGCACCTGCCCGGCAGTTATACCGACCGCATCCCCGGTTTCCGCGTGCTCCCGGGCGGCATCGCGGGCCAGGGAAATATCGGCGACACCTCCGTCTCACGGGCGTGCGAGGCTTACCTGCGCGGGCGGAGATCCTCGGATCCGTTCCTGCTGGTGGCCTCGTTCCTCCAGCCGCATGACATCTGCGAGTGGTTGCGGCTGAACATGCGCACCCCGGAGAAACTCCGGTTCCCGGAGATCGCCGGCGAGCTGCCGCCGCTGCCCGGGAACTTCGATTATGCGCCCGGCGAGCCGGCTTTCCTGCGGCGCACGCGGGACCGCACCGAGCCCGCGCTCGGGAAGTGGACTCGGGAGCATTGGCGGTACTATCTCTGGAGCTACTACCGGCACGTGGAGATGGTGGACGGCGAGATCGGACGGATCCTGGACGCGCTGCGCGATAGCGGCCGGGACACGAACACCGTGGTGATTCTCACGTCCGATCACGGCGAGGGCCTGGCGCGCCACCACATGGTCCGCAAGAGCATTTCCTATGACGAAGCGCTCAAGGTGCCGCTGCTCGTCTCCTGGCCTGGCGAGGTGGCCGCCAGGAGCGATGAGTCACACCCGGTGAGCGGTCTGGACGTGATGCCTACCCTGTGCGACTACGCGGGCATTCAAGCCCCGGCGAACATGCGCGGGCGCAGCCTCCGGCCCTTGCTCGAGGGGAATGCCGCCGCCCGCGACCATTTTGTGATCTCCGAGGTCCCCGTTAACGCCGGGCGGGTGGTGCGCACGCAGCAGTACAAGTACGTCACCTTCGCCGGCGACGCCGTCGAGCAGTTGTTCGATATGCGGACCGACCCGGGCGAAACACGGAACCTGGCCGGCAGCGCCCGCCACGCCGGAGTCCTGGAGGACCACAAGAAGCTGTTGCGCGACTGGGAGCGGCGTCTCGAGGTCGCCCCGGGCCTGCCCAATGCGGACGCATGGTGGCGGCAGGGCTGAGCCGCTCTGGAGGCGTGAAGCCGGCGCTCGGGCGGCCAACACATGGCGAGTTGTTGACTGCGCAAGACCACCGGCGCTTGACTACACACGGACACGCACACAGACTCCTCCAGGCGAGACCCGCCTCGGCCAACCCGTGCCGCTGAACCTCCGGCGGAGAAGTCCATTCCGCTCTTGCGCTTATCGCTTCGCGAAACCCGGTCTTCCGAAATCGCTGAACAGCTTTCTGTTTTTAGTTGAACCTGCGGGGCGTTTGGCATATACTGTTCCCGTATCCCGGTCAGCCGGGGGGCCCGCGGGTTCTTCCAGGGGGCGGGTCAATCCGGGGGCCACACCAAGGGCTTGTCCCGCACGTTGTTGCTGGGCTAAAAACACGGAGCAGAAGATGCCCATCACCCCTACCTATCCTGGTGTCTACATAGAGGAAATCCCGAGCGGAGTCCGCACCATCGCCGGCGTTGCCACCTCCCTCGCGGCCTTTCTGGATTTCTTTCCGCGCGGGCCGCTGAACAGCGCCGTACAGCTCTTCAGCTATGCCGATTTCGAGCGGGAGTTCGGCGGGCTGGACATCCGCAGCGAGGCCAGCTACGCCATTCAGCAATTCTTTTTGAACGGGGGCACGGAGGCGTTCGCCATCCGTGTGGCCTCGGGATCCTTCGCCACCGCCTCGGTGATCATCTCCGCCGGGGGCGATCAGATCTTTCGGGCCACGGCCGGGCGGCGCTTGCGCGGCGTCTCGGTCAACAACCCGGGCGCTTGGGCCAACGGGTTGCGCCTGGAGGTGGACTACGACACCTCCACCCCGGACGAGTACTTCAACCTGATTGTCACGGAAACGGCGCAACAGGACGGCCGTACCGTGGTGCGCCAGACCGAGACCTTCCGCAACCTCACCATGCGTCCGAACGTGGCTAACAACGCTATCGAGGTGGTCAACGAAGGCTCCCGGCTGGTGCAACTGGATCGCAGCGGGCTGGCGCCAGCCAGCGTGCCCGATCCGTTTGTCACTTCCTTCCGGCCCGACGCCACCGGCACGCTGGGCGGCACAGTGCCGACGCCGGCCACCCTGCCCAGCGACAACGATGAGCTGGCCATCGCGTTGAATCCTGGGGGCGGCGCGCCGGTGGTCAACCTGACCACCAGGATCAGGTATGGAGGGGCGTCGCCGGCGGACTACGCGGCGGTGCGGTCGTACGTGGAGGCGGCCATCCGCGCGGCGGATGTGAACCAGCCCCTGCTGACGGGAGCGGCGGTGCAGTTCTCCAACAATCGCTTCCGCGTGTTGCTTGGCCGGGGTGGGGCGAACTTCCAGCCGGACGCCACTATTACGTTGACCGACGGCGTGACGGGCACGCCGGCCACCGACCTGGCGCTGACCGTCGCCACAGGCGCGACCGTGCGAGTGCAACAGATCGCCTTCACCACCGCCGGGGCGGACGGGGACCGTCCCGACGCCACCGCGCTGCGCGGCGCGCGGGCCGCCAAGACCGGCCTGTACGCGCTGGAGGACGTGGATCTGTTCAACATCCTCTGCATCCCCAGGGCGGCTGAGTTGTCGGCCACCGACATGCGCGCCGTCTACGCCGAGGCCGAAAGCTACTGCCTGGAGCGGCGGGCCTTCCTGATTGTGGACATCCCGGCCACAGTCAACGAACTGGACGAGATGCAGACCTGGCTCAGCCAGAACGACTCGCTGCGGCACCAGAACGCGGCGGTCTACTTCCCCCGCCCGCGCATCGCCGATCCGCTCAACCAGAACCGGCTGCGCAGCGTGGGCGCCAGCGGCACGATGGCCGGGCTTTACGCGCATAGCGATTCGGCGCGGGGAGTGTGGAAGGCGCCCGCCGGTACGGAGGCGCGGCTCAGAAACGTGCAGGAGCTGGACGATGTCCTGACCGACCGCGAGAACGGCGCGCTGAACCCCCTGGGGGTGAACTGCTTGCGCACCTTCCCGGTCTATGGCAACGTCTGCTGGGGCGCCCGGACCCTGGACGGGGCCGACGCGCTGGCCAGCGACTGGAAGTACATCCCGGTGCGGCGGCTGGCGCTGTTCCTCGAGGAGAGCCTGTACCGCGGCACCAAGTGGGTGGTCTTCGAGCCTAATGACGAGCCGCTGTGGGCGCAGATCCGCCTGAACATCGGCGCCTTCATGCAACGGCTCTTCCGCCAGGGGGCCTTCCAGGGCCAGACCCCCCGCGAGGCCTACTTCGTCAAGTGCGACAAGGAAACCACGACGCAAGCCGACATCAATCTCGGCATCGTGAACATTGTCGTCGGATTCGCGCCGCTGAAACCGGCTGAGTTCGTGATCATCCGGATCCAGCAGATGGCCGGCCAGATTCCGACGTAACCCGAGGGTAGTCGAGATCCAGCAAGGAGCAGCGACATGGCGCAGTTTTCCGTCAATCCCAACCGCTTCGATCCTTACAAGAACTTCAAGTTCCGCGTGAAGTGGGACGGCCGTTACGTGGCCGGGATCAGCAAGGTCAGCGCCCTGAAGCGGTCCACCGAGGTGGTGGAGCACCGCGAAGGGGGCGATCCCAGCACCAGCCGGAAATCGCCGGGCCGCACCAAGTACGAGCCCATCACGCTGGAGCGCGGCGTGACGCACGACCTCGAGTTCGAGGCCTGGGCCAACAAGGTGTGGGACTTCGGCGCGGGAGCGGGCGCGGAATCGTCCCTGGCCGACTTCCGCAAGGACATCATCCTGGATGTGTTCAACGAGGCCGGGCAGAAGGTGATTTCCTACAAGATCTACCGCTGCTGGGTGTCCGAGTATCAGGCCCTGCCCGATCTGGATGCCAACGCCAACGCGGTGGCGATTCAGAACCTCAAGCTGGAGAACGAGGGCTGGGAGCGCGATACCGAAGTGACCGAGCCCGCCGAGCCCTCCTTGGGCTGACCGCCAGCGCGGACCGGCCATGGACGGCGTCGAGGTCGTCATTCCCGGTGGGTTCGAGCGGCAGGGGCGCTGGCGGCGCTCTGTCTGGCTGCGCCCCTTGTGCGGGAGGGACGAAGTGTTCCTGTGCGAGGAGGGGCGAGCGCTGCCCCCCGCGGCGCGCACCACGGCGCTGCTGGCGCGGTGCCTGGCGCTGGAGGGCGAACCGGCTCCGGCGGGAGCCGGTTTCTCGCGCGCCCTTTCCGCGGGCGACCGTGAGGCGCTCCTGCTGCACCTGCGCCGGATCACTTTCGGCGACCCGATGACCTGCGTGCTGGTCTGCCCCGCCTGCGGGGAGAAGCTGGAAGTGGACCTGTCGGCGTCGGACCTGGTGCTGGGGCCCTACCAGTACGAGGGTGGCGAGCACGTGGCGCGGCTGGGGGCCCTCACCGTGCGATTCCGGCTCCCGACCGGCGGGGATCTCGAGGCCGCGCTGCCGCTGGTCCGCGGGGATCCCGCCGCGGCCGAGAGAGAAGTGCTGCGGCGCTCGATGCTGAGCGTTACCGACGAGCAGGGGAGTCCCGTCGCCGAGGTCCCCGGGACGGTTTTCGAGGAGCTACCGGGTCTCATGGCCGAACTGGATCCGCAGGCTGAGGTGGCGCTCGAAGCCCGCTGCCCTGCGTGCGACAAGGGCTTCACCGGGCTGCTCGACGCCGCGCAGTACCTGGAGGCGGAAGTCGTCCAGTCCTGCGACCGCCTCTACCGCGAAGTTCACCTGCTGGCCTCCCACTATCACTGGAGCGAGCCGGAAATCCTTTCCCTGACGGCGCGCCAGCGGCGCCGTTATGCGGAGTTGGTCGGGAGTGCGACAGGAGGCGCGGGATGAGCGAGTTCATAAAGAACCTCCTGCTGCGCGGGGCCGGTCTGGCGCCGGTAATCGCGCCCCGGCCCGTGCCTGCGGTGCTTGAGGAATGGCCGGGAGTGGCGAGTCCCCCCGAGGAAGAAGCGCCGGGCGAGCCATTGGCGGTTCGGCCCAGCGCCCTTCCGAATCCCCCGACGCCACCGGCCACGGGCCGACCGCCGGAGCGGGTGGCTCCGCGCCCCATCACCCCCGCGCCGCCTGCTCCGGCGTCAGTCCGGCCAGCGCCCCCCTCCATGCCGCGCTTGCCGCTGGCGCGTGCTGCCGTGCCGCCTCCAGTCGCCCCACTCAGCCGCCCATTGGAGAAACCCCAGGTGCGGGCGCCCACACCCGAGGTCCCGCGCGCAGAGCCGCGGTCACCGGTGCCGCCGGTTCCGCCCGCGGTCATGCAGCGCGCCGCCCCACCCGCACCCGCTGTGGAAAGCCCTGCGGCCCCACCCCGGGCGGTAGCCGCTACGCCGGTGCCCGCACCGCCAGCAGAGCCCCCAGCTCTGCCAGTGGATGTCGCGGGGCCCGAGCCCCCAGGCAGCCCACCCCCACCCGCGGAAGAACGAGTCGCGCGGGTGGGAACCCGATTGGTCACGCCTGCCCCGGTAGCTCCGCCTCGGGCGCATCCGACCCCTGAGCCGTTGCGCCCGCCACGGCAGGAGCCTTCGGTACAGGTTCGTATCGGACGAGTCGAGATCCGGCAGGAAGCTCCCGGCCCCGTCATGCCGCGCCTCCATCCGCGCGGGTTCAGCGCGGAGCGCCTGGCCCGGAGCTACCTCGACCGCCGCTGGTATTGAGGATTCGCGATGAGCAACTTCATGGCCATCGCCGGCGTGAGTTCCACCCTGCGGAACCTGCTGCGCGACCGCATGGAGCAGAGCGTGGACGTCACCATCGCGCCGCCCGATGTCACCGTCACCGGCACCAACAACCGGCGCTTGAATCTGTACCTCTACCACGTCAACGAGAACGCGTTCCTGCGAAACCAGGAGATTCCGGGGCAAGGCTCGCCGGGCGCGTACGGTTTTCCGCCGTTGTCGCTAGACCTGCACTACCTGGTGACCGCCTTCGCGGCCAACGAGGTCAGTCCCGACGCCGACTTGCAGGCCCAGCAGGTGCTGGGCGACGCCATGCGCGTGCTGCACGATTTCTCGCTCATCACCGACACGCTGCACGAGCAGGACAACCCCGTCGCCCCGCTGATCTTCGATCCCAGCCTGGTAGGTGAATTCGAGCGCATCAAGATCACGCTCCAGCCCACCAGCCTGGAGGACTTCGCCAAGATCTGGACCGCTCTGCCCCAGGCCAACTTCCGCCGCTCGGTGGCCTACCAGGTTTCGGTGGTGCAGATTGAAAGCCGGCGCCCGCGGCGTCCGTCGCTGCCGGTGCGCAAGCGCCAGGTGCACGTGCTCCCGCTGCACGCCCCGGTGATCAGCGAGATCCGGCGCGACCCGCCGCTGGCGGCGCTGCCCGGGGCGGCGGCCGAGCCTGGTGACACGCTCCTGATTCTGGGACGCAACCTCTCGGGTGAGGGTGTTTCCGTGCGGCTGGGCACGGAGCTGGTGGCCATCGCGAATCCGCAGGACTCGCGGATCACGGTGACAGTGCCGGCGACGCTCGCGGCGGGCGTCCACTCGGTGCAGGTGGTGCGCCAGCTCCTGCTGGAAGCGCAGCCTGGGACCTTCGTGCCGCACGGCGGCTTCGAATCCAACGCCGTGCCCTTGCTGGTGATCCCACGGCTGATTTCGCTCGCGCCCCCGGGCGCCTCGGCCGGCACGCTGGTGACCGCGACGGTTGACCCTCCGGCGCTGGCGTGCCAGCGCAAGAGCCTGCTGCTGGGCGATCGCGAGATCCAGGCCGAGCCAGCGGCGCCGGAGTCGCCCCCCAGCGTCACCGTCAGCTTCCGCCTGCCCAGCGGGCCCGCGGCTATTCCGGCGGGCACGTACCTGGTTCGCGTGCGGATTGACGGGGCGGAGAGCCAGCTCACGACCAACCCGGTGACCGGTCAGTACGACGGGCCGACATTCACGGTGACCTGATGATGGCGACCACCGCAGTCAGCGCGAGCGTTTGGGCCGAGGCCAACCGGCTGTACCTGGCCGGCGAGCTGGCGCGCCTCCGCCTGACGCTGCATCGGCGGGTACTGTGGCTGCGGCAGCGCTGGCAGTCCGAGCGCGCGCAGAAGGCGCCAGGGCTGGCGATCACCGACGCGCAGGCGGACCGGCTGCTGGAAGGCGAGGACCGAAAGGCCGAGCTGCGATTCTACGCCGAGGACGGGGCTGCCGCTTCGGTGAGCCGCGCCATAGCCGCACTGGATGCGGAAGTGGATGAGCGCCGCCGCGAGCTGGAGGCGCAAGGCGAGCCGGCCGCCATCGACCGGCTGGCGCGGCTGCTGGGCCTGGCGGCGTTCGAGCGGCAGGTGATCCTGCTGTGCCTGGCGCCGGAACTGGACCCGGACTTCGAGCGCCTCTATGCCTATGTTCAGGACGATGCCACGCGGCGCTACCCGTCGTGCCATTTGGCCGTGACGCTCTTCGGCGGCGAGGGAGAAGCCTGGCTGGAGGCCCGGGCCGGCCTGCTCCGGGATTCGCCGCTGCGCCGCTACCGCCTGGTGGCCGTGGAAGGCCCGATGCCGGGCGCGTTTCCGCCCAGCTCGGCGCCGCTGCGTCTCGACGACCGGGTTCTTAGTTACCTGTTGGGGGTGGATCGCACTGACGAACGCCTCGCCGAGTTCCTCGTGGAGCCGCCGCCGGCCCTGCTGTCCCCCCGGCAGCGAGAGGTGCTCGAGGGCCTGGAAGAGCGGTTTCGGGCGGAGGCGGGGATCGGGAGCTGGCCGGTGGTAAACCTGATCGGCCCGCCGGACGCCGGTAAGCAGTCGCTGGCCCGCGGGTTGTGCGAGCGCTTGGGCCTGAAGCTGTTCGAGCTGAATCCGGCGCCGCTGGCTGCGCTGGGGCCGGAGCGGCAGGAGACTCTGCGCCTGCTCGAGCGGGAGTCGCTGCTGCGGCAGTTTGCCTGTTACGTGGACCTGATCCGCGCCGATGACAGCCCGGACCGGGCCGTGCCGGCGGCAGCGCACCAGGCGCTGAACCACTTGGGCGCTTTCGTACTGGTAGGGAGCCGGGAGCGGGTGGTCCTCCACCGGCCCACGCTCGCGCTGGAGGTCCCCATCCCCGGAGCTGCGGATCGTCGCGCCTGGTGGCAGCAGGCGCTGGACGGCGACCGCACCGGGCTGGCCGCCGAGGTCGAAGGGCTCGTTCAGCAGTTCCAGTTCGGGCCGGCCTCGATCACCCGCTGCGTCGAGGATGCGCGCAGCCGCGTATCGCCGCGGCGACGGGGTGAAGCGGAACCGCTCGACGCCGCCGGCCTGTGGTCGGCGTGCCGCGGCCGCACGGGCGCGCGGCTGGAAGACCTGGCGCAGCGGCTGATCCCGCACGCCGGCTGGGAGGACATCGTGCTGCCGGCCGACACGCTGGCGCAGCTTTGGGAGATCGCCGGGCAGGTGGCCTGCCGTGCCGAGGTGTACGAGACCTGGGGTTTCGGCGCCAAGCTGAGCCGCGGCCGCGGCATCACGGCCTTGTTTGCGGGCGCCAGCGGCACGGGCAAGACCATGGCCGCCGAGATCCTGGCGCGCCATCTGGATCTGGATCTGTATCGGATTGACCTCTCGGGCGTGGTCAGCAAGTACATCGGCGAGACCGAGAAGAACCTGCGACGCGTGTTCGACGCGGCGGAACAAACCGGAGCGATCCTGTTATTTGACGAAGCCGACGCCCTGTTCGGAAAGCGCTCCGAGGTCAAGGACAGTCACGACCGCTACGCCAACATCGAGATCAACTACCTGCTCCAGCGCATGGAGGACTACCGGGGGCTGGCCATCCTGGCCACCAACATGAAGAGCCTGCTGGACCCGGCGTTCCTGCGGCGCCTGCGGTTCTTGGTCGATTTCCCGTTCCCTGGCGCCGGGGACCGGCTGCGGATCTGGAGGTCCGTGCTTCCGCCGCAAGCCCCCGTCGAGGGCCTGGACTACGCTGCCCTGGCGCGCCTGGAGATCGCCGGCGGCAACATCAAGAACATCGCGCTGAACGCCGCGTTTCTGGCTTCCGCGCGGGCGCAGCCGATCCGTATGCAGCACCTGATGCTGGCGGCCCGGCGCGAGTACTCGAAGATCGACAAGATCATGCTGGCGGCCGAATTCGGCGCTTACCTGGAGGGGGCGAAGTCATGAGCCAGGTGCGAGTGGAGATTGACTGCCTCGAGCTGGAAGGGCAAGCCGCGGCTGAGGATACCGGCGAATTCGCCCGGAACACGGAAGCCGCGCTGGCTGCGTGGCTCGAAGGCTGGCAGCCGGCCGCGGGCACTCGGGAAGAGGTCCTGGCCCGCGAGTTGGCTTGGATCGTGTTTCAGGAACTCGGTGACAGGAGGTGAAACGATGCCGACCTTCCGCCAGAAGCCAAACGCGCCGGCGGGGAAGCAGAGCGCTCCGGCCCGGCCTGCCAGACGCGTGCAGCCGCCCGTTCCGGAGCAGGAATCTCCGCTGGTTCTGCTCCAGCAGACACTGGGCAATCAGGCCACGTTGGACCTGGCTGGCGCGCGCACGGCGGGCCCGTCCGGCCGCCGCGAGCGGCGCCCAGACGAGACCGACCTCGACCTGCCTGATGAAGAGAGGGAAACGCGCGCGGAGGCTGCCCTCGCCGTGGAGACCACGACGGCTCCCCACACAGCGCCGCCGGCCGCGACTCCTCGCCCCACTCGCGCGCCCGCGCCGCAGGGGTTGCCGGATCACGCGCCCAGCGCCCCAGCACCCCGCGTGACCGCGCCCTCACCAACGCCCGCCAGCGTCGCGGACCACGCCCCTCGGCCGATAACACACCCGCCTGTGCCAGCGGACCGTATGCCATCCGCGGGCCGCCCCCCTGACGCGGACGTCTCTCCCACGTCGGGTCCCGAGCAGGCCACCGCCGCTCAGACTCACACCGGCGCGGCGGCGACGCCGCCACTCCTCACGGAGGATCGTGCCACCGATACGGAGGCTGGCCAGATGGAGAAGACGCCCTTCCTGGGCGAGTTGCGGATGTCCGTGGAGCGAACCGCCGCCGACGTGCTGGCCGGTACCCGCTGGTCGGCGGAAGGGTGCCCGTGGATCGAATACTGGTTCGCGTATTACGAAGGCCGGGATGCGGAGCATGTCGAGCGAGCGATCCATCGTTACGCCCCGGAGACCCTCAGCGCGGAGACTGCGGCTGACTACATACCGATGATCACGGCGCGGGTGCGCCGTTCGATTTCCACCTGGGCCGCGACCGGCCGCATCGAGGGAGTGCCCGAGGGCGTGCCGCTGTCGCTGCTGGTTCAGCGTGGTGAGGGCGGGAGCCGTCCCGAGGGACCGCCGCTGTTGTTCAAGAGCCGCGCTGGAGGCGCGCACGCGGAAGGTCATCCGCGCGCGGTGCAGGCGCAGCTAGGCGAGGGCCAGGCGCTGGATAACGGCGTGCGCTCGCGCCTGGAGTCCGCCTGTCGCGTGGACCTGTCCGGCGTGCGCGTCCACACCGATCCGGACGCGGCGCGACTGGCCGGCCGCATGAACGCGCGCGCGTTTACCGTGGGGGAAGATGTGGCGTTTGGCTCCGGCGAGTATCGTCCGGGAACGCCCATCGGAGACGCGCTTATCGCCCACGAGGTGGCCCACGTAGTTCAGCAAGGGCGGGGTCGCGGGACGCAAGAAGATATGCGCAGCGAATCCCCGGCCCTGGAGAAGGACGCCGATCAATTCGCCGCCGGCGCCGTGGCTGCTCTCTGGACCGGGGCCAGAGAGGGCGCGATGCCGCGTGGCAGATCTGGTCTGGCCCTGCAACGTTGCGGGACCAGCGTCACCTTCCCTTCCTACAGTGAGATCGTCGCGGATGCCGATGTGCAAACCCGCACCGATGCCGCCTGGGCGAACACGGAAGCCGCGGCCAACGCCGCGGGACGGCGCGAGGAAGGCTTCTGGATCCGGCTGAACACCGGCACGCAGGCCTACGAGTTCACGGCCACCGTTACCGGCGACGTGGTCGGTCCCGGCGCCGGCGCCACGATTGGCCTGGGCTCCCGGCCCGCCGACACGCCCGGCGCGAACGGAACCACCTACACGGTGGCGTCGTTCCACACCCACACGCCCACCGCTTTTCGCACCGTGCCCCGCGTGGTGGGGCCATCGGGAGCGGACCAGACGGCGGACAACCACGACGATGTGGCCGGCGTGGTCTACGACTACGTCGAGTCTCCGGCCGGCTCGGGCAGCATTCCCGCCGGTCATCCCATCGGCTCGGCGGCCCAGAGATACCACTCCGGGCCGGACCGCAGGCAGAACGTATAGCGAGATGAGAACAAGGAGGATCTCTGCGTCCGAAGCCACGGCGAT
>Ga0194126_10004656_pt1 | contig 20797 bp, 16 predicted proteins | sample TA2KigC150mmetaG_FD_148641 | JGI IMG/M metagenome (GOLD analysis project Ga0194126, IMG submission 148641) | Freshwater microbial communities from Lake Tanganyika, Tanzania - TA2015035 Kigoma Deep Cast 150m | ecosystem: Environmental > Aquatic > Freshwater > Lake | place: Tanzania: Lake... | reverse complement strand
CTCCGCCAGAGCCTCGGCGGCGTAGGCGAGTGCTGCGCGAAGCTGCTCTTCGTTCACGCGATACTGCTCGCAGACGTCCTCGGCTGTCATTCCACCGGCCAGCGATCCGACCAGTACCTGAACGAGCACGCGTGTACCCTTGATGACGGGCCTGCCCCTCTGGATCTCGGGATCGACAGCAATCAGGTCACGCCACTCCATGCTGAGCCACCCACTTCAGTAGCGGATGTCCGATGGCCTCGCGGTGCTCGACGTAGGCCCGGGCGACCCGGCAGGCCATCTTGCGGATGCGCTCGATCACCTCGCCGCGCTCGGTCACGCTGATCGCGCCCCGGGCGTCGAGGAGGTTGAACGTGTGCGAGCACTTCAGGATGAAGTCGTAGCCGGGCAACACGCATCCGGCCTCGATGACGCGGTAGGCCTCAGTCTCGTACGTCTCGAACAGCCTCCGCAGCATCTCCACATCCGCCAGCTCAAGGCTGTACACCGAGAACTGGCGCTCCTCCTCGAAGCGGATCTCACCGTAGCTCACGTCCTCGCTCCAGCGCAGGTCCCGGTAGTCGTTCACTCCCTGCAAGTACATCGCCAGGCGCTCGGGGCCGTAGGTGATCTCCGCGCAGACCGGGTGACAATCGATGCCGCCGACGCGCTGGAAGTAGGTGAACTGGGTGATCTCCATCCCGTCCAGCCACACCTCCCAGCCCACGCCCGCCGCGCCCAGCGTCGGCGACTCCCAGTCGTCCTCCACGAAGCGGATGTCGTGATCCAGCGGCTCGATGCCCAGCGCCCGCAGACTGTCCAGGTACCGCTCCTGAATGTCGTTGGGGGAGGGCTTCATGATCACCTGGTGCTGGAAGTAGCGTCCCAGGCGGTTTGGGTTCTCCCCGTAGCGCCCGTCAGCGGGGCGGCGACAGGCCTGGACGTAGGCCACGTTCCAGGGCTCGGGGCCCAGCGAGCGCAGGAAGGTGTCCGGCGTCATGGTCCCCGCGCCGACCTCCAGGTCGTAGGTCTGCGCGATCACGCAGCCCTGAGCCGACCAGTACTGGTTGAGCGTGTTCAGCAAGTCCTGAAAGGTCATCCGTTTCCCTCCGCCGTCTGCGGCCCCGGGGCCTGACCTAGCAACACGGGCGGGTCGAGTGACCCGCCCGCGGGAGAGACTCCGTTCAGCGTCAGCGGCGCCGGCTACGCCTCCGCGGCGACGAGCGCCTCGGTGATGTGCAGCCCGCCCTCGGGCGCCACCTGAGGCAGCTTGCGCCGGATGCGGGACAGCGCGTTGTCGATGGACTTGATCTTGCAGTTCAGGTCGTCGGCCATCTCCTTGTACGACTTGCCCGTCTGATACGCGGCCAGGACCTGCCACTCGAAGGGCGACAGCTCGCGCTGCAGACACTGCTGCAGGAGCCGCTTGCCCTCGGTTCCCAGCACGATCGTCTCGGGATCGACTTCCTTGTCGGAACTGAGCATCTCGGCCAACGCGCGCTCGCGTCGGTCGCCGTTCGGCGCGGCTTCCAGGGAGATGGAGGAGTTCAGGGGGGTTTGCTTCTGCCGGGTGGCGGCCTTGATCGCCGAGATCATCTGGCGCTGGATGCAGACCTTGGCAAAGCAGGCGAAGGACGTGTGGCGGTCGGGACGGAAGTCGATGATCGCTTCCCAGAGCCCGATCATCCCCACCTGCAGGAGGTCGTCGCGCTCGGCTCCGATGAGGAAGTACGACTTGACCTTGGAGCGCACCAGATTGCGGTACTTGTACAGCAGGAACTCACACGCTTCGCCGTCGCTCTCTTCCTGTGCCCGCCTGACCAGCTCTTCGTCGTCCACCATCATTCCCGGCATCGGTCGTCGGACGGAGGTCTCCCGGAAGAACTCAGCGGCATTGACCATTGAGTCACCTCGGCTAAGCTTGGATGCCCCTAGACTGCACCATCCTCACGCTCACCGACGGCTACCTCGACGCCACACTGACTGATGAGAGCGCCCAACACCACCAGGGCCGCTCCGGCCAGGCCCACCAGCGCCAGCGACGTCGTGAAGACCGGCTGGCCGCACAGCGTGACCTGGGCGGATCTCACCTCGCCGCCGGAGACGACCCGGCGGACTTCCTCGACCACCTCCTGGGCGAATCGCGACATCGTTGGGGAAGCCTCGGCCCGCGCCGCCTCAAGGCGCGCCAGGGCCGCGACCACGTCCCCCCCAGTTGCGTCCAGCGCTTCCTTCGCCTCCGTGTAGGAGGCCTCCAGCCGCTCGCGCAGGACGTCCACTGCCTCCAGATCGTACGCCGCGTCCGGATCGGGACGGTCCTTCGGGCTCGTCATTGCTGCTGCTCTCTGACCTTGTCGACGATGGTAGGGCCGCCACCCAGATTGCGCAGCATGTCCCCGATGGCGTGGAGCGCCTGCAGTTCGTAGACCTGACCGAACAGCGCCGAGCTCTCGGCCACACCCCTCAGGCCCTCCTCGCCTTGCAGCGCCGCGTGGAACGCAGCGTGGGCCAGTACCAACCCGCCGATCGCCCCCAGGACGCCCCCCGCCACGGAGTCGTAAGCGCCGATGTCCCACTTCGTGTACGTATCGACCAGCCAGCCCCCGAGCGCAGCCACACCGACGACTCCGGAGAACAACGCCAGGAAGGGGAGGGCGCCCGTCCCGAACATCGGGGCCAGCGCCTTCGCCAGACCCAACCCGATCAACCCCACGGCCAGCTCAACAGCGGCCGGTACAGCTCCCCGTTTCGCCTCCAGGAACGAAACGAGGACGAAAAAGACGACCGTCAAGAGGTCAAGCCACGTCATTGCCTGACGCGTTCGCCTCAGCTGAGATTGCGCCGTCTAACGGCCTTGCGGGGTGGTGCCAATGGTGGTGCGGTGAGTGGCGGCGATCAGTCGCGCGTCGTGTGTTCAGGACAACCGGCCGCTCGGCGGTGCGGACCTCCAGCGTTGCGGGACCCCTGCTCCGACCGTGCGGCGCCATTATAGCCACGAACCGCCGGCAAGTCAAGGAAGCGAAGTCCGGGGGGGTGTGACCACAGAAAGTAGGTGGCTCCAGAAGCGAGCCGTCAGCCCCGAAGGGGCGACCGATGGCTAGCCGTGGGCGCCAGCCCACGGAGGATGGCCCCTTCCCTCCATCCCGGCCCCGTGAGGGGCCGGCGGGCCGACCGGTTCCGCCCGCCCCTCTCGGGGCGGGAGAGGAGGGAGGCGCCCGGGTTCCGTGGGCTTGCGCCCACGGCTAGCCATCCTGCGCTCCTGCGGAGCGCTCACCGTCTCCCGACCGACGACACGATCCTACCCGGCGCTTCGGGCGCTTGCCAAGACGTGGTTCCCACCTACAAACGAGAGTCAGTCCCAGTCCGGGGGGCCCGGCAGAGGGCTCAGGGCGCAACCGTGAACCGGAAATCGCGGGCCACCCGGCCGTCGTTCGGGGAGTCGAGGGGTAGCGTGTAGGTGATCCGCCACGTCCGCGAGGCCGGGTCGAAACCGGTCTCCCAGAAGTCGCGCCCGTGTACGGAGTCGTCGACGACCCGCCACACGCCGTCGGGGCTCCGTTGTTCCAGGAGCGGGCCGCGGCAGCTCGTGAGCCCCGAGATCGTCACCGGCGCATGGCCGAGGCCGCCGGCAATCGCGAACGCCGCCCGCGTGCCCCCGGCGGCGCGGACCAACGTCGGTCGCAGGCGCTCCAGCGCGCCCTCCTGCACCTCGACCTGAAGGTCGTTCCCCACGGCCTCGCGGTGGACCATCCGCCACGTGTTCTCGCTGTGCGCCAGGGCCGCCCGCAGGTTCGCGTTGGGCCCGTAGTAGTCGCGCGCGAACTGCGGGAGGACGAGGTGCTCGATCGTGGCCTCGACATGGTCGCCGGGCTCCAGGCGCGTCACGCCCGGCGGCAGGACGACATCGATCACCGAGGTATCCGCGCCGCGCGCTTTCGGCCCGTACTCGGCGATATGCGGGCGGGCCGGCTTCCCGCCCAGCCGCGCCTCCCACCGCCGGATGACCAGTCCTCGATTCGCCCAGGCCCCCGCCTTGGCCGCATCGCGCGAGACCGCCTCGTGGAGCGACACCCACGGGACGCGGCCCACGCACTCCAACGGTTCCGTGCGGTAGGTGTCGCCGCCCCACTGGGCTTCCCACTCGCGCACGAGGCCGTCCTCGTTGCCGAGAGCCATCCGTCGCTCGCCCGTGTAGCTGTAAGTGTCGGCGCCGATCTGACAGACGACGAAACGCGAGAAACCCGTCGCCTCCCGGGCGTCCAGTCGCAGCCGGTAGACCCCCCGGACGATGTCATCCGTGCGGTAGAGGCTCACCGTCACCCGGTGGACGAGCTTCCCGTCGTCACTCTCCCCGGCGTAGAGGACCTCCGTGAGGTTGGGGCCCTGGCTCAAGTAGGCCGTCCTCATGCGCCGAGGGAAGCGCCGTTGGCCGTCCGCATCGAAGTACCGGAAGAAGTCCCCGCCGCCGACGTTGTTCGTCCAGCTCCACTGCACCGGCTCGTCGCGGCCCATGGCATGGACCATCACGGGCCGCACGTCGCAGATGAGGCATTCCGCCTGCGCCTGGTCGGGCTCGAAGCAGATGCTCTCGCCCCAGCAGCCCAGCGCCGACTCGTCCCAGAGCTGGTTGCTGCCCCAGCCGATCAGGCAGAGCTGCGCGTGCGACGCCGACGCCACGCCGCCCCAGTGCGCGTAGGCGAGCGTGAACTCAAGCTCGACCCGCGAGCGCGCCGGAATCCGCAGCAGGCTGAAGGCGTGCAACCACAGCCCCTGGTAGGCCAGCTCGCGGTCCTCTTGCCGGTGCCAGTTCTTGCTGATCTGCACCGGAATCCCGGTCGGGTCGCCGTCGGCATCGCGCAGCATCGGGACGAGCCCCGTGGGAACCGCCAGTCCCCGCACCCGAAAGCCGGACTGGCTCTTATCGAAGAGCAGCCTCACCGCGCGTTCCTCGGCCTCCGGGTTCGCGACGGTCAGCTTCACCCGCTCCAGCACGTCATTCCCCGAACCCACCGGCTCGATCCCGTCCAGGTCCACGCGGAACCAGTCCCGCGCTGCGTCATACTCGACCGGGCAGGCCGCGCTGTCCGGCAGGCTCGTGGCCTCCACCGTGCAGTTCGCCGCCGCGGGCGTGGCCGGGAGGCCTGGTGCGAGGCTGACCGCGACTCGTCGCGGTGTCTCCCGTGTCCACGGGTCGTCGGCCGTCAGGGCGACCCGGTCCGCGAGGGTCTCTTCGCCGGCGGTCAGCCGCAGTTCCATCGACGCCCCGCGCCAGTCGGCCGAGGGGCGCGTCGGGAACTCCGCTCCGTCGGGGTCGAAGCCCCACTCGCGCACCAGCCCCTCCGTCGGCTGGGCCTCGGGGGTGCTGTAGAGCGCCCGCACCTCCTCGGCCGTCAGTGCGTGGCCGTAGAGCCGTATCGCATCCAACACGCCCCGAAAGCGGTAGCCGTCGCCCGAGTTGTCGCCGCGCCGCCCGATGGTCAGTCCGCCCCCGGCCGGGACCCTCGCCTTGCCGGCGTGCGCGCTGCCGCGCTGCTCGCCGTCCACGTACAGCCGCAGGTCCGCTCCGTCGTAGGTCAACGCCAGGTGATGCCACTGCTCGCCCCTGAGCGGTTCGCCGGCGCGCGCCTGATGCGCGTTCTCGCGCCCCCCGCCGATGTTCGCGAACCCGGTCGGCACGTTGTTGATCAGCGCGAGGCCGTAGTGTCCGTCCGCCCACTCGTTCCCATTCGCGCACACAAGCCACGGGTACGCGCGCGTGGCGGGTGGCCCCTCAGGCACGTACACCCCCAGCGCGAGGGTCAGCTGCTCGGGCTGCAGGTCGGCGGACGGCGTCTCCTCGAGGTCGTTTGTGCCGTCGAAGCCATACCCGCCACCCGCGCGGCCAAAGGTGTTCCCCGCTCGCAGGGGCTCCAGCCCCGGCCGGGCCTCGAGCAGCAGCGTCAGCCGGTCCGGCCAGGCGATCTGCTCGAGCCGCGCCTCCACATCCAGCCGATTGCCGCGGTCGTCCTCGAAGGCCAGATCGGTGAGGTCTGCGCGCTGCACGAGCCGCCCGCTCTCGATCAGCCGCGGGCCGCTGTGCTGAGTCGGCGGCCCGGCCCGCACGCAGCGGTAGGTCGTCCCGTCGACGGTGATGGTCAGGTCGAGGTCGGCCGGGGGCAGCCGCAACACCGGCCCGTTGTCCTGGGCCGCCGCCTCGGGGTAGGGGAGGGCGTCTGGGACGGCGCCCAGATGGCCGATCTGCGCCGTCACGGCGTCCAGCGCCAGAGCGTACCGCCCCGTCTGCACGCACCGCAGCCAACGCCCCTGGGCGTCCCGGCCGCGGAACCCGTCCGCCCACCACATGAACGTGTAGTCCGTCTCCTGCGGCAGGCACGCCGACGGCTCCACCGTGGTCAGCCCCTGTGCTCCGGTGCAGGCCGCGATCGTCGCCAGCTCCACGATCATCCCTGCCCTCCGCTGTTCCCGTCACTTGTCACGCGTCCCTTGTCACCTTCAGCACGTATGCGTGCTCGCCCGGGGGCTTCGGGGGCAGCTTCACCCGCAGCCCGTCCGCCTCGTGCTTCCACTCCAGCGGCCCGCGATGCCCGAGCAGCTTCACGTCGGCGATGCCTCCCGGATGAAGTCGCAGACCGGCGCCCAGCGAGCGGACGATGGCCTCCTTGCCCGGCCACGCGAGGCAGATGGCGTAGAGCGTGTTCCGACCTTTGGTGGTGAAGCGAATGTCCTGTCCGGTGAACTCGGTCCGCTTCGTGTCGGTGAAGTGCCCCTCGAAGACCTGCGTGGGGCCCTCGCCGTAGACCTTCCAGGGCCGCGTCCCGTAGATCGCCTCTCCGTTCACCTTCAGCCACCGGCCGATGGCCAGCAGGATGCGCTGATCCTCCTGGGGGATTGTACCGTCCGCGCGCGGGCCGATGTTCAGCAGCAGCGCGCCGTTCTTACTGACGATGTCCACCAGGTCGCCCACGATCTGCCCCGGGCTCTTGTAGTCCATGCCGTCCACGTAGCCCCAGGAGTTCTTCGCCACCGCCGTGTCCGTCTGCCAGAAGTAGGGGTGTAGCCCCGAGAGGCCGCCACGCTCGATGTCCCACACCGCCGTACCGGGCACGTAGGCGTCGTTCTTGTAGTTGATGGCGACCCCCTGGCCCCACTCCCAGCCCCGGTTGTACAGGTACGCGGCGAAGCGCCGGAGATACGGCTTGAAGACGGGCTGCTCGATCCACCAGTCGAACCAGATCAGTTGCGCCCGGTACTTGTCCACGATCTCGCACGTGCGGGCGAGCCAGTCCTCGAGGAACTCCGCGTTCGGCTGCGAGCCGTCCGGTTGCGCGGGGCCGTAGAAGTCCGCGTGCTTGGGGTCCTGCACATCCGAGGGGAACTTCATGCCCCCGTTCATGAACCACCAGTGCTCCGCCCGATGCGTGGAGGCGCCGAAGACCATCCCGCGCTCCCGCACGGCCGCGGCCAGCTCACCCACCACATCCCGCTTCGGGCCCATCTTGGTCGCGCACCACTTCGAGAAGCCCGAGTCGTACATCGCGAACCCGTCGTGGTGCTCGGCCACCGGCACCACGAACCGCGCCCCGGCCTTCGCGAACAGCTCGGCCCACTTCCCGGCGTCGTACTTCTCGGCCCTGAAGCGCGGGATGAAGTCCTTGTAGCCGAACCTGTCCTGCGGCCCGTAGGTCTTCAGGTGGTGCTCGAACTCGGCCGATCCCTGCTGGTACATCTGGCGCGGGTACCACTCGTTCCCGAAGGCCGGCACGCAGTACGGCCCCCAGTGGATGAAGAGGCCGAACTTCCCATCCAGGTACCAGTCCGGCACCCGGTACTGCAGCAGCGACTCCCACGTCGGCTCAAACGGTCCTTCCGGCACAACCACCGGCTTCTTGGCCATCAGCAGACTCCCTCCGTACTGGGGCGCGATCCAGCGCGCTCGCGGTCACAGCGCCTCTTTCACCCGTCTCACCGTCTCCTCAACGACTGCCTCGAACCACGCCTTCCCGTACTCCGCCGTCGCGTCGACGCAATCGGCGGTAATCGCCTTCAGCGCGTCCGGCGCCTCGAGACGCTCCATGTGCACGAGGTCGGGCCGCAGGTGCAGCATCACCGAGGTCTCGATCCGGCCCGCATGCTCGGTGCGCGCCTCGGTCGGGTGGATCGTCAGCGGGTCGAGCACAATCACCCTCGCGCCGTCGCCCCGGCCCATGTGCTCCTGTGCTACGCGTTTCAGCAAGCCGCCCTGCACCTCGGGCCAGTGGCCCGTGAACAGCACGATCAGGCGGTAGCCCTGCTGCGCGAGGCGGCCGAGGATGTCCGTCGCCAACGCGGCGATGGTCTCCTCCTGCAGCAGCAGCGAGCCCGGGTAGCCCTCATGCCCGCGGGTCCCCCAGAACGTGGGGGGGAGCACCACGCCGCCCGTCTGCTCGACAGCCGCGAGACACACCGCCTGCGCGTGGAGCGCATCGAACCCGACCGGCAGGTGCGGCCCGTGGAACTCCGTCGAGCCGATCGGCACATATGCCAGCGAAGCGCGCGCCCGCGCCTCGGCCAGCTCGATCGGCGTCAGCTCCTCGTAGCGGCGATCGTCCATGGCTGTCCTCCCCTGCGGTGCGCCTCACTTCGCCCTCCCCCGGCGCGAACCCTTGATCGCAACGGCGAGGACCCCGGGGGCGCGGCGGAGAAGCCCGCTCGGCGTGAACCGATCTTCGGGGGCAACCGGCATGAGCAGAGCCCTGCGCGCGACGTGTCTGCTGTGGGTGCCGGCGACGGCGCTCGCCGGTTGGGGAGCCTCACCCATGGACGAGACGACCTTGGCGGAGGCGCTGACACCGCAGCCGCAGGAGCTGGTCGTGCACGAGGGCGGGCTGCGCCTGCGTGGCGCGACCCTCGTTCTCGCCCTGCCGCCGGGTCTGCAGCACGAAGCATGCCGCAACATCGTGTTTGCGGCCCTGGAGGCGGCCGGCGTCACGGTCCGACTCGCGGAGGTCCCCACGACCGGCGACACCTTCGTGTTGGGCGCCGGGCCGTCGCTGCCTGCCCGGCCCGAGCAGGGCCCGTCGCCCGAAGAGGCCTATGTCCTCGCCGTTGGCCCGGAGGGCATCGCGGCGCGCGGGGCTTCTCCGGCCGGGCTGCTCCATGCGGCGCAGACGCTCAAGCAACTACTGCGGCTGGGCGCGCCCGCGGGCCGTCTGCCATGCTTGCAGATAGCCGACTGGCCGGAGCTCGCGCTGCGGGGGGTCTACATCGAGGGCGGACAGGAGCGGTTCGGGCGCATCGTGGACCCGGAGTACCTGTGCGAGCAGATCCGGCGGCTCTCCGCGTTCAAGATGAACGCGCTCGTGATCGAGTGCTGCAACCTCTTCCCGTATCCCTCCTTCCGGGACTGCGCGGACGCGGGCACGTTGTCCCCCGAGGCTTGCCGCGAGCTCGTCGCCGAGAGCAAGCGCTGGCATGTCCGGCTGATCCCCTCGCTGCAGACGCTGGCGCAGGCCTACGAGTTGGTGTGGCAGTGCGAGGGCGGCGCGCCCTACCGTGAGGAACCGGCCCCGGGCCTCATCTGCCCCTCCAACCCCGAGGTCTACCCGCTCATAAAGGGCCTGTACCGCGACCTCCTGACCCTCTTCGACGAGTCGCCCCTGATGGGGATCGGCTGCAGCGAGATCGACATGCAGTGGCAGGGGCGCCACTGCCCGCGATGCGCGGCCCGAGTCGCGGCCGGCGAGACCGTGCGCGACCTGCTCCTCGGCCACGCGGAGCGGTGCATCGCCGCGGTCAACGACCTGTCGACCGAGCTCGGCCGGCCGATCCGCCCGCTGATGTGGGGCGACGAGTTCTACATGTACGGACCGGGGCGCGACTGGGTGGGCCTCGACCGCATTCCGCAGACGACCGTGTTGGGATTCTGGAAGTACTGGCCCGACTACGACGGGATCGCGGGCCTGTTCGCGCGCGGGCATGATGTGCTGGGCATCTCGGCGATGTACAACCACTGCTTCTACCTGGCCGACCTGTCCCCCGCCGACCCGCCCAAGTCCTGGCCCTCGATGGAGCAGACCGGCGTCATCAACATTGCGGGGATGATGCAGGCTGCTGAGACGGCGCGCCGCGAACATGCCGACCGCCGTTTCCTGGGCACCGCGACCGCGTCGTTCTCGAAGCACCGCCTGCGCGCGTTCGACTCGATCTGGTACGGCTTTGCGCTGAACGGCCACTGTGGCTGGAGCCGGCCCGACCGCCCCCTCCAGGAGTGCCAGCCCGCCTTCACGCGGGCCTTCACCCGTCACTACTACGACGCGCGGACCGAGGAGGCTGCGGCGACGCTGGCGGCGGCGTACGAGAGACTCGACCGCTGCAAGTCGAGCCTGGAGCTGGCGAACCAGACGCTGCACGACGTGGTGGGCGTGTACGACACGCAGGAGGCCGGCTACCTCGACAACACGCTAACCGGCGCGCTGCAGCAGTGCGGCGCGTTGATCGGCCCGGACGGAGCGCCTCAGCCCACGCTGGCCGCGGTCCGGGAGCGCGCGCGGCAAGTGCAAGCCGAGGCGACGGAGGTGGAGGCGCTCATCGAGGCCCAGCGCGAGCATGTGGGGGCCGTGCGAGACCTCGGGTACCTGTGGCTGGCGGCGGAGCAGATTGCCGCCCATGCCCAGCGTCAGGAGCTGATGATCGACACCCAGAGCGCCCTGGCCAAGCCGCCCACCCCGGTGGAGATGGCCGCACTGGCAGCGCGTTGGTCCGCGCAGCGCGAGCGTCTCGAGCGGATCCTCGAGCGCGTGTCGCCTCTCTACTCGCGCGGCGACCCGTGCGGCCTGCTGTCCCTGTTGCGGGACTTGCGTGCCGTGGAAGCCCACCTGGCCGATCCCGCGCCTCTCGCCCCCGACGCGAGGACCGAGCGCCTGCTGGACGAGCGCTTCGGGGCCCTCGACCCGCAGCGGTGGCTCGTGCGAGGCGAGCCGCAGACCATCGACGGACGGCTCGAGACGCGCGCGCCGGGGGGCTGGGAGAACTACTGCGGCCTGACCACCCGCGCCCTCTTCCCGCTGGACGATGAGCGCCCGCTGATCGTGGAGTTCGAGCTGACGCCCCGGCAGATGGGCATCGACAGCCCGCTCTTCGGCTCCGCCAACCCGACGGGCGACCTTGCCTACAGCTTCTGCTGCGCCGGTTCGCGCACTCGCCTGGCTCTCTCCACTCAGAGCAGCATCATCCTCGCAGGCCCGTGGCAGAACAGCGAGCCCGGCTGGCGCGTGCGGGCGCTGAGCCCGCCCCTCGCCGCGGAGCATACCTACCGCGTGCAGGCCCGCATCCTGCGCCGGAGCTTCCGCGTGTTCGCGTGGGAGGTCGGCCAGGCCCCGTGGGCGCTGCCGCTTTGGGACAGCTCGACGGTTCCGATGGACCCGCTCGACGAGACGCGCCTGCTGTTCGCCGACGTCGAGCCGCCCGGCGCAACCGCCGCGACCTGCTGGGGGCCCATCGCCATCTGGCGACCGGGCCCGCAGGACCCAACCGCCGACGCCGCGAACTGACCGAGGGCTTCAGGCCCAAGGACATTCGAGACAAGGAAGGCCGCCCATGTCACTGGCGCTCGCGCTCAGCGCGGCCGTGCTGTTGGCTGTGGCTTCACAGGGCGGAGCGCAGCCGCTCCAGCCCCGGGTGGAGGTCGAGGAAGACGTGTACACCTACGAGGCCGCCGACAACGGCGCGGGCCCCATGTGGTGCCACGGCTCGACGTGCCTGGCGCGCATCGGCGAGCGCGTGTTCGCCTCCGGCCTCGAGACGATCCCCGACCAGAAGCCGCTCAACAACTGCCGGTGGATGCTCTTCACCCGCGAGGCGGACGGCTGGCGGCAGCTACTGAAGGATGAGACCGGCCGCACCCGCGAGCCCTGTCCGGTGGCCGGCTTCCCCGATGGGCGGCTCTTCCTCTCGGCCAATCCCACCCTCACCGAGCCGGGCACATACGGCGGCCCCGCGCGGCCGGAGGTGCTGCAGTTCAGCGCCGCCGCGCCCGACCAGCCCTTCGAGACGCTGCTCCCTACCTGGGACGGCGCGCCCGAGTTCACCGAGCACTCCTACCGTAGCTTCGCCGCGGACGGCCCGGCGGGCGAGCTGATCATCTTCCAGAACATCGGCTACACCCACGCCGAGTGGAGCTTCCGCGACCGCGAGGGGAACTGGTCGGCGCAAGGCAAGCTCATGTGGCCGTGGGGCGCGGAGTACGACAAGCCCCAGCCGATCCGGGTCTGCTACCCGAACGTGGCGCTGAAGGACCGGGCGGTGTACTTCTGCGGGGTCAGCGACATCGTCGAGCCCTACGACGCCTGGCGCGCGTACAAGAAGGAACTGACCGGACGGGACTGGGACTTCGACTTCCGGCGGCTCTTCCTCGCCTGGTGTCCCGACATCACGAAGGGGGAGTTCGCCGAGTGGGTCGAGGTCGCCAGTCGCGACAAGACGTGCGGCTGGATCTTCCCCTGCGATCTGTGGGTCGCACCCGACGGGGCGGTGCACATCCTGTGGACCGAGCGCGCCCTGGACGAGCGCCTGCGGGAGAAGTTCTTCCCCGAGGAGAAGCAGCGCCACCAGCTCAACTACGCGATCGTCCGCGACGGCAAGGTGGAGACTCGCGTCACCCTCCAGGAGAGCGGCGAGGGCCTTCCCGGGCCGACCCCGGGCAACGGGCGCTTCCACATCACGCCCGACAACCGACTCCTCGTCATCTACTTCGTCAGCGGCTCGAACCCCGACGGGGCGGCCTTCGCGGAGGATCGACTGCTCGAGATCCTCCCCGACGGCAGCTACACGCCGCCGGTCACCGTGCCCCTGAGCAACCCCTTCACCTCGTTCTTCACCGCCACGCCGCGCGCCGGGTCCGCGCCCTCCAACACCCTCGACCTCCTTGGCGAGTGCCGCAACACGCAACGCACGGTGCGGTATGCGAGGGTTGTCTTGCCGTAGGGGTCAGCGTAGGCGGACGGAGGTGCCGGTGTCGGAGGACTGGTAGGCCGCCTCGGCGATCTCGACGGCCGCTCGGCCATCGGCGCCGGTGACCTCCGGGGCGCGGGACTCGAGGATGCTGTCGACGAACTCCTGCGCCTGGGCCTCAAACGTCCGGTCGCGGGCGTCGGGGAACTGCACCTGATCGTAGACCAGCTCCCACTCGCCCGCAGGCTGGCGCGCGATCCGCAGCCGGTTGTACGTCTGGCAGTCGATGATCCCCTCCGTCCCCACGATCTCCGCCCGACAGACCATGTCCCCGAACCCGGGCGGAGGGGTGCACTGGCTCCACCAGACCTGCGCGACTCCCCCGCTGAGGAACCGAAGTTGCAGCATTCCCGCCGTCTCGACCGGCGCGTCCGTGCGGAATCGGAAGTCGCTCGCGAAGACGCTCTCGCACTCCGATCCGAACCACCACCGCAGGCGATCCACGACGTGACACCCGTAGCCGACCAGCAGGCCGCGCCCCGTCAGTGAGGGGTCGGTGGGCCAGCCGCCGGCGCCCTTGAGGCTGCCGGCGGTGACCAGCGTGTCGCGCACCATCGTCAGCTCCCCGATGGCCCCGTCCTGAATGAGCGACTTCGCCAGCCGACCGGCCGGCCAGAACCGATGGCTGTGGCCCACCATGAGGTTCGCGCCCGACTCCTGCGCGGCGCGGATCATCCGGTCACAGGCGGTGGTCGAGACATCCATGGGCTTCTCGACCAGCACGTGCTTGCCCGCGCGCAGGCAGGGCGTGGCATGGTTCGCGTGCAGCGTGTGGGGCGTGGCGACGATGACCGCGTCGATGTCGTCGCGGTCGGCCATGGCCGGGGCGCTCTCGACCCAGACCAGCCCGTGCTCATCCGCCTTGCGCGCGGCCCGACTCCCACAGCCGATGGCCACCACGCGCGCCTGTGGCACGGCGCTGAAGGCGCGGTAGTGAGTGTCGAACATGTTGCCCGCGCCGAGGATGCCGATGCGCAGCTCGAGCATTGGCGGGTGCCCCCTGGGGAACTCGTTCGCGCCGGCCGACTCCGGTCGACCGGGCCGAGGACTGCAGCGCGCTCGCCCGAAGCGCTGCGCGGCTACTCGAGGGGCCCGGTGTCCGTCGCCCCGTCGGCGATCGCGCGGGCCGTCCGCTCCAGACGCTCCTGCCAGGCCGGGTCGTGGACCGCATAGCGGGGGTCGAACCACACCAGCTTCAGCGCCTGCTTCATCGCGGCGAAGCGCTCGGCGAGGGCCGCGGGATCGGCGTCATAGAGGGCCGCGATCTCCCGCCGTCCCTCGAGGTACTCCTCGTTGGCCTCCGGACGGAAGTGCATCCAGCACACGGCGAAGTCGATTGCGGCGGCGTAGGTGGGGGGATCGTCGACGTCAGAGCCCAGGACGCGGAGGGCGTCGCGGAAGAGACGTTGGCCGCCCAAGACCGCCGCCGTCTCCACGCCGCGCGCCAACAGATGAAGGGTGAAGGTGGCGAGGGTCAGGCTGACCCGATCCTCCGGCCCGTGAGGCGGAGGATTCGGCGAGCCCAGCGCCTCCAGGGCGCGCTCCGCTGGGAAGGCCATACCCATGCCATCGGCGCTGCGGGCCACGGCACGAACGAAGTCCAGAGCGGCGGCACGTTCCTTGGGCCCGGCGTGGTAGAGCCCGCGAGGGGTTCGGCCGCCGAGCAGCGGCACCGGTACATCGGGCAGAACGTCCGCCAGCGCCCGCACGGTGGTGCGACCCAGGTCCCACTCCTCCGCCAGGGCCTCGGCGCTTTCGTCGGACGTGCAGAAGGCGCCCCCGTTGGCCCCCAACGCGCCGCGCGCGCCGCAGCACAGGCCGTGGGGCAGCGCGCTTCCGCAGGCGCACGGCCCGGCGGCGTCTCGGCCCGGATTGGGGAGAGGGTAGGCGCCCATTGGTCCTGTGCGCCGCAGTTCCCGCCCGGCGCCTCGCTCACCTCTTCACCTGCACGCCGCGTAGCCCGGCCATGGGAGCCGACTCCGCCGCCGGGGGCGTTGTACCCCAAGGGCCGAACCTGTGCCGCCAACAGAGGGCGTGAGTCGGGCGACGGGGAACAAGCGTGTACCGTTCGGACCGACGCCGGGAAGGTCATGGGCACTTCTGCCAGCCAGCGATCACCGCGTACCCCTGAGTGGGAGAGAGTGCGTCGCCTCTACGACGATCCCGGGGCGCCATCGCGCATAATCGTGGCGCGGATCGTCGACGCGCTGAGTCCGCAGACACGGGCTGCGATGGCCGATGCGGCCGTGGCCCGCTGCCTGGCGACCCTCACCCGGGCCGGCGCCGGCGATTTCGCCCCCGAAGCGCTGTCTCTGGATCCATCGCTCCCGGCGGCCGCAGACTTGGCCGCCGCCCTGCGTGCCTGCGCCGAGAGCGACATCGCCGGTCGCCGGGAGGCCTCGCAGTTCGGCGAGCTGGGACTCGATGCCCTGACGGCGTCCGCGCTGACCCTCGCGGGAGAGGTGGCGACTCCGGCCGCCGTCCGCGCCACACTGGCGCGCTACTCGGAGGAGCGCCGTCTATCGGAAGTGGCCGGCCGGTTTGTCTCGGAGGACCTGGCCTGCGCCTTCCGACACTTCGTCGAGCGGGACACCCCGGCGCACGTCGGCGGCCCGAGGCTCCCAGGAGTCTCCGACGCCGAACGGCTGGCCGACGACGTGGCCGGGATCTGCCGCCAGACGGCCGACGGTGTGCGGCTGGGCGGGCTGGAGGACGACCTGTGGCGCGCCGTCGAGCGCGGGCCGGACGCGGGGCACACCCTCTACCGCTCCGTGTTGACGGCCGCGCTGTCGGACAGCCTGCGGGCCCTGGGGGTAGCGCCCTGATGCCCGCCCTCACCGTGGTCGTGGAGACCAGTCTTCCGGCAACGACGCGCGAGGCCCTGCCCGAGTACGCGCGACCGGACCTCACCCTCTGCTTCGAGGGCCCCGGACGCAACGTCGAGGTGGACCTCTCCCAGACCACCGAAGCCCTCGGCGGAGACCCCCCGCCGAGACTGAGGGACCTGCTGGAGATCGCGGTCGCAGTCTACGTGGCCGACCTGGCCTTCCTGCGCGGCCAGAACGAAGGCTGGGTGCGTTCCACGCACTTCCTCGTTCCGGTTCGCGACCCCGCCTTCTGGCGCGACCACGAGCCGCAACTGGCGCTGGCGCTCTACGTGCTCACGCACGACAACTACGGCTTCCACTTCTGCGCCAGGGCCGAGCCCGACGACGTCCCGGCAAGTCCGTGCAAGTTCGCCGACGTGGACTGTGTCTCGTTGCTGTCCGGCGGCATCGACTCGTTCGCCGGAGCCGCCCTGCTCCTGGCGACGGGACGCCGGCCCTTGTTCGTGGGGCACCGGTCGCAGAACCCGACGATCGTCGCCAGCCAGGACCACGTCCGCCAAGCTCTGACGGACGCCTTCGGGGAACCCGTGCAGTTCGTACCGGTCAGTTGCGGCCCGTCCCGTGGGCGCGGGGGCGCAGGTCGGCCCTACCCGCCGCCGGAGGAGCGCGAGACCTCGCAGCGCGCGCGCTCGTTCCTCTACCTGGCTCTGGGCGCTCTGGGCTGCCAGGCGACGGGCGCGGGACACCTCCTCTGCCCGGAGAACGGCGTCCTGGCGGTCAACCTCCCCCTGACCGAGGCGCGGGTGGGCGGCTATTCGACGGCCGGCGTCCGACCGCAGACCCTGGCCGCCTTCCGCCGCCTCCTCGACGCCCTCGGCGTACCGCTGACGATCGACAACCCCTTTCTCTACCAGACGAAGGGGCAGCTCATTCGGGAGATCCTGCGGCGCTACTTCCCGCCCGACGTAATCCAGGGCGCCGTGTCGTGCTGGATGACCGGGCGCCTCTCCCGGCCCTGCGGCGCCTGCATCCCATGTCTGGTACGCGCGATCTCCATGCACGCCGCAGGCCTGCCGCCCGAAGCCCACGCGGTTGACCCGTTCAGCACCGGCGCCCCCGCCGGGCCGGAGAGCGCCGCCCGGGCCAACCTCGTCGACCTCCTGACCCTCGTCGGGCGCCTGCAACGGAGGTCGGACCCCGAGCTGTTGCGCGCCTACCCGCTGCTGCTGGAGTTGGCGCCCGAAGCGGGCCTCGCGGGCATCCTGCAGATGCTCCGCCGGTTCGCCGCGGAAGCGCAGGAAGCCCTCGGCGAACCCGCCTTCGGCTAGGGGCTACAGCCGCCGGGCGTACATCCGGTACTCGATGACGGGCTCGAACCCGGAATTCTCGTACATCCGCCGCGCGGCTGCATGGCCCTCGTTCAGGCCCGTGCCGACCGTGGCGACCTCCATGCCTCCGTCGCGCATCAGCGCCAGCACATGCTCGACCTGCCGCGTCCCGATCCCCTCGCCCCGGCACTCGACAGCCACGGCGTTGTAGTGTATCGTGCCCACGCGGCGCAGGCGGTCGAGGCCGTAGGCGATGAACCCTACGATCCGACCGTCCCGCTCCGTCACCAGGGCCGAACCGATCTCGTCCCAGAGCCGCGCCATGATCTTGGGTACCAGCCAGCGATCCCAGCTCCGGTCGCCGACGGCGCCGTACTTCTCCTCCAGGACCCAGTCCGAGCCGATGGCCCAGACCTCGGTCACGATCTCCTGCAGCCGGGGCATGTCATCGGGCTCGGCGGGACGAATCAGGGCGGACATGCTGAAGCCTCCTTCGGGGAACCAGGCCCGGGACTTCCGGAGCGGGGCCACGAAGACCTCTGGGGTGACCCCTCACCCGCCGCCGGAGCCGTGACTGTCACCTGTAACCTGTCACCCGCCGTCAAGGAGTGATTGCGATGCAGAACCGCAGTGCGTTGTACGCCGGAGGCTGCGTAATCGGCGTGGCCATCATCCTGCTGCTGTTCGGGCTGATCTTCCTGCTCGGCAGCCAGGGGAAGCCGGCGATCATCCTGACCGGAGTCATCATGGTCGCCGTGGGGATCGCCGCCGGCGTCTTCGCCATCCGGAAGCTCGGGCAGATCACCAACACGGCGCCCGACACGGTGGACCAGCGCATCCTGAACCTGGCGACGATGTCGGGCGGCGAGGTGACGGCGGCCGAGGTGGTCGGCGCCCTCATGATCCCGGTCGCGGACGCGCAACGGGCGCTCGAGCGGCTCGTCTCCCAGGGGCTGGCCGAACACAAGGTCCGTGGTGATGACCTCTACTACGCCTTCCCGGGCATCGCCACCGTGCGGAAGACCAAGCGGTGCGCCTACTGCGGCGCGGAGTACCCCCTGCGCGAACCCGGGCACAAGTGCCCCGCCTGTGGCGGCATCCTCGAGGTCGTCGAGGCCAAGGAGTGAGGAGGGGGAGAGGGGGAGTCCTGGAGGTGGGGCGAGTCTCCCAAGCTCCGGCCTTGCCACGAATGTGCGCTTGGTCACAGTAGCAGAACCCTGTGACGGCCCATACGTTTGGAAAGATGCAACTCGATCAGGCTGAAGCCTCCTGCTCGCCCTTTGGTGGTTTTCCCCAACGGGACAACCGAGGGAGGAGCGCCCGCCGCCGAAGTGAGCGCCCAGGGAACAGCGCTCGTTTCGGCGGCGTGGTCGTTCTGGGGGGGGCGCAGCCGGAGACGATCAGAACTGCATCTCGTAGACCCCCACACCGAACGGCTCCAACTCGACCTTGAGCACCCCATCACCCGGCGGCTCGAGGGGCTCCGGCGCCCCGCGCAACCGCAGCCGCTTGGGGGCCCGCCCCAGGCGGAAGGTGGCCACGTGTCGGCGCCCCTCGTCGTTGACCGCGATGAGGTAGACCGTCTCCCCCAGCTTCCTCGCGGTCCAATGGAGCCAGTCGCGCTCGCGCGTCTGGAAGACGGGGGCCGTCTCCACCGACAGCAGCACGGGCACCATGCCACTGACCTCGGTGGCCACCTGCTTCACGTAGTCCCACTGCTCCTCGAAGGGCACGACCGTGTCCCGTCGGATGTCGAACCATGAGTAGTAGATCAGCCCTTGCGCGCCGCGGGCCAGGCACTGCCACGTCATGCTGCGCATCTCGGGAAGCGTGGGCGGGCGGAGTGCCTGCTGCTCCTGCTCCGTCTTCCGGTAGCAGGCCCAGTTGAACACCTGCGGCACCATCCATACGGGGCGGGCCCCACGCACGGCGTCGACCGTACGCTGCGTCCAGACGCCGGCGCGCCGAGCGGCGTCGCCGGGAATCGGGTATGGGTCGGTGCCGATCACGTCGAACGTACGCACGTAGTGCTGAACCTCGCCCACCTGGTACAGCACGACCCATGTGGGGTGCCCCGGGTCGAGTTCCTCCAGCCACTCCTGGTGCGCCTCGAGGCGCGGCATGTACTCCTGCGACAGCTCGTCGTTCAGGTACCAGGCCAGCAGCGCCGGATGGTCGCGGTAGGCCTCAACCTTGGCCTCGATGAAGGCGCGCTCGTCGTCCGTGGTCCTGATGTCCTCCGGGCAGTACGCGGAGCCGTGGTAGATGTCCTTGACACTGTAGATGACCTTCAGGCCCAGCCGCTGCGCCAGGTCCATCTGCTCTTGGGTCGGCGCCCCGTACGGCATGAGGCAGTTGAAGGCGCTGTCGGCGTAGACCCTGAGCTCCTCCTCGGCGATCGTGCCCCAGTACATCCCGAGGGGGAAGAAGGGCTTCCCGTCGATGACGAGGCGGTTGTGCTCGTCGATGTAGCTCGGGCGGGACGCTGGAGCCGCCGGGTCCGGCGCCCGCAGGCGCCACGTCTCCATCTCCAACTCTGCGCGGCCATCGCGCCGCTCAACGCTGACGCGCAGGTCGTAGGTGCCCGCCGCCAGGCCCTGCGTCGACACTCTGAGGAGCGTCTCCGCACCCGTCGGGCGCCGGATGCCGGACCAGACGAGCTCTCCCCCGGGCCGCCGACGGACCTCCGTGCGGAGCGCCACGTCGTCGAGCCCAAGCTCCCAGTCCTGCAGCTCCAGCCTGGCCAGGACCTCCGCCTGCCGCGCGCCGGGCAGCACCTCGCCGCGGTAGTTGGGCTTCAACAGCATCGTCTCCAGCGGCGGCTGACGCCACTGGCGCACCTCCACGTCGTCCCACCACGCCTTGCCGGTGATGCCCCGGCGCAGGTAGCAGATCACCGTGCAGTTCACGGCGCCCTCCGGTACCCGCCCGCTGACACCCGTCAGCCGCTGCCAGTCGTGCGTCCCCTCAAACCCGGCCGGGTAGTGCCCTCCGAGGTACTCCCCGCCTTCGCCATACCACTCCAGGCACAGGGTCGCCCCGGTCTCCGGGCCCTCCACGTTCTCGGTCCTGATCCACACGCCCACCTCATAGGCCTTCCCCGGCGTCAGCGCGATCTTCTGACTGCAGAGCACGTAACTCCCCGGATCGGTGTTCTCATGGCACAGCGATCGCTCCCCCGAATGCGCGACCCCAATGGTGGTGGTGTAGTTGCCCCAACCCACGGCCTTCCCGTCCGCCGCCACCTCCTCGAACCCGGGGTTGGCGACCAGATTCGGGGGCTGCCAGTCGTCAGCTGCGAGGCTCGCCCCAGGAGCGAGGATCCACAGGCAGGCCGCCACACCGCGCAGCGCGTTGATGCTCATGTTCATGCCATCCTTCCCCGGGCTTCGAAGGGGGCGCCGTGGGGCCCCTCAGTAACTCGCCACCTCAGCCACCCTCAGATCGTGTGAGCCATCCGCGCGGGCGAACTCGTAGTAGAAGAGCCAGCGGGGCCCGTCCTGCAGCGCGTCTACATACCGAACCGACCCCGAACCCCCGCCCGAGGTGGTCCAGGGGCCGTCGGGCGTGAGGCTCGTGAAGGTGCGCAGGTCGGTGCTCACGGCGAGGCCTGCCTGCTCCTCGTAGTTCTCCTCGACCGAAGCGCTCCCGTCGTAGAACCCGAACCACACCGGC
>Ga0194126_10004653_pt1 | contig 20808 bp, 20 predicted proteins | sample TA2KigC150mmetaG_FD_148641 | JGI IMG/M metagenome (GOLD analysis project Ga0194126, IMG submission 148641) | Freshwater microbial communities from Lake Tanganyika, Tanzania - TA2015035 Kigoma Deep Cast 150m | ecosystem: Environmental > Aquatic > Freshwater > Lake | place: Tanzania: Lake... | reverse complement strand
CAACCTGTGGTCCTTTTGAGCAGCCGTTTGTGCTAGCGATCGCTCACCCTAAAAGTTGTGCACTTTTGATCGCACGAAAAAGTGAACTTTTGAATGCAACACCACACGCGTGGATTTGGGGCTTGCTTTTTCAGAGGCGTCCGCTATAAATTGAGTTCCGCCAGCAAAACCGGTCCTGAAGAGGTTCGGAAATAGAATGCCTTTTGTGTCTCAGCGTCCAGGTTGTGGACACAACTGAGGTCCCGGAAGTGATTGCGCATAACTGAATCTACCATCGTATCTGCGCTGCTGCTCGCTGGATTGCTCAGCAGTGGGACTCGCGCCACCCACGAGCACACAATCGCTCGAATCTGGAATGAGGAAAATCTCGCTGCCATCCGAATAGACCTGCCTCATCCCCCGGTGCACGCCCGGAATTTGTTTCACCTCTCGACCGCGATGTACGACGTGTGGGCTGCGTACGATCGTGTGGCGTGCGGCTACATCTATCACGGCAAGCACACGGCGGCGGCGCGGCGTGAAGCGATCAGCTACGCGGCTTATCGCATCCTCCGAGAGCGTTATGCTTTGTCGCGCAATGCTGAAGTCCTCGCGGCTATCAGCGGTTCTACCTTTTTTCCGGGCGGCCTCGCGACGTTTGATTTTGCTACCGACTATTTAACGTTCGAGAAGGGTCCATCCGAGCCGATTCAACTGCAGTGGGCCACTTACTATGACGCGGCCGACCGAGGCGGGCCTTTCCCGCCTCTGGGGTGGCATCCATGTCTCGGCTGACGATTTTAACGGGCGAAAGACCGGCGCGGAGTGCGGGCGCGGAGCGTGGAAATTCGCGCAACAATACTTTGACGGCTCGGCGGGAAGTCTAGCTCCTCACCTCAAATTTCGACGCCTCGCGGGTGGACAGTACGAGCTCCACTGCCCAACAGTGCGTGGTTTTTCGTATCGCATCCAATCGACGACGGATCTTTCGCGGCCATTCGTTGACGAACCACCAGAACGGGCGCGCATGACCGAAAACGCGCAGCTGGTCCAAAGAATTGATAACCTCTCAGAGAGGAAGTTTTACCGGGCTTTGCGTTTGAGCGTGAGCGCGCCGTAAGCATGAACCTTCCTGCGATATCGGGATCGAGATTTTCAACGCGCCTGCTGGTGTTCGCCTTGAGTTCGATTGTGTTGACGTCGGATTTGTTCGCGCAACGTTTTCAGATTCTGGATGTCTCCAGGAATGCCGACGGCAAGGTCATCATCCGTTTCGAAGCGAATACGAATTCGTACTATATTCTGTATCGTGCCGACGCGCTCACGGAAATCTTTGCTCCGATCGATCTCGGGCTAGGGGCCGGACCGCAAGGCTCGCTGACCGGTCCGGCGTCGCTTTCGTTCACCTCATTCCTGCGTGTGCTGCGCGTTCCACTGGCTTCGCCGCTCGATACGGATGGGGATGGCATGAATGATCTGTTCGAACTGCGCTATCCGTCGGTTCTCCGCCCGCTCGATGCCGCTGATGCGCTGGGCGATCCCGACCAGGATAACCTCTCGAATTTTGAGGAGTCTCTCGCAGGCAGTGATCCGGGCCTGGCTGATACGGACAAAGACGGTCTCCTCGACGGCGACGAAATCAAACGCGCAACCAACCCGCTGCTCCCGGACAGCGACGGCGATGGCTGGAATGACGAATCTGAAGTGACCGGGCAAGGCAACCCGCTCGACGCGAGGATTCGCCCCAGGATAACCATCGGCAGCGCGCCGTCGGTCGGAATCACGCTTGCCCAGATCACTCGCGCGGATTTGACGAGTCTGAGAGGCGGCTCTTACGGCGTGACTGTAGCGCAGCCATTAGTCGCGGTTGGGTTGCCTTCGCTCTCGTTGCGAGTTGGCGCACAGCCTAACACCGTCGTTGCCCAGCCTGTCGTATCGGTTGGGTTACCGCAACTCGCTTCCGGTGAAGGCATGGCGCGCAGCGTTACTGTCGCGGTTCCTCCGGTGGCAGTCGTGTTGCCCGCAATCGGTGGCGGCAGCACGGTCAAATCCGGCACGACCATCGCCCAACCGCCAACCAAAGTGAGAATCGGCCCGTGATTATGAACACAGCAACACCATCACTCCTCAACCCAACGGAGGTCTTTATGCAATCTCTACGACGTTTCACGATCGCCCTGCTTCTAGCCACCATGTTCCTCCCCGGTGCGCGATCTCAAGGCTTTAGGTCTGGAAGCAACGGTTCCGCAGGCGCGCTCAATGTCACGGGGGGCATCACGAATATAGCGCTGCCGCCGGATGGGATTCTCAATTATACGACAATTACCATCCCAAAAGACGCTACAGTCCGTTTCATCAAGAACGCGAATAACACGCCTGTCTACTTGCTCACGACAGGGGATGTTTCCGTCGTCGGTATAATCCAGCTAGATGGTGACAGCGGCGACGACAGGAAAGGGGGTGAGAGCGGGCCAGGTGGGTACAATGGCGGCAATCCGGGTCATACGAAGGTCTCGAGCCCGCCCGGTGCGGGTTACGGGCCGGGCGCCGGGCAGGGTGGAGCGAACAATTCCGAGTTATCGGGCGCCGGCGCGGCTTCCTATGCGACAAAGGGGGGACTCTCTAGCTCCACCAATAAAGGCGCGATTTACGGCAGCGCCCTCCTCGTGCCGCTGGTGGGTGGATCTGGCGGTGGCGGCTTTGAGGGGACGCCAATAGGCTCCGGCGGCGGCGGGGGTGGCGGCGCGATTCTTATCGCTTCGAACAGTCGCATCGACGTTAGTGGAACCATCACGGCCAAAGCTGGCGGGTCAGGTGGCAACGCCTACAACGGCGGCAGCGGAGGCGCGATTCGCCTGGTAGCGCCTGTCGTCCGCGGCAATGGCTCGCTTTCAGTCTTGGGTAATGGCGGCGGTGGTGATGGGCGCATTCGCATCGATACACTGGACCGGACAGGGATTGCGTTTAGCCAAGTTTGGGCCCCGGTCGGCGTGACTTCGATCGGTTCGATGATGATGGTGTTTCCGACGCCGCTCCCGCAATTGGCCATTATCGAAGTAGCCGGCACCGCCATTCCGGTCGGTTCCGGACCAGTCTTTGTGCAGCTCCCATTCGGTTCATCGCCGAACCGTGAAGTAAAGATTCAAGCCAGAGACTTCAATGACACCGTTCCCATCACTGTCGTTCTTACACCCGACAATGGAAAACCGATTAGTTATCGGGCTGAGATCGACAACCGGTCGAGCAATCCAGGAACGGCCACAGTTAATGTCACGATTCCTGTAAACGTCCAGCCCTCAATCGACGCCTGGACCCGATAAGCCGTTTGCGATCGCTCGGCGTAGCGTCACAGGTCATTCCTGGAGTTGCCGGCGAAGATGAGTCCGCGGGCGGCCGATGGCGGCGATGCTGAGATTGCCGATCTGCAGCGCTTGCAATTTGAGTTCGGCGGTGGGCCGTTCGTGCAGGTAAATCTGTTCCCGCGCATAGATTTCCGCCTGTGACCGTCCCAAGCAGGTTAGGGTTGATGGTTTCGGCGCACGTGCCTCGCGGGGAGCGAGTCCTTTGAGAACAATTTTGCCTTGACTCGCTCCACTCTTTTTTAATCGCCGCAAATTCCAACCTTCTCTGACTCTATCCCATCGGACCAGCGTTTCGGAATTCACATTGAAATCAATCACACGGGCGCTTTGATGGGCTAGTGTGGAACACCCAGGCACACCGATCCACTGCCCAAAGCGCAAGAGACCCCAAACTGTTCGCGCCAAACAATGTTCGCTTCCGGCTTGCGGAACCTACTGGACGGAGAGGAACCTGGTCATTCGCTGAGAAGGTTTGCCGTCCCGTCTGCAAGCAGCCGTTGGCGTGAACTGAACGGAACGAGTGAGAAGGTCAGTTTCACCGAATTCGGCTTTTCACTCGTGGTTTGTTGCCAGACGTGATTTTTGTCCTCCATGATTTTGTCCTGCGTCCATTCTTGGCAACGCGTTTTTGCGCTGCTCGATTCCGACTGATTGCGTAACGAATTAGCCTAGACAGGCGAGACGCCTGTTACTGTGTGGCTCCGAAGTTTTTCTGCGAAGGCCGTTGGTGTGGGCGCAATACGAACGCAGCTTGCGTTGCCTTTGAACCGGTGAACCGACCGAAGAAGCGCGACAAAGCAAACCAATTGTTATGCCCCAGTCCAGTTGCGCCGAGCCCCAGAACGACGCTGATGGCTTGGGCCAATTTGTGAACGAAACCCGATTCATGCGTAAAGATAGGCTGTATCCAATAGAGCCAGGAATCGGTTTCGATCCAGTCCACGAGGCAAAACTTTGTCGAAGGCAGCCAGTTGTTTAGCGCCGTTAAATTCATCTGACGCACATGATGCGGATCTTGCTTGCGCTCATTAATGGGAACGAGGCCAACGAACAGACCGTTTTCATCCAGGCAATCGCCGAGGCGCTGAAGAAAATGAACCGGATTATCGATGTGTTCGAGGACATGACTGCAAATGACCAGATCGTACTTTTGCTGCAGGAGTCTGTGCTGCGCCCAGGTCTCGATGGCGATCGGACTTAAATCGATTTGACTGAATCCTCGTGAGGCCAGCATCCGCGAGACGTCCTGGACATTGACGGGATCCAACTCGACGCCGAAAAGTTTGCTGGACTGAGGGCAATCGCGAAAGAACGTTCCGGCGCCAAAGCCATAATCAAATATCCGCTTTCCTTCCAGCGCGATGCCAAGGCGCCTCAAGACATGGCGAATCAACAGCACCTTGGACTGCCGCATATACGCGACGTGCCGGACAGCGTTCTGATTGCCGCGATAGCAACTTAGAAAAGTCTCTTGTTTCGCCATGCTTCAGCTTGCCAACAGTCGCTCATACACCGATTTATAATGCGCGGCTACTACGGACGCGGAACGACTTCGGACCGAATTGCGAATGCGGTCGGGAGGCAAAACCGCCGCATTGCCTTGAGCTGCCGTTTGCAATTTCGCAGCCAAATCACTGGAATTACCAGGCTCGAAAAAAAGTCCGGTCTCGCCCGATGTTACGATGTCCACGTTGCCTCCGCTGCGCGAAACAAGGGCCGGCAACCCTAATGCCAACGCTTCGATCAGGGCAACCGAACACGGTTCGTTCGTTGATGGAAGCACGAACCAGTCGGCTTCTTGAAGGCAATCAGTCACCGACAAGGTTTCGCCGCGAAAGAGGAATACTTCTTCGAGGCCACTGCGATGGACAAGCTCCCGCAATTCCGCGGCATAGGATTGCGAGCCGGCATCGCAAGGGTTTGGACCCCACAACGAAAATGTCAGCCGCTGGCGTTCTTTTGGCCCCAACTTGAGGAGTGCCTCAGCGAGAAGATGCCAGTTTTTCCAACGCATGATATTGCCGACACCAACCAACCGCACGGGAGCATTGGCGTTCGCGGCGTCGCGGCGCGCAACCAACGGTTCGCGGAAAAACTGGTCGGAGCAGCACTCGGAAATGATGTTTATCTTTGGAGGGGCTTCTCGCAATCCGTAGTGCCGCGCCATATTCGGCGTTAACACAGCGGTATGAAACCGTCGAACGCGAGCGCCCCACCGATACATTCTTACGCGCTGCGAATAGCCATGATTGGTGAACAACACAGTCCGTTTGAGCCAAAGGGCTGCCGCCACGCCCACCAGAAACGTTCCGCGCGAATGGGCGTGCAAAATATCAAACGCTTCGCGCGCCAAGAATCTTTTCAGTTCGAAGCAAGTGCGAATCGCCTGAAGAAGAAGAGCGGCGTGATTGGGGAGGTCGCTGCGGACATGTCTGCTGCGCCAATAAGTTAACGCAGGTTGTCGTCTTTCGACATAACGTTGGTCAACACAGACCGTGTGCCTCCAGCCCCAAGGTTTGCTAGCAGACTGCAAATTGCGGATGACGGACAAGACTCCACCGACGTCCTCGTTTTCACCCGATAAGTGAAGAATTTTCATCGCCGGGCGCTCGAAAACCGTCGCAGAGGCTCCGTTATCTCTTGCTCAGCCGCCGACATGATCATCTTTCGGACTCGACATGGTGGCTGTTTTATAGCGAGACGCGAACATTGCGCAATGCCCTTTGTGGCAGGGCAGGGCAAGGCAGAGTTTCACTCTACTGTATCGCAGACTCTCAATCTGCAGCGCCTCGGACAACCGATAGCGTTCGACAATCTGATACGCTGCCGACTGCAAGCCGGCGATACAGCAGAATGAAACTCTGCGTTACAGCATCGCGCATTTCGATCTTTAACCGCTGATTCAGATCAGTTTCACTCTCGAAAAATCACAAGCGCGATTGATGAACAGAATTGGCCTGACGCATTTCTTCACCTTCTTCAGCAAGCTGGGTGGCGTTGAAACATTGCTGAAAAGCCATTTGGCCAACGACGGCCAATGGGGAATCGATTCGCAGGTGTTTGCATTCTTTGAACCCAAAACCGTCGCTCATCCGAGAGTAACGGGGCTCGGATTGACCTGGCGAGATTGCGTGCGTAGCGCGCGGTGGAAGTATCAGCGACGGATTTCCAGCTTGAAGGCGAGTGTTGCTTTTTATCATAACTTTTGGGGCATCCCGTTTATCGCGGATTTGGATGGTGCGGCGCGACGCGTCGCGCTGCTTCATTCGGACTGGCCTGGAATGGAAGACACCTTGCGCGCGCAGCGAGGGCTGGTGGACGGAGTCCTTTGCGTGAATGAAGTTCTCAGGAGCCAGGTTCTAGAAGGGATTCCTGGTCTGGCGCCGGAGCGCGTCGCAGTTGTGCCTTTGCCCATCGCACCTCCGAACATCACGCCGAAACGTCGATCGTGGCGCGATCAACCGATCGTCTGCGGTTTCAGCGGACGCGTGGTTAAGGAACAGAAGCGAATCGATTTGCTGCCGCAGCTCTGCAGAAAGCTCGACGACGTTGGACTGGATTACGTGTTCGAAGTTTTAGGAAGCGGTCCAGAGCAGAGCTGGCTCGAACAGCAATTCAACAACAACCCGAAGGTGCGAATTCATGGCCGCAAAGCGGGAGACGAATATTGGCGGACATTAGCTGGATGGGACGTCATTGTTTTCATGAGCGATTACGAAGGGCTGCCGATTTCACTATTGGAGGCGTTGAGTCTTGGAATCGTGCCGATTTACCCGCGCATTCGGAGCGGCGGAGATGCATACGCCCAAAAAATCAAAGAGGACTTTCTCTACGAGCCCGGAGATTTCGAGCGCGTCGCCCGAGTTCTGTCCGAATTGACGAAAACATCCGACGAAGAGATCGGCGCGTTGCGGGCAGCATGCCAGCGATTAGCTGAGCCGCACTTGGGAGATTCGTATATTCGTTGCTACGCTGAATTTGTCCGTCAGATCGTGGCATGGCCCAGAAACTCACCGATTGATCTCCCCTCCCGCCCGTTTTATTGGAGCGACTTCTGTCCTTTTGGTTTGATGCGTCGGATTTATTATCGCGGTTTCTATAAGCGCAACGACCGTGGATTGAACAAGGCAGTTTTACGGTAGGGCGAACCTGCCGGTGAGCCAACAAACAGCAAATCGCGCATTGCTTCTGTTGGCTCGCCGGCATGTTCGCCCTGCCGATCGCGGACTGTGCCAATGTTGTGTGCTTCGATTTAAGGCAGATTGACCACTGATGACACGGAGCATACGGATCAAGGAGATGCCTTTAATCCGCGCCCATCGGTGCAATCTGTGGTGAATTCGGCCGTGGTTCGTCGGCGTCCTTTAAGAGAAACCCATCTTCTGAAACAGAGTGCGAAAGCGTTTTTCCCAGGTGTGATGCGCCTGGCAGCGCCGATACGCGGCGTGAGCCATTTTCAGGCATTCCTCCGGGCGGCGATGGTAATAGCTGTAAATCTCGGCGGCTTCTTCGAGCGAGCGATAACAGAGAATCTCCTTGCCAATGTCATAGTGCGTTCCCAGTTCCCAATGGTACGTCGTTAAATAGCACGCGCCTGCCGACGGACATTCGAAGTCGCGCCCTTTCGTGGTCGTCAGCTTTTCGGATGGGGTTGCGAAGCCGATGCCGAAGTTGATCTGGCTGCCCTGAAAAATCCATTCCGGAACATCCACAACAGCGCTGCCCGGCCAGCCGCCGCCAATGGGCCGCACTGGCACGCCAAATTCTTGCATTTGTCGAACGATCATTTCCCGTTCGGGGCGCCAGCGTCCAAGAAAGGTAATGTCGTATTTGAAGTTAGGCCGATCGGGCGGAGGTGGAATTTTTTGAAAGCAGCCTTGTGGCATGTAATAAACGGGCAGGCCGCGGTCCAGATACCAATCAACGGCGAGGCGGCCGTTCGTAATGTTCACATCGAAATACTTCGCCCACTTGTGATAGTTATCGCGCCGGTACGAGAACAGGTTGTAATCAAAGAATTCGATTTTGTCGTCGAGGTTCATTCCAATCAGAGGACAGCTCCAGCGCTTCCGCAGAACTTCAAAGACAGCTTCAGAGAGCATTGGCGAGCAGAGATAAGGAAAAATGACATCGGGCTCAAAGGAAGGCTTGCTGCGGATAAACTCAGTGATTCCTTTGAGGGTGACTTCCCAATGCGGCTGCGACTCTGGACGCTTCACAAACGACGGATGCAAATTGAGCACTTCGACAGCGCAGATTTTTCGAAGCTCGGGAACAAGCTCAGTGATCTCCCATTGATCGTCGCTGATGTAGAGCAGCGTTTTAACCGGCGGACGCGACGGGAACTTGGGCCAAGTCTCCGGCAGTGGGCCGCGCTTCGCGTTTTCGTCGATCGTCTGAAAGTACTGTCGTTCGAGTTTCTTCATCTTCCGCCGGAGCCACCATTGGAGAACGCGGCCGCGCAAAATGAGATTCGAAAGCCACTTCTTAAACCGCAAGATCATGAGAGGATATTGTTCTTCGACATCGCGCGGAGAATACCGAGACCAAAACTCGCGGAACAAGGAAAATGTCCCATATCCCCCATATCCATTGCTCATGTCTCGCGAGAACAGATTTGCGAACGGAAAAGCTCAGTGCGCTCAGCGCAGGCGTATTTCCTTGCCCTTTTACAGTGGTGCGACTTTCTTCTTGGTTGCGCGGCCATTCTTGGCTACGACGGAGCGCGGACATTCCTGTCCGCAGCCATGTCCGCCCGACGGAACGCACTGGGCCAGTCTGTAGCGGTCAGAACGGTCGAGAGCTGCAGCGAACGGGAATGTCTGCGCTCCGTCGTAGGATTGTGACAATGCCTAATGCTGAATTATTGACGCGGTTCCGAACCTCGGTTCGCTATCAGCGAGCTCGCTCCTGGCAAAAGCCGCTGCTCGATCCGCGTCGTTTCCTGGCGAATCAACTGCGCAAGTATGGCCTCGCTTCACAGACTCCAGGCGCGCTTCACACCGTGCCTGCGTTTCACGTGCCGGAATTCACGGTTGTCGAGGGAGAAACAGTCAGCCAACAAATTGTCAGCTATAGTTTGTTCGAGCCGGAATTAACCGAGGCGTTCCTGCATTTGGTTAATCCGGGCGACGTAGTGTTGGATATCGGCATGCATCTCGGCTATTACGCCACGCTATTTGCCGTGTTGGTTGGGGAACGAGGACAAGTGCATGGTTTCGAACCAACGCCTTCGACACGCGAAATCGCCGTCCGTAACACCAGCCAGTTTCCTCAGATACAAGTGCATCCCTTAGCGGTTTGGTCTTCCAACAAAACGGTCGTGCTTCGCGATTACGGTTCCCAATGGATGGGTTTTAATAGCCTGATTCGGGCCAAGCTTACGGAGGAACCTGTGCCGCCAAAAGAAATCGAAGTCCAAGCCATTACCTTGGAGGAGTTCCGCTCCTCGCTCGAGAAAGGCCGAAAAGTCTCCTTAATGAAGATCGACGCCGAATCGGCCGAACGCGATATCATCCGAGGCGGCAAGCAACTGCTTGAGAATGATCGTCCGTTGATTTCGGTCGAGGTTGGAGATCAAGGCAGTTCAAATGAAAGCCGCTTGCTCTTGGAAGATCTTAGGGCGCTCGATTACGTCCCGTGGGAATTCCAGTCTGGCCAATTTGTTCGCCACGAGGCGCGTGAGACCTACGGATACGATAACTTGATTTTTGCTCCGCGCGCGGTTGATTTGAAGGTGGTGAGCTGACGCTAGGGGGTTATCAGGAGAGACTTACTGGAACAGATTTTCGCACATTGGGATCATGAACGTACTGAGCGCGAACAGCCTAGTCCGCGCGGTTCGATCAATTTGTTCAAACCGCGCGGACAAGGCTGTCCGCGCTCCGATAGAAGCGTCCCAATGTCGGTTGCTTTGATTTAGCGTTGGTCGCTCTTTGTCTGGTTGCACCGCTCTGCGGCCACTAGGTAACCTGAGCAAATAGTCTTGCTGCCGAGCCACGAATCGAAGCGCGGCAGAATCCACGGCAACACGTAATGGATCATGAGTTTCGCTGGCGCTCGGCCAAGCAATGACAGAAGTCGGCGGCCTGGCCCCAGCTTTCGTTCCGCCGCCGCCCACATTAAGTAAAAGGCTTGGAGGAATGTCACTGCGGTGCGGCCCGGGCCTGAAACGGGCGTGATCGATTGAATTCGAAAGCCTTTGTTGGGCAGCCAGAACTCGTACCAGTAATGAGTGAAGCCTCCGTAATAGTGGTAAGGCTCCATGTGCAAATGAGAGAGCAAAGGCGAGGTCAGCAGCAGTTGCCCTCCGGGCTTCAACAAGCGGGAGAACTCGACGAGCACAGCTATTGGATCGACAACATGCTCGAACACTTCGGTGCAGAGAATCGCGTCGACCGCCCCCTCTGCCAGAGGTATCGAGGTAATTTCGCAGACATAATCGATAGGCTGAATGTACTTCACAAGCGGCCCTTGGTACATGCAGAAGTCTTGTGTCTTGTACAGGCAATGAGAAAAGAAGGGCCGGTATTTGCTTGCCCCAGCGCCGGCATCAAGCACGAAGCTTCCACTGGGGAGCTTTTCCGCCTGGGCTTTAACCCATTGATCGCGCGCATAGACGTCCGCGTGCCAGAAGCGCTCCTTAGCGGTGGTGATCAGCTTGTCCATGCTACGTTAAGGAGAGGGGAACCTGGGCGTTCACAACTAAGTTTTATCGCAAGGCCATTCGACGCACCATGAAGCGGCCGATCAACGCGCCCAAAATCATCGACACCATCTGCCAATTTAGGAAAGCCGGCCAGGAAATCGCAGCGCTCACCACGCTCCCAATCGTGCGGAATCCAGCCACGACCATAAGGACCTTTACGATGCCAGCGCTATTGTGTTGGCCCTGCAACAGCAGGTAATAGAATTGATTGATTTGCAAGGTCACGGTCGCCAAGGCTGCTGGGATCAACATGGTCAGCGCGGGAATATATTTTGCTGAAATCAACCAGCCAATCAAATAAGGCGCTGCAGCGTCCAAAGCGAGCAAGCCTCCAAGCGTCAGGATGATGAAGATGCCCGTGGCTCGATCGCAGTCTTTGGCGATCTCCTGCCAGTCTTGCAGCTTGTGAGCTCGATCGGCTTTCTGAAAGATTCTGGGAAACACACGTTGCATTAACCCTGTGGCGACCATGGTTGGAATCATGACACCGATGTTTGCGGCCACGGCGAAGAATCCCGCGTGATCCTTGCCATAGAATCCTTCGACGACCCAACGATCCGTATTCTGCATGAACCAAGCGCCCACACCCAGCCAGAGAAACGGGCGACCGTAGCTTTTCAATTCCTCAGCCCATTTGGATCGTTGTGACGCTTCGGGCCGGCGGGACCGGATGGCCCAGGCAAATAGCCCGAACACAACTCCGAAAATAATCAGACCATGTAAGGCGAAGCCAAGACTCAAGACGGCGAAGCTCATACTCACGGCTAACGCGAGCCCAACCGGCAGAAAAGTCCGAGCGGTATTCGCCGTGAGTGTTAAGAAGAAAACCTTCCACGCGCGAGCTTCGGCGTTAAGCGCCCCGGTCGCGATGAGTTGGATTGCCAGAGCAATATTGCTGAGCAGCAAAAGCGGAAAAATCCAGGTCCAAACCGGTTCCAATCGAATTATGCTCAACAGGCAAGAAATAACTAAGAGCAGCGGCGCCAGAAACCTGAGATGGTCCCAGCTCATTTCCCAAAGGAACCGCGCGTACGCACCGCGTTCGGCTTGTTCGCGCTGCCAGTAACGGAGGCCGTGGTTGGATAAGCCGGAATGCGTTACCAGCACGCCAATCTGCGTGAGGGTCACAAAGAGTTGATAAACACCAGTTGTCGCGGGAGGGACAAACGTCGTGATCAACTTCACGCTGGCAATTCCCAACACCAGCGTCGCCGCTTGGTTGAGTACGATGGGTAGAAACGATCGCATGAGCGGTCTCTTCGTCAAGCCTCCCCATGAACGTTCTGGCAGGACAGCGCGTCTCGCCCGTCCAAACTTTGAGGTGCGCCATTACCATGACAGGCGGGACGCACTGTCCTACCATATGAACTCGGTTGCGGAGGATTCTCTCTCCGTCGAACGAGAATCGGATATGCGAATGAAATTAAGATTAGGATTAAGAGCATGAAGGCTATTGACCAAAGTCAGCGCGTCAAGGCTTACGCTTTAACCAAAGGTCAGTTTGCCAAAGCCGGCCTGCCCATTCGCGACACGTTTCCGTCATATCTTCCAATTCGAATCCCCAACCCGTGATGGTGTTCAAAACGTCCCAGAGCAACGCTTGTTCGCTGTACAACGGCCGCAATGACACTTCCACAATAATGCGCTGCGCCTTCGACAAAACGCTCTTCCCACCGTCAATCACGCGTCCCTCGTATCCCTGAACGTCGATCTTCACCAAATCGGGAGAGGGAAGGGCTTTGCGGGCAGCAAGGCCGTCGAGTGTCACAACTTCCACCTTTTGCTGGCCGACAACTTCAGTGCCCCATTCCGACGGCACTTCACCTGGAATCGGAGCGAGCATTGACGAAGCCGCGTTGTTCTGGGTAACGAACATTTGGTTGACCTGCTCTGTATCACCGAGCGCAAATGGCATGATTTGCCAGTCAGCGTCCTGGCGCGGCTGCCTTGCGCACGCTTTTTGCTGATATTCTGGCAATGGTTCAAAAAGGAAACACTGCCGCGGCCGAAAGATCGACTGACACATTTCCGACCATCCCCCGGCATGAGCGCCGATGTCATAAACAATTTGCGGACGAAAGCCCTCGTCGTGCCAACGACGCAGACGTATATAATGGTCGGGATCCCACCCATGTTTCCACGCTGCCAACGCTCGTGGCTCCTCGGCCAGCCACATAAGCTTCGCGCAGAAATTGTATAATCTTGCGCGAACAAAGCGATTCAAGCGGTACGGCCAGGCGCGCGCCTGCAGATCATTTGATTTCTGCCAGAACGACTGCTCTTTGTTGCTGTGTTGAATCACAAGTCAGTCCAGCAAACAGAAAACATCACAACGAAAAAGGCAAGCAAATCGAAACTGCGAGTGCGAGATCAAGACAGCGAAAGCGCTATCGTAACTTGCGTGAACGGAGTTTCGTCCTAGTTTCGTGAGTTAAATGGGAATGATCGGCCCTAAGGAAACCTCCTAAGGGTTCACGGACAGAATTCCAGTTGTAAAAATTCGGGGAGAGGATTGGAGTCCACATGATACAGTGGTTCGGTGTCGGTTTTGTATCCTTATCACTCCTTGTTCAACTATCCGGGCCAAGCCATTTGCAACCACGCGCCGCAGAAACCACGTCTGCGACGTCAGGCAAGCCATCTGTTTCTTCGCTGATATCGCGGCGCGCCGGGAATAGCACGATACGAATGCCGATCTCCGCGCCTGTCACCCAGTTATGGCGCGGAAATCGCGTTCGATGGGTTGATTTTTGGAGAACCGGTTGGACTGGCGTCGCCGCCAGGCGAGACGAATAGGCTGTTCGTGGTTGAGAAGCGGGGTCGGGTCGCGGTCATTACGAATCTGACTGCGCCAACGCGATCCGTGTTCCTGGACTTGTCCGATCGGGTCTATTTCGAGCAGGAATGCGGGCTATTAGGAATTGCCTTTCATCCAGAATTCAAAACGAATCGCTACTTTTACGTCACCTATACCTATTCAACCAACAACGCGGATTTGGGAATTCATATTCGGTTGTCGCGTTTTCAGGCATCGGCGACCGATCCGAATCAAGCCGTGCCCGAGTCCGAGCTGCCGCTGCTCACACAGTACGATGGCGATCCCTGGCATCAGGCTGGCGATCTGCACTTCGGTCCAGATGGCTATCTCTATTGTTCGATCGGAGATGGGGGGCAGTGGGGAATCGAGAACGCGCAACGAATCGGCCAGAATTTTTTTAGCGGTATCCTTCGTTTGGATGGAGACAAACGGCCGGGCAGCCTTCTTCCAAATCCTCATCCTGGAGGAACAACCAATTACGCGATTCCTCCCGACAATCCCTTCGCCGGCGTCACGCGGTTCAATGGAGCGGTGGTCGATCCGGCTCAAGTGCGGACCGAGTTTTTCGCCGTTGGCCTGCGCAATCCCTGGCGGTTCTCATTTGATCTGGCGACCGGCGAGTTATATGCAAACGATACGGGCTCGTCCTACCGCGAGGAAGTAAACCTCATCCTCAAAGGAGCAAATTACGGTTGGCCGTATGAGGAAGGAACAGTGACTCATTCCCACCTCCTTCCAAATGGAAACAAACCCGCCTCGTGGCTTCCTCCAATCATGGAGTACGGATACGAAGGAGGAGCGGCCGGATCGGGCAAAGCGATTGCCGGTGAATATTATCTCGCGGAACCAACCTTTCATATTTGGCCGGCGGCTATATCTTCTCGGATTTGTGGACCGGAGAGATCGGTATGATGCCAGTTATTTCCCCCGACTTGGCCGCACAACGCAAAGAGCGACAAAACCAAATTATCGAATTGGAAAATGAAGTTGGATTCTCGAAACCAAAGCAGGAATCGCGGCAAAGCGAATGGGAAGAAGAATGGCTCGAAGCGGACCGACGCTGGACGGTTTTGACGCCGCTTCGCTTTATCTCTGCCAGTGGAGCGACATTGCAGCGACAACCCGACAATTCGTTGCTCGTCTCGGGAATAGGAACATGGGATGACACCTACTCGATCATCGCTCGAACGGAGCTAACCAATATCACGGCCGTCCGACTGGAATTGCTCGCGGACGACCGATTGCCAGGCCGTGGACCGGGCCGAGTCACGGGCGGAAATGTCGTTCTGTCGGAGTTCGAACTGTCCGTCGCGCCTTCCGCTCCGATTGCGATTTTCAAGCCGGCGCCGCTTACGAATGCGACCACGGACTTCGCGCAGGTCGCCTTTCCTATCGGGGCAGCGTTGGACGGCGATCTGGCCGCGGGCTGGGCAATTGCGCCCGCCGTTGGCCAGCCGCATCAGGCTGTCTTTGAGTTGCAACAACCTGTCAGCCTGCCCGAAGGGGCGCTGTTGCGTTTCTCCCTGAAGCAAGCTTTTGGCTCTTACGTCACGATTGGCAAATCTTGGCTTCGAAGTGCAATGGACGACGAACGTGGTCGATTCAGAATCCTGGCAGCCTTTGAATATGCCCAATAATCGGCCTTTCTTCTCCAAAGAGAACGAAGACGCGTGGGTTGGCATTTCGCTTCCCGATTCCTCGAGTACATTTTATCGGGTTATCATCCGAGAGCCGTGACGCGTCTGTCTAGTGCATCGGGACAGGCAGTCGAATGCGTGCGGAAAAGAAATCGAGGCTTTCATGAAGGTGTCCCAGGTGCGCCGGATAGGCGTCCCGCCTGTCCGGCATTTGCGTCCACCAAGAGCAGGACAGGCGAGACGCGCTGTCCTACGACGGGGTTAATCCGTTCTTCCCAGGAGCTGATTGAGTTTGTCGCGGTAATTGCGGCTTAGGCTCAGCCGAGTGCCATTGCGCAAGATGACGACGTAATCGCCGTGAAACATCGGTTGCAGTTCCTTGATCCGTTCGACATTCACGATGGTTGATCGGCTAATGCGCAGAAATTTGTCCGGCGCGAGCCTCTCTTCGAGCGACGACATGGTCTCACGATGCAAATGGCATTCCTTCCCCACGTGCAAACTGACGTAGTTGTCAGCGGCTTCGATCCAATCGATGTCATCCAACCGCAGCAAGAGCACGCGCCCTTCTTCCTTGACAGCCAATCGGTCCGAGGCTTTGGAATCTGATTGGAGTTCGCCAATTAAGTCGGAGAGCCGGCGGGTCAATTCGTCTGGCTGATTTCGCTTGATCTGATCGATGGCGCGCCGAAGCGCTTGTTGAAATCGCTCTCGATCGAACGGTTTCAGCAAATAGTCCAAGGCGTGCACTTCAAAAGCGCGCAACGCAAACTTGTCGTAGGCCGTCACGAAAATGATCACCGGCATTTTCTGCCCGGCGAGACCGGCGACGACTCCAAAGCCATCCAGTTCGGGCATCTGCACGTCTAGAAAGATCAGATCGGGAACGACGGATTTGATCATCGATAAAGCTTCGCGTCCGTTGGCACATTCGCCAACAATTTCAATTTCGGGATTTTCCTGAAGCAGCTTGCTCAAACGTTCGAGCGCGAGCGGTTCATCATCCACGATTAAGGTTCGAACTTTCATGGGTTATCGATTTGGCGGCCACGTGGTAAGGACAGATTCCACCCTAATTCCTCTCAGTAATACAAAGGAGCATTTGGTCCCGGAGGGACACATTGAGAATAGCCCGGTGTTTCAACGCCGGGAACCGAACCGGAAAAGGTCTTAAGTCCCGGCGGGACGACTGAATCGATAGGCAATCGAATGCGTTTCAGCCGTCCCTTCGGGACTCGCGAGGTTCTTTGCCTCATCCCGGCGTTCAAACGACGGGCTAATTTCACGCTGTCCCTCCGGGACAAAACTCCTGGTGCATTACCGGAAGGCACGGAATGGAATCCGACCTTACCAAGCGGCGGGCTTGTGAGTGCTCTCGGTGTTCCGCTCGGTCCCATTCCACCGAAATCGCGACTAGTCACCATTGCTTCTCATTCTGATGCCCAACCGCCATTGCATCCACACGAAAGGGGATCGTCACCGTGACGACCAGACCGCCGCCCGCGCCGTTAATCATTTCCAACGTTTGAGTGCTGCCGTAAAGCTGCTGCAAGCGTGCCCGCGTGTTCGACAATCCGATTCCTTCAGTTGGATTCTCACCGTTTGAGAAGCCTTTGCCATTGTCGCGCACTTCCAATCGCAGCCGGTCCGCGGTTTTTTGGGCGCGCAATTCAAGGCGGCCGGGCTTGGCTTGCGGTTCGATCCCGTGACGAATGGCATTTTCCACTAAGGGCTGCAAAATCAGATTCGGCACTCGGGCTTCCAGCGCGGCCGGATCGATTTCTTTGTGCACGGCCAGTCGCTTGCCAAAGCGTGTTTGCTCAATCTCCAAGTAACTGTCAAGAAACTCCAATTCCTGACGGAGTGGCACTTCCTGCTCGTCCGTGCTTTCGAGCGCATAGCGCAAGAGGTCGCTTAATCGCGCCATCATCCGGTCGGCGGCTTCGACATCCTTGTGCATGAGCGCGGAGATTGTGTGGAGCGTGTTGAACAGGAAATGAGGATTGAGCTGCATTTGCAATGCTTGCAATCTGGCTTGTGTCAAACGTTGCTCGAGCTCCAAGGCATTCCGTTCTCTTTCGAGGAACTTGCGATAGTAATTGAACGTATGAGTGACGCTTAGAACCACCCAGTAAATGAGCGCGTTAAAGAAAAGGGTTTTTACAAATGAAGCTTCAAAGGCGGTTAAGAAGCCAATGGAGTCGCCCGCGTTCGAGCTTTGGAGCTGTCCCACAGCGGCGCGCAACGCAATCCAATTGATCGAAAAGACCGTGCTGGCGAGGAGATGCAGCACGGTATGCCGAAGCTCAAATGGCTGTTCCAAAGGAAAACGCTTGGCCAGCCAGATGGCCGGCAAGGACAAAATGGCGAACAGATACCAATCCGACAGCGAGTGACTCAAGGCGTGGCGCCAGGTCACTGGATTGCCGAACCTGGAACTGGAAAGATAATATTGGCCCGCGAAGGAAAGGCCAATGAGCGTCCATACGCCAAAGAGCAACAGCCACGTCCACGGCGAACGCCGATTGCTGCTTGAAGTATTTGGCACGGCCATGGCTAGCCAGCTAAGTTCTAGTTGCTGAAATGTAGGTTAGGCTTCCAGCCTGACAGTCGGCGGGGCATCCTTGCCCCGTCCTGACGGGCGGCAGGATGCCGCCCGAAACCGGCAGACAAGATGTCTGCCCTACGATTTCAACCGCATCCTAAGTGATAAGACGCAATTTTAACAGCAGATGAATCCGACGCCGCCCGGAAATCGAAAGAGCCGTCACTCTGGTCAAAGTCAGACCGAGGATTCGCCGGCCCGCGAAGACTTTGACCCGTCCAGCGATGCCGTGATTGGGCGCGCCTTTTGGTGGTCGGTGATCGTGTTGTTAATTCTCGGCGGTGCGGCAGGTGGTCTTATTGCGTGGATCAAATGGCGCGCCCCAGCTCCATCCAAAATCACAGCGCTCACCGAACCGCGATTGCCCGAAGTTTCCGCCGACAAGATGCCGCTGGCGCCGTTTACCGACATAACCTCAGCCGCTCGCCTCCGATTTGTCCATAACAACGGCGCCTACGGCGACAAGCTGTTGCCGGAAACCATGGGAAGCGGCGTTGCGTTTTTGGATTTCGACAACGATGGCGACCAAGACTTGCTTTTCGTCAATTCAACTTATTGGCCCGGTAAAGTCCCGGCGGGAAAGGCGCCCGCCACGTGCGCCCTATACCGTAACGATGGCACGGGCCATTTTGACGATGTGACAGCCGGTTCCGGATTGGACATGAGTTTCTACGGAATGGGCGTTGCGGTCGGGGACTACGACAATGATGAGCTCGACGACGTATTCATCACTGCGTTAGGGCAGAACCGGTTGTTTCGCAACTTGGGAAACGGCAAGTTTGCCGATGTGACAGGGCAAGCAGGGGTCGCTGGCGCAACCGAGGAATGGAGCGCCAGCGCGGCGTGGATCGATCTCGACAACGACGGCGATCTCGATTTGTTCGTGTGCAACTACGTCCGCTGGTCGCGCGAGATTGACTTTGAAGTCGATTACCGGCTCGTTGGCATCGGTCGCGCGTATGGGCCGCCGATGAACTTTCCTGGCACATTCCATTACTTATATCGCAATGACGGCGGAGGGCGGTTCACAGACGTCTCCGAGCAAAGCGGCGTGCGCATCAAGAATCCGGCCACGGGTGTGCCAATGGCCAAATCATTGGGCGTGGCCCCCGTCGATATTAATGGCGATCATTGGATCGACCTGGTAGTGGCCAACGACACGGTGCAAAACTTTGTCTTCACAAATCAGCATAACGGGACCTTCAAGGAGATCGGCGCCAAAGCAGGCATTGCCTTCGATATTTACGGCCAAACGCGTGGCGCTATGGGAATCGACGCCGCGCGCTTTCGCAATGACGATGCCTTGGGGATTGCCATTGGCAACTTCGCTAATGAACCAAACGCGCTTTACGTTTCGCAGCGCGATGCCCTCGTTTTCGCCGATGAAGCCATCACGGAAGGTGTGGGTCCAGCGAGCCGCCTGCTCCTAAAATTCGGGCTTTTCTTCTTTGATTATGACCTCGACGGGCGCTTGGACGTTTTGACCGCCAACGGACATCTGGAAGAAGAGATTAGCAAGGTTCAACAAAGCCAGCAGTACCGCCAGCCCGCGCAGCTTTTTTGGAACAGCGATTCGAGCCGCGGTTTTCGTTATGTGCCGGTCCCGCCTGAACGATGCGGCGCGGATATCTTCAAACCAGTTGTTGGCCGCGGTTCAGCGTACGCAGATATTGATGGTGATGGCGATTTGGACGTCGTCTTGACCCAGAATGGAGGTCCACCGCTCTTGCTGCGCAATGATCAACAGCTCGGTCACCGTTGGCTGCGCTTGAAACTTGTCGGGACACGAAGCAACCGAAATGCAATCGGCGCTTGGGTTAAAGTGCGCGTGGGGAATAACACGCTGTCTCGGCAGGTTATGCCGACGAAGGGATACCTCTCTCAATCCGAGCTTCCCATCACGATTGGTCTAGGCAAGGCTGAGACCGCCGCTGAGGTTGTCGTAACTTGGCCGGATGGTTCGTCACAGAAGGTTGATCAAGTTAAGATCGATTCGGTCAATGTGATTCGGCAAAAGTGAGCTGCCATGCGAACTCGTCTGCGCTGTTTTTCGTTAGAATCGAGTTTTGCCAAAGCTCTTCCGATTGCACAACGACTGGTAAGGACCGATTCCACTCGATCCCTGTTAAAACACGCTCTAAGACTAAGATGAGCATTGCAACGCAACGCCAGCAGTTCTCATTTTGATTGAGCGGAGGACAGAGCGGTTTTGAAAAGGACGCGACAGTGTGGGGGATGCGGTGGCGTTTGGCCGAGATTGCAGATGCGGGCGCCAGGATTGGGGCAAAGCGCTGCCCTCGCGCCTCCAAGCGCGTTCTGTTCCGGGAGGTTCCGGCTCAGCTTTTTTGCGCGGCGTAAGGGCCGATTTCCAGCCCGCGCATCATGAAGTCCATCAGGGCCTCCCAATCGGCAAAAAGCATATAACGAGTGAGCGCGCGCAGGTCGTCGAAAAAGGTCTGGCGCGTGGGCAGGGCCGCGCCAATGAGCCTGTATTTCTCATCACAAAAGTGCAGGAAGGTGTGATAGAGAAAGGCCAGAATGTTCAGCGCGGCCAAGAGCGAGGAAAGGTGCTTTTTGCCGTGCCCGAAGTTATGCTCCAGGTGATAGCCCCGGTTTTTGAGCACGTTGTTGTTTTCGTTTTCAATCTTCCAGCGCGCGCGGGCGGTGGCCACGATCAACGGGACGTTCTCAGGAGTGAT
>Ga0194126_10004651_pt1 | contig 20812 bp, 17 predicted proteins | sample TA2KigC150mmetaG_FD_148641 | JGI IMG/M metagenome (GOLD analysis project Ga0194126, IMG submission 148641) | Freshwater microbial communities from Lake Tanganyika, Tanzania - TA2015035 Kigoma Deep Cast 150m | ecosystem: Environmental > Aquatic > Freshwater > Lake | place: Tanzania: Lake... | reverse complement strand
GCCCTGGGACGGCCTCCCCTCGGTCGAGGGGGAGGCTTGGGTATGAGAGGCTCAATCTTCTTCCACTGCTCATCAGTCAGATACACGACACGTTTGCTCACCGGACTTACCTCCGGCGAGTCAAATACACAACTTCTTCTAAAAGAACAAGCACTTAAATCGTGCGCGATTTCGCGCGGTTAGTGCCCATAAGAGGTTTTGCAACCAGCTCTATAAGATACTGGCCTTTGCTATCCATTCTAGTAACATCATGTTGCTTCAAGACAATGTCATTGCGCAACTCCCTTAATTTGCGATAAACATCATCATCTAATTCCACAGTATATAAATCAGAGGTACCTTTCTTTAAAAGTGGCTGTTTAAGTTTTATATTGCCATTTTCTTTATAATAATTTCTTGATGTCACAACCCTTCTTATAGCCTCTTCAAATGACTCTATGGCTTTAAATATGAAACGACTTAATAATGCCGCCCTCATCTGAGCAATCCGGCAGTGTCGAGCAATACGGGAGTCCCGTTTTTCGATTTTTCCCTTGAGATTCCGCATCACATCCTCTTGAAATACCTTAGATAAAGTGCGATCAATATTCTTGAACTGAATTACGTCTTTCCTTAGTGCATCATCCAAATCATGCACAATTTGTGCAATGTCATCCGCCAATGCAACGATTTGCCCTTCAACCGTGACCGAATAGGCCTTTTCAAGATCCAATAAATCAAATGCCCCGCCGTCGACACCAGGAAAAATGCAAACTGATCTGGCTGGTCTGGTGATGAAGGGAGCGATATTTGTATGTTTTAGAATTCCTTCCAGAGTTTGTATGGTCAGATTCAACCCTTCGTAATCTGGGTGATACTTTTCAAGAAATGTCAGAACTCTTACACTCTGGTAGTTGTGTCTGAAGTCTCCAGCGAAATCGGGATCCACCTCTTTTGTGTCCAGCGGAAGCACCATTCTCTTGGCCAATTGACTCGGCAAAGGCTCTCCCTTTAGAAGGGAATCAATTTGCCTCTCTCCAGCATGTCCAAACGGTGCGTGGCCTACATCATGTCCAAAGGCAATTGCCTCCACCAGTTCTTCATTCATGCCCAGATTTTTTGAAATAGCTCTTGCGATTTGGACGACCTCTAAAGTATGTGTTAAACGAGTCCTTCTGTGGTCGTCGTGCTCAGGCAGATAAAGCTGCATTTTATGGATTAATCGCCTATAGGATCTGCAGAAGACAATTCGATCTCTGTCGCGACCGAACTTTGACCGGCATGGATTATCCAATTCGTCTGTAATCCATACTCTCCCGTCCATCTTGTCCGCAACCCTTATTGCCGATTCGCTTTTTTGCGATAGGGGGTGAGGTTCTCTGTCATATTTGCATTTTATTTTTTGTGCACCTTTTTTTGGCAATGGTTCCTGCCTCCTCATTATCCAACATCAGGTGGCATCTTGATATCTTGGATGTCTCTTCGAGGCTGCCCCCGCTCGGAGAACGATCCTTTGATCTCGAAAAGACCTCGTTACGGCCAGCAGGAAGCAGCGCTGGAGCTACACTGAAGCCAACGACAATTATATCCGGCATTATGCGGCGGTCTTGCCATTTTAAGTGTCTCGGGACCCTTGAGAGGCAGAGAGGTCGTCCCGCAGACCCCAAGAAGTGCTCCCTGGGGTGTCCTACGCGGTCTGACGCAGACAAAACCGTCGTCAAGTTGATGGAAAAGCCCCTTGTGTCCTTTCTCCGAGCGTACCTCACGCCTTGCCCCGCAGTCAACTATAATCTAGCGTGGGAGCTGTTTGCTATCACATGTAGCGACTCTGGCCGCTGTTGGCGAAGGTTGTACATCTACCCTCAAAATGGTATGATGTGCTTTGCAGCAGACTCTTGACGACACAAGAAGCGGGTGAAGATATGTCCGATTCATTTATCGAAGCGATTCCGTCGGAGTTGTTGAGTGCGCTCCTGGACAATCCGTACGAATCTCAAATCCTCGTGGATAAGGATGGGATCGTGCGGTTCCTCAGCTCGTACAATGAGGCGTTCTACGGGACCACAAGGTCCGAAGCCATAGGTCGGCACATACTGGATTTGAATCCGGACAGCGAGCTGGGCCGAGTGCTGGAGACGGGCAAGGCTGAAATCGGCAGGTTTTTTCAGTTTCAAGGCCACGAGCGTTTTATTGCAAGGCTTCCGTTGCGTGATCCACAGGGAAACATCGTGGGTGTTGCAGGGAAGCTGATGTTTCGCGATGCGGAGACTGTCAGGAACCTCATGCGCCAGATCGAGATTATGGAGAGCAAACTGAGCTACTACGAGCAGGAGCTCAGGCAGGTCCATCGGCGCCGGTATACGCTTGATAGGTTCGTGGGCGAGTCCAAGCTGATGCAGGAAGCCAAGAAGGCCGCGGCGCAGGCGGCTTCGTCCGACATGCCTGTGCTCATCTCGGGCGAAACCGGCACAGGCAAAGAGGTCCTTGCACACGCGATTCACCAGCTTTCTCGGCGTCGCGACAGACCCCTGGTCTGTGTGAACTGCGCGTCCATTCCTCAAGAGCTGTTTGAATCCGAGCTTTTCGGGTACGAGGCCGGCGCATTTACCGGCGCGAGTCCACGGGGCAAGCCCGGCAAGTTCGAGCTGGCCGACAAAGGGACGATCTTTTTGGACGAGGTGGGAGAACTGCCTCTTCCCATGCAGGTAAAGCTCCTCAGAGTCATTCAGGATCGTGTGGTGGAGCGGGTTGGCGGCAGAAAACCGGTTCGCCTGGATTTCCGCGTCTTGGCCGCCACGAATCGAGACCTGAAGAAAATGATGGCTCGCGGTGAATTCCGCAAGGATTTGTATTACAGGCTCAACATATTTTCCATTCATGTTCCGCCGCTGCGCGAGACCAGGGCGGACATCCCGCGGCTCGCATACCATCTGCTGTCACTGCTCCGAAAGGACCATCGGGACGCGCCAAGACGTATAGACCCTCAGGCTATGAAGTGTCTTGAGTCCTTCGACTGGCCGGGAAATGTCCGAGAGTTGCAGAATGTGGTGGAACGGGCTTCAGTGCTTGCAGGGGAGGGGCCGATTCTGGCGGAGCATCTCCCGGAAGAGGTTCGAGCCCATGAGGCCGCGATGATGCTCGAAGATCCGCGCACACTCAGGGAAGAGGTCGCGGCGGCTGAACGCTCGGCAATCCAGAGAGCTTTGGGGCTGGCTGAGGGTAACCGAAGCGAAGCCGCGCGGCTGCTGGGCATTCATCGGACGGGTTTGTATCAGAAGATGCGACGCCACGGGGTGGATGGGCGATGATAGCGCTTCGTTTTGAGAGAGGTAAGAATCGGGGAGGACCTTCTTGTAACCCCGCGAGGCGCGGGGCTCCTCGACCCCCTCCCCAAGAACTTCCACCATTTTTCGGAATGCTCATTTCCCCGCAGGGAAAATGAGCATTCCGAAAACCGTGGCGCCAAATACCCACGAACGCGCGTATAAGGGGCACGCCTTTTATTGAGGCAGGCGAGGGATGATAGGTGCGTGACTAGTGTAGTCATCTGTCTACATGTCGAACTTCCTCTACACCAAAGGGCTCCAGGGTCGAGTGGCAGTCAAATCACGTCTAAAAAGCTTCACGCCATCGTCGGGGAGGCGCGCTTGTAGAGATATATCTACAGGATCCGCCCCGCTCACTGGCTCATCTCAATTTTCCCCACCCCTTCACTCGTCAAGAATCCGCTCCCCAGCAGCCCTCGATAAGAACCATATCCTCTGGCATGACCCTTGCTCCTCGAAGGGTAAATCCAAACGGAAGACCATTCCGTTTTGGATTATTCATTCCGCTCGGCTGAAGCCCCAACGGGGCGATTGAAAGTAGCCCGGCGATAAATCGCCGGGCTACTATCGGGGCGTCCATCCTGGACGCAGGCGGCCTCAAGCTGAGGAAGTTGACCCCCTTGGAGACTTGCGGAGCAAAAGAAACAATCCTTTCCGTTCTTAGGCATACAGAGGTCGAAGTCATGGACTTTACGATTCCCGAAAACCTAAAGCTGATGGTGGAGACGGTGCGGCGGTTCGTCAAGCAGGACCTGGAACCCGTCAGTCAGCAGGTGGAGGAGGAGGATTTCATCCCGGAGGAGTTGGTCCGGAAGATGCGCGAGCTGGGCTTGTTCGGGCTGTCCATCCCCCAGGAATACGGCGGTCTGGACATAGGCGCCCTGGGCGAATGCCTCGTGTACGAGGAGCTTTCCAAGACCAACGCGTGTTTCCGGACGCGGATCGGCACGAACAACGGGATCGGCTCTCAAGGGATCGTCATGGACGGCACGAAGGAACAAAAGGAGAAGTATCTCCCCCGGATTGCCAGCGGCGAATGGACCAGTTGCTTCGCGCTCTCTGAACCTGAAGCGGGTTCGGATGCGGCCAATATCCAGACCACCGCGGAGTTGAAAGGCGACCATTGGGCGCTCAACGGCCTGAAGCACTTTATCACCAACGGCGATGTCGCTGATATGGCCGTGGTCTTTGCCGTCACGGATCGGAAAAAGCGCGCCAGAGGCGGTATAACGGCGTTTATTGTGGAGAAGACATTTCCCGGTTTTTATGTCGGCGCCATTGAGCGCAAAATGGGGATGCGCGGGTCTCATACGAGCGAACTCATCTTTGACAACTGCCTCGTCCCCAAGGAAAACGTGGTCGGCGGCGAACCCAACGTAGGCCGAGGTTTCGCCACGGCCATGAAGACCCTGGACAAGGGCCGACTGACCATGGGCGCGTGCGCTCTAGGAGCCGCTCAGAAGCTCTTGGAGCTCTCCGTGGGTTACGCGAAGCAGCGTGTGCAGTTCGGCAAGCCTATTGCCGAATTTCAGGCTATTCAGTTCATGTTGGCCGATATGGCCACTCAGATCTATGCGTCCAGGCAGATGCTCTACCATGCCGCGTGGCTCAGAGACACCAAAGGGACGTCCGTCATCAAGGAGGCGTCCATGGTGAAGGTCTACTGCACGGAAATGGCCAATCGGGTGGCTGATATGGCCGTGCAGGTCTTCGGCGGTATGGGATACATGAAGGATTTGCCGGTGGAACGTTTCTACCGGGATTTGAGGCTGACACGCATATACGAAGGAACAAGCGAAATACAGCGGCTGGTTATCGCTCGCGAGCTGTTGAAGGAATAACAACCGGAGGGAGCCGAGTACGAGATGAACATCAAGAAAGTCTTTGTGGCCGGCGCGGGCCTCATGGGATCGGGGATCGCCCAGGTATGCGCGCAGGCGGGTTTGGAAGTGATTCTCTGCGACGTGTCCGCCTCGGCGCTTGAAAAAGCGGTGAAGAACATCCACTGGTCGGTAGGCAAGTTTGTGGAAAAAGGCAAGATTGCCGGGACCCAGGAAGCGGTGATGGCGCGCCTCACCACCACATCGGATTACGGATTGGCCGGGGACGTAGATCTGATTATTGAGGCCGTGTTCGAGAAAATGGACCTCAAGAAAGAGGTCTTTGCCATACTGGATGAGAAAGCCCGGCCCGAGACGCTCATTGCAAGCAACACCAGCGCGATTTCTATCAGTGAGCTGGCGTTGAGCACCAAACGCCCGGAGAAGGTGCTGGGTCTGCATTTCTTCAGTCCTGTTCCCATGATGGACGCGGTGGAAGTGGTTCGGGGAATGTTTACGTCCGAGGAAACGTTTCTTGCCGGAAAAGAATTTGTTCAGGCTCTAGGCAAGGAACCCATCATGGTCCATAAGGACGTGCCGGGGTTCCTGATCAATCGGATCAATTTTCCCGCGACGTTGGAAGCCATGCGCATGGTCGAAATGGGAGTGGGAACCATCGAGGACATCGACAAGGGCCTGAGGTTGGCCGCAGGCCGCAGGATGGGGATCTTTGAAACTGGCGACATGGTTGGTCTGGACGTGACCCACGGCGCGCTCATGGCAATTTACGAAGAGACGCGCGACCCTCGTTCTTACCCGCCTGCCATTTTGCGGCGGAGGGTGAAGGCGGGTTGGCTCGGGAGAAAGACCGGCCGAGGCTGGTACGAATACGATGCCGAAGGCAATCGCATCGGTCCGACGCAATAAGGGGCGCTTTTCTATGAACGATCTCGACATGAGGCGCCCGGGTTGGGTTTAGGTATGGGCAGGTTTGGAGGGGAGATGGGTCTCCACTCCAAATTATTGCGCAGCATGGCGCTTTTGCGGTACATCTCCGAGGCGAAGCCACGGAGCGCTTATCAAAGCCAAGGACTTTCGTGGTTCGTTATGGATTTCCAGGAATGGGGGTTTCTATGAAGGATGTCGTGATATTGGCCGCAGCGCGCACCGCGGTGGGCAGATTCGGTGGGACCTTGACCGCGGTGACCGACCGGGCCTTGGGTGGGCTGATAGTCAAGGAAGTGATGCAACGAGCAGGTATTACTCCCGATCAGGTGGAGGAGGTCGTTTTCAGCCAGCAGTACCGCACGGGGGAGCTTCCTGCAAACATGGCGCGGGTTATTGCCATTGATGCGGGAATCCCCATTCAAGTCCCCGAGTACACGATTGCGAAGGCCTGCGGCGGCTCGCTGAAGACGGTTTTTCTTGCGGCCCAGGCCATCAAGGCGGGCGATGCGAACCTTATAGTAGCCGGTGGCTTGGAGCACATGTCAAACGCGGCCTATCTGCTGACCAAAGCCCGGTGGGGATATCGTCTGGGGCACGGTCAGCTCGTCGATCAATTGGTTCTGTTCGATCCTATCAGCGCGAACACCATGGGAGAGACCGCTGAGAACGTGGCTGAGCGGTACCAGATCTCGCGGGAGGACCAGGACGCGTTTGCGCTCCTGAGCCAGCAGAAGGCCGGAGCGGCGTTGCGGGACGGTCGTTTTGAAGAGCAGATCGTGCCTGTGCCTATTCCGGGGAAAAAGGGAGCGACGACCCTCTTTTCAGTTGACGAGCATCCCAGGCCGGACACGACCCTTGAGCAACTGACGAAACTCCAGCCTGTGTTCAGGAAAGGCGGTTCCGTGACCGCGGGGAATTCCAGCGGCATGAACGATGGGGCCGGCGCGATTGCGCTGGCGAGCCGGGAACGAGCCGAAGAGCTTGGCCTGAAACCCCTGGTGTCGGTCGTGGGTTATGCGTCAGTGGGTGTTGAGCCCGCGTACATGGGCATCGGCCCGGTGGACGCCACTAAGCTTGTGCTGCAAAAGACAGGTCTTGCGCTCAGCGACATCGATCTTGTGGAGTTGAATGAGGCTTTCGCGTCGCAATCCCTGGCCTGTATACGGCTCCTGGGAATGAATATGGAAAAGGTAAACGTCAATGGAGGCGCCATTGCTTTGGGTCATCCGATTAGCGGCACCGGCGCTATCATCCTGACCAAACTCATTTATGAGATGCAACGCCGGGACAAGGAACTGGGTTTGGCCACCATGTGTCTTGGCGGCGGACAAGGCGTGGCTCTCATTGTGCGAAACGAAGGATAAAGGCGACCATGACCGAATCGTTGGCCCGATATGAGATCAAGGATCGGATCGCGGTGGTGACTATCGATCACCCGCCCATGAATGCTCTGAACATGGCCACCCGTGAAGCAATCGCCGCGGTATTCGCGGAACTCGACGAACAAAGGCGCGAGATCCGGGCGGTGGCGCTCACCGGCGCGGGCAAGGCGTTTGCAGCGGGGGCTGATATCAAGACGTTTCTTGAGCTGGAGCCGGTGTCGTCCAGGAGCCGGTCGAAGCGCAGCCATGAAATTCTCGGTATCATCGAGAATTTCGAATGGCCGGTCATAGCTGCGTTGCACGGGTACTGTCTCGGGGGCGGGTTGGAGCTGGCGTTGGCGTGTGACATTCGGTACGCTGATCCGGCGACTAAGCTCGGCTTTCCCGAAGTCACGCTCTCGGTGTTCCCGGGCAACGGAGGATGCTGCCGCACTCTGAAGTATGTCCCGATTGGGCGGCTCAAGGAGCTTGTCTTTTCAGGCGTCATGATCTGCGCGGAGCAGGCGTTGAGCTATGGACTCATCGAGAAGGTGACTGAGCCGGGTAAAGTGCTTGACGAAGCCCTCGCCCTTGCCGCCACCATAGCGTCCCGAGGTCCGCTCGCGGTGGCTGCCGCAAAGAAGGTGATCAATCGCGCGCGGGATCTACCTCTTCCGCAAGCTCTGGGAATAGAAGCGGACTTCTGGGCGGGCCTTACTGCGACTGAAGACATGAAAGAAGGAGCGCGGGCCTTTATCGAAAAGAGAAAGCCCCAATTCCAATATCGGTAGCCCGGATTTTCGCATAATGCCGGCTCTTGGTAGAATGGCCGTGTGAATTAGATGTAGAGCGGTTGAAGACTCATGAAAAGCCGTACCAATGGAGAAGGCCTGAGAGACAAGGTTGCAGGGGCCAACCCTGCGCCGGTCACCATTGCCCCAATGACCCAGCCGGCCACAGGCGCAACTCTGCTTGAGGCGCGAGATCTCTCAAAACATTTCGGGGGCTTGCGTGCGGTTGCTTCGATCAGCTTCCGGGTCAGGCAAGGGGAGATCGTGGGGGTTATCGGCCCTAACGGAGCGGGGAAGACCACCTTGTTTGCTCTGCTCAGCGGCTTTCTGCCTGCAACGTCGGGAGAAGTTCTCTTTGAAGACGCTCCGATTCTCGGCTTGCGTCCGGACACTCTGTGTCACTTGGGGATGGCTCGGACCTTCCAAGTGGTGCGTCCTTTCCCTGAGATGACTGTTTTCGAGAACGTGAAGGCCGCGGCGGTCTTCGGGAAACAGGGCAGGCGATCCAACCAAGAGATCCTCAGTGACGTTGAAGAAGTGTTGCGGGCCACAGGACTTGCGCCTCTTGCAGGCCAGCATCCTCCGTCGCTCAGTCTTCCCCAGCGGAAGAGGCTCGAAGTGGCCCGGGCTCTGGCGACCCGGCCCAAGCTCTTGCTTCTTGACGAGGTGCTTGCGGGGCTCAACCCGAAGGAGATTCAAGAGGCGCTCCCGTTCATCCGATCGCTCAACGAGAAGCATAGGGTCACGATTCTCATGATCGAGCATAACCTGCGGGCCATTATGGGCGTCTGTCAAAGGATCCTGGTCCTCAACTTCGGGCAACTCATATTTGACGGCGCGCCAAGCGATGCGGTCGAAGACGCGAGGGTCATCGAAGCATACCTTGGAGGTCAACAACATGCTTGAGGTGAAAGACCTTAGTGTGCGCTACGGTGACGCTCACGTTATTACAGGGGTGTCGTTTCAAGCTGCCCGGGGCGCCATAACCTGCATTCTGGGACCGAACGGTTCGGGGAAAACAACCCTTCTCAGGTGCATCACGGGACTGGTGAGCCCGGCTTCGGGCCGCATCATGTTCGACGGCCAAAATCTTCAGGGTAAGAAACCGCACGAGATCGTGCGCATGGGGCTCATCATGATTCCGGAGGGCAGGCGCTTGTGGCCCCCGCTCACCGTCGAAGAAAACCTGAAGATGGGGGCGTACCTCGTCAATGAACAGGCGAGGATTGACGGGCAACTCTCGTACGTGTTCGACCTGTTTCCGCATCTGGGTTCTCGCAAGAATCAACTGTGCGGGACCCTCTCCGGCGGAGAGCTCCAGATGGTGGCCATAGGCCGAGGCCTGATGGGTTTCCCGAGACTCCTGCTTCTGGATGAGCCGTCGCTGGGACTGGCGCCACTGGTGGTTCGAGAGGTCTTCCGGGCTGTGGAGAAGATCGTGGATGCGGGAACCACGGTGCTCCTGGTGGAGCAGAACACTCAAGTGGCCCTATCCGTGGCAGTCTACGGGTACATCCTCGAAATAGGATCGATTGCGCTTGAAAGCGACGCGGCTTCTCTGAGGGAGAATTCCCACGTGAAGGAAGCTTATCTCGGGCTATGACGGCGGGATTCTTGATAGAGATCTATTCTTCTGAGCAATCACAACCCACAACACAAGGAAGGAGCGGACGGGAAGATGAAGGCGAAGACAATAGTAGCGTTATTCGTGGTTTTCGCTGTGGCCGCGTGGTCACCCGGGGCATGGGCTCAAGGCCCGATCAAGCTTGGAGTCCAAGCTCCGCAGACGGGCGCTCTCGCAAAACACGGACAGGAGCAGGTCAAGGGAATCCGCCTTGCAGTGGATGAATTCCAGAAGAAGCACAACGTCCAGGTGGACTTGAAGGTGTACGACGACGAAAGCGACGCTCAAAAGGCGGCGGCATCCATCGAGAAACTCGCGGGGGTGGACAAGGTCCACGCCGTGGTCGGCGGATATGGCTCTCACCTCGTTGGCCCGGCCTCAGAGGCGGCTGAGCGTTATGACACCCCGTACTTCACCACCGGCGCCGTCGATCGCAAACTTTCAGCCAAGAAGCTCAAGAATTTCTTCCGCCTCAATCACATGCCGGGATATGCCGCGGCGCAGTCCGGCGCAATAAAGGAGGCGCTGGGGGCCAAGAAGGTGGGGATCCTGTACAACAGCTTGTCAGCGACCGCGGAAATCGCCCAGGAAGTGAAAGACCAACTGACGGCTAAAGGGGTCGAGGTTCCTGTTTTCGAGAAGTTTGAAAAGGGAACCACCAATTTCAAGCCCCTCCTGCTCAAAGTAAAGGACGCGGGATGCGACGCGTTGTTGGTTGAAGGCTATTTTCCGGACTATGTGGGAACCATAAAGGACGCAAAGATCCTCAATCTCCCCGTAAAGGCTTATGTGGGCGCGTGGGGAATCGGCACGCCCGAGTTTGTGCGAGAGTTGGGCCCAATGAGCGAGTACGTGTACGGCACGTCTATCTGGGAAATGGGGACTGCCCCGAAAGAAGCCAAGGAAGAGGAAGCCGCGATGGTGGCCGCGTACAAGGAGAAGTTCAAAGAGGAGCCCTCTTACATAGCGATGCTGGGATACCTGTCGGGCAAATACATGCTGGAAGCCATCCTAAAGGGCGGCAAGGCCTCCGGATCGTACAGTCCGGAAAAGACGAGGGAGGCCCTCCGTTCCCTGGATGTCATGAGCCCCATGGGACGTATCGCTTTCGATGAGAAAGGCGATCCGAAATACTTCACCGCTGCCCTATTTCAGACCCAGAAGGGCGCTCAGGTGGTGATATTCCCCACGGACCGAAAAATGGGTGAGGTGGTCTATCCGGCGGTGCCCTGGGGCGCCAAATAGACCGGTGGCTTGACCTTCCAACACCCCGAAACAGGGAGGTAGCTGAAGGTTGATCTCTGCAACATCGGTTGTTCAGTCACTTCTCTCAGGCATGGCCGAGGGGGTCAACTATTCTCTTTACTGCCTAGGGTTGGCCTTCGTTTTCGGAATCGTGCGGATCATCAACCTTGCGCACGGCGAGTTCCTGGTGCTCGGCGGCTACATTGCTTATTGGCTTCTTGTCAAATGGGGAGTCAATCCGCTTCTGGCGCTGCCCTTGGCCGCTGCTATGGCCGGAGTGGCGGCCTTTGTCAGTTACCGGGTATTTCTCCAGAGGATTCGGACCAGTTCCGAACTCAATACCCTGATACTGACCTTTGGCTTGGGCATTTTTCTTGCCAATCTCTATCTTCAGTTGTGGACCGCCGACATCCGGAACATTGGCGTGGACTGGATGGAGCAGCCTCTCTCCTTTTTTGGGATATACGTGAGTGTGGGGGAGATCCTGACCATCCTGATCTCCCTGGCGGTGGTTTTCGGGTTGTATTTCTTCCTCACCCGGTCCCGGACAGGCATGGCAATCCGAGTCACCGCCATAGATCGTGATGCTGCTGCTCTAGCCGGCATCAATGTTGAACGGGTGGATCTGGTGGCCTTCACCATAGGCGGGTTGCTGGCAGGCGTGGGAGGGCCCCTCTTGGGAATGCTCGCGCATATCAGTCCGGGAGCGGGCCTGCACATAACCGTGAAAGCCTTTATCCTGACGGTCTTGGCAGGGGTCGGGTCCATTCCGGGGCTGCTCGTTGCCGGCATGATCCTGGGGGTCGGCGAAGCCCTGACGGTCACCTTTATCAACGCTTCGTACCGAGAATTGTTCGGCTTCGCGCTCTTTATCGCGATTCTCGTGATCCGGCCCTCGGGGCTCTTCGGAAGGAGGCTGTAATGGGAAACCTCACGCGAGCCTTCGTGTCCGAGAGAACGGCCGGCTGTATTGTGACGGGATTCGTTCTCGCGCTTCCCTTCCTCCTGAGCTTTAACCCTTATTACACGAGCGTCTTTGTCTCCGCGCTCATTCTCGGCGCGGTAGCTATTGCCTGGAACCTCCTGGCAGGCGTATGCGGTCAGGTCTCTTTCGGTCATGCGGCCTTTTTTGGCATTGGCGCCTACACTTCGGCAGTTCTGGTGACTAAGTGGGGCTTCAGTCCCTATCTTGGGCTTGTGGCCGGAGGCGTCTTCGGCGGGCTTGGATCGCTCATCATTGGAATTCCCGCGTTTCGGCTGCGAGGCCCGTACTTTGCCTTGGCAATCCTCGGATTCGCAGAAGTCATGAAGCTGCTTGCGCTGAATCTGACCTGGCTGACGGAAGGTTCCCTGGGGATCATGAATATCGCGCCTCTGCCGCCTCTTGAAGTGGGGAGCCTGAAGATAGACTTTTACGCTTCCCGAACCACGAACTATTACGTGGTGGCCCTGTTGATGTTCGCAGTGTATCTCGTAGTCTATTTTCTGCGCCGGTCTAATCTGGGGCTTGCCATGTCCGCGGTCCACGGCGACGATGAAACCGCTGCGGGCATTGGAGTCAATGTGTTCCGCACCAAAGCGATCGCTTTGACCGTTTCCGCGACTTGCACCGGAGTGATGGGCGCGTTTTACGCGCACTATGTGCGTTTTCTGTCCCCCGATACGGCTTTCGACGGATACTGGTCGGTGATGCCGATTGTGGCTTCTCTCTTCGGCGGAATGAGCGCCCTTATAGGACCTATGGCAGGCGCCCTGGTTATCACCGGTCTGGACGAGTTCGTCTTCAAGAGGTTTTTTGAAACAGGGCACAAACTCTTCTTTGGGCTGCTCCTCGCGGTGGTCATTGTTTGGGCGCCGACCGGCCTGCTCGGAAACCGGGTGGGCAAGCGCTCCGAAGGGGACAAGAGATGAAGTCTGTTCGACCTCCGATCCATATTCCCGATGAACCGCTCACATTTCCATTGCGTCAAGCTGCGGAACGTTTCCCGAACAAGGTGGCCGTGGTGGAGCCCGAGGCGGAGGGCCGTGAGTGGACATACGAAAGATTGGAGGAATTATCTTCCGCGTTGGCTGCGTCGCTTGTAGCCCTCGGAATGCGCCCGGGCGATAGGGTCGCGCTCTGGCTCAAGAACAGCATTGAATACATACTCTCGTTTTACGGGATCCTTAAGGCCGGCGGAGTCGTGGTTCCGGTGAGCGCCCATTATGGGGAGCGTGAGGTGAGCCATCAATTGGAGGTCACCTCCGCGAAGGGTGTCATCACGTCCGAAGACCGACTGGCGCAGGCCCCTCGGCCCGAAAGGACGGGGGTCAAGTTTCAGGTTGTAGTGCAAAAGGACGGACCGCCGCCCGCTGGAATGGTCTCCTTTTGCAAGCTCCTGGAAGGCTCCGAGCGCCTGGATCGTTCCCGTGGAATCGATCCTCGAAGCGCCCTCGCGGTGTTGCCGTTTTCCAGCGGGACCACCGGCCTGCCGAAAGGGGTTATGCTCACGCACGCGAACCTTGTGTCAAACCTCCAGCAGGTGCTCCAGGCGCACCAAGCGCGGCCCGAAGACATATTCCTCAACCAGCTCCCATTCTTTCACATATACGGAATGACAGTGCTTATGGGCGCCTCGATCATGGCCTGCGCCACTCAGGTTATCGCCAGTCGATTCCGGCCGATGGAGGAGTTCCTCGACCTCTTCGAGAGACACCGGCCGACGCTTTTCTTCACTGTTCCACTCATTCTCCAGGAGTTCACCCACCACACACGGGTTCCAGGGATGGACTGGAGCTTCCTCCGATACATCAATACAGGTGGAGCGCCTTTGGCCCCCGATCTCCAGGAGCGATTCACGCAGCTTACCGGAGTGCCGGTGATTCAAGGGTATGGGCTCACGGAATCCTCGCCCACCACGCACACCAATCCCCTTGATCGAATCAAGATCGGGTCCATTGGGACGCCGGTTTCACTCACGGAGCATCGGATTGTGGATCCTGCGACCCTTGAGGATGTTCTCATCGGCGAGATCGGTGAGCTTTGGATCAAAGGGCCCCAGATCATGCAAGGCTATTTCAACGACGAACGCTCGACCGCGGGCACACTCATTGACGGCTGGCTGCGCACTGGAGATCTAGGTCGCGAGGACGAAGACGGATACGTGTACATCGTGGATCGCCTGAAAGAGCTGATCAAATGTAAGGGATTTCAGGTAGCCCCTGCCGAGCTTGAACACGTGCTCATGGGCCACCCTGACATACGGGACGCGGCCGTAATCGGAGAGCCCCATCCGGAAATGGGTGAAGCGCCTGTCGCGTACGTGGTGCTGAAAGAAGAAGGAACCCTCTCCCCGGAACAAATCATCGAGTATGCAGCTTCAGGAATGGCAAAATATAAGAAGCTGAACCGAGTGATCTTTGCGGAAGCCATTCCCAGGAGCCCTTCCGGCAAGATCCTGAGACGTGTCCTAAAAGAGGACCACGCATAGACCCAACTCTACCGAAGGGACGCTGAGCAGAGAAAATCCAAAAAGCTACTCCCAGAAGGGTAAGAGTTGATCCGCGCGTCGCTCATCGCGCGTCTCCGCACTATACAGCCACGCATTGAATCCGACCCCATCTCACTCTCCCCAGTCCCCTCCCATCAAAGGAGGGGGACTCATGTTTCTCCCCAGGTAGGAGGGGTTAGGGCATAGGCGTTAAAAGAGGATTGGCCTCTGGCGCTGGACATTCCCCCTTGTATATTGAGTTCAGAGTACTTCTCTTGAAGAAGTATTTCTGAAGGGTGAGCCAGAGCGGGTCTTGTGGTTGCGAGAGAGCCCAGACTCTGGTACGGGGCGGGGGGGTCTAGGACGTGGCAGATCGTCGCCCCCTTGGGACGATTCAAGCCCGTGGGTGAGCATGGATCGTCACGTCCTTCTCTAAAAAACCCGAACAGTTGCCGGGGCGTCGTGAGCCCGTATCTGGCAAGGCTGGGTATTGGAGAATCACACATGAGTTCGTCTGAAGTTTTTGTCGGTGTAGACGTTTCCAAGTCTGAGCTGGAGGTCGGGGTGCATCCCCAAACGCGGACCTGGAAGGTGGCCAACAACGACACGGGTATCACCGAGCTGGCCATGAAGCTGATGGAGCTACAGCCTCGCCTCGTGATTATGGAGGCTACCGGTGGATTGGAGCGTCCGGTGCAGGTTGTACTCGAAGAAGCGGGACTCCCGGTTCGTGTCGTGAATCCACGGCAGTCTCGCGATTTTGCTAAGGCTCTGGGTCTCCTGGCTAAAACTGATGCCATCGATGCGCTCATGCTGGCTCGATATGGCGAGTCAGTCAAGCCTGAGCCTCGACCCAGCAAGGACAAGGAGACCAGGGAGCTGGAAGCGCTCTTGGTCAGGCGTCGGCAGCTGGTACATATGCTTGTGGCCGAAAAGAACCGTCTGAGCTGCGCGGTCAAATCGATTCGGCCCAGTATTGAAGCCAACATTGCCTGGCTTAAGAAATGTCTCAAAGAGATCGAAAAAGAGACGAATCGATTCATTAAGAACATGCCCGTATGGCGTGAAAAGGACAAAATCATCCGGAGCGCGCCTGGGGCCGGTCCTGTTCTCTCCAGCACGCTGCTCGCCTTGCTGCCCGAACTAGGCAAACTCAACCGGCGGCAGATTGCCGCTCTGGTTGGTGTGGCTCCTTTCAATCGGGACAGCGGCACGCTGCGGGGGAGGCGGTGTATTTGGGGCGGTCGTGCTTGGGTCAGGCGCATACTGTACATGGGAACCATTGCCGCCATTCGATGGAATCCTCTCATACGTGCTTTTTACCAGCGCCTCATCGGAGCTGGAAAGCAAAAGAAGGTCGCGATAACGGCTTGCATGCGCAAGTTTCTGACTGCACTGAACACCATGGTACGAGACCAAACCATGTGGAATCCATTAGCTAGCCCGAGCGCCTAAGAGAGGCTCGAACAGAAAAAAAGACTTGACAGGCAACACAGTTGCTCACCCTGCCCTCTCCCGCCAGGGGCATAGGCGTTCAAATAAGAAATCAGCCCCTTTAATTACAATTGGTTATCACCATCCCGCTTCCCTCTCCCGTCAAGGGAGGGGGAAGGGGGAGGGTTATAACTAGTTGAAATCATACGCACCCAACCTTTAATTTAACGCCTATGGGATACAAGGGGATTTTCGAAGCGATAGAACGCACGGGCAACCGGCAGGGCTTATCTTTCGGCTCGGGACAGTGAGCGGACGCGGACCGCCCTTGTCTCGTCTCGGCGAACTCGCTGTCCGTCATGCTCGACCGAGACTTGTTTTCATCCGCTCCATGAGTAAAGTGAGTGTGAGGAGAGCCGCGGAGCATGTAAGATGATCGAGACGAAACAGCTTTGGGAGGAAGAGACTCGAAAGATACGTCTGCTGCGCGTCTGCACGGATCTTGTGGCACAGCTCCTCATGACCCGGCCGCTCAGCGCCGAGGAAGCGGACAGATTGATCGTGGGCGCCAGAAGTTTCGCGCTGGGGCTCTTTCCCGATAAGGGTCACGTGTTCGATCTGGTTTATCTGCCTCGCTTCCGGCGAGCATTGCAGGAAGCAGGGGCGCGGAAGATGCCCGGTATCCTCCGGAAATGGGAGAAGCTTACGCAATAGGAAGCCGCGCCCGAATCACCGGCAGGAGAAGACTTCAAGGGGTCTTCTGTCATCCGAGGTTTAATCCACCCTGCCCGGTTTACCAAAGGGGATATGTGACGTTTTTGCCTTTTTACGGCGGGGAGGCATCTGACGCTTTTCCCCCTTTTCTAAAGGGGGATACAGGGGGATTTTCGAGAATTCACCACGCGCACAAGAAGCCTGGCTGGAGGGACGATATGGCCGATCTGGAGTTTATCGGAGCCCTTACGCAGCGTACCGGCAGCAAGATTGTGCTGTTGGTGCTTGACGGTCTTGGGGGCCTTCCCAGAGGGGTGGGGGGGCCGACGGAACTGGAAGCCGCGTCCACCCCAAACATGGACAAACTGGCGAGAGAAGGGTCGCTCGGTCTGATGCGCCTGGTCGGACAGGGAATATCTCCCGGGAGCGGTCCGGGCCATCTGGGGCTTTTCGGCTACGATCCCCGACGGTACGTGATCGGCAGAGGGGTTCTTGAGTCCGTGGGTATCGGCGTCGAGATCACCGAACGTGACGTCGCGGCGCGAGGCAACTTCTGCACGGTGGATGAACAGGGCCGAATCACGGATCGCCGTGCGGGCCGCATACCCACGGAAGAGTGTGCGCGGCTGGTGGCAATGATTGAAGATATCTCGCTTCCCGGAATCGAGGTGATCGTCAAACCTGTGAGGGATTATCGATTTGCGCTGATTCTCAGGGGTGACGGGCTTTCCCCCCGCCTCAATGAGACCGACCCGCAACAAGTCGGCGCCATCCCCCTGACGGTGGAAGCGCAGGATGGTTCACAAGAGGCGCTCAATACGGCCGAGCTGGCCAATCAGTGGATCGGCAAGGCGCGAGAGCGGATCAAAGGCCAGAAGCCTGCCAATATGGTTCTCCTGCGGGGATGGTCCCGCGAACCGGGACTCCCTCGATTCGAGGACGTATTCAAGCTGAAAGCTGTGGCTCTGGCGGTTTATCCCATGTACAAGGGCTTGGCCAGCCTGGTGGGAATGAAGCTGATCCACGGGCTTACCAACCTGGAGGACCAACTCCTCGCTCTTAGAGACAACTGGAACGAGCACGATTTCTTCTTTGTGCACCACAAATATACGGACAGCAGAGGAGAAGACGGGGACTTTGACGCGAAGGTGAAAGAAATAGAAAAAGTTGACCGAATCGTGCCCCGCATCCTGGACCTGGGCCCCAAAGTACTAGCGATCACCGGCGATCACTCGACTCCTTCCGTGATGAAGTCCCACACGTGGCACCCGACGCCGGTGCTCCTGTGGGCGCCGGGAACCACCAGAAGGAATTGGGATGTGAGCGAATTCGGGGAAACCGAGTGCTTGAAGGGCGCGCTCGGTCAGTTCGACGCGGCGGACCTCATGATTCTCGTCACAGCCCACGCAGGAAAACAGATCAAATTCGGCGCGTAATGGCTTTGGCGGGACAGGCATCCTGCCTGTCATGCCTTGGCGAGAGGCTCCTGGGGCCTAATAGACAGGCGGGACGCCTGTCCCCCCAAACGAACCCCGCCGGCCTTTGCCAAGACGGTTTAGACGCTATACGGCGCGTGAAGCGAATCGCATCCTACGGGGCTAGCCCGCTTCTATGAGGACCTCTCGCTCCTGCATGACCTCTTTGAAGCGGGTGGGGTCCCCCAGCGTTTTGCCCACGATGTTCACCGCGGACGCGGGGACAATTTCACCGGGGCTGCTCATGGGGGTCGGACCGAAGAAGATGCAGAAGGCCTTTCCAACGGGCCAGTATCCAAGATCTCCCAGTTCCACAACCTCTTTGGCGCTCTCGTCCAGCGGGGAGCTAACCGGTATAGGAAAGTAGATCTCATCGCCCCATGTGCTGAAGCTTGATTTTATCGGCAAAGCGGCGGCGATCTTCCGAGCTGTGGGGGTGTCGTTCAACTCTGCGTCCACGGAGAGCTTGCCGATGGTAATTCTTATTCTCATGGTTTCCACCCCTCCTTGATCTCATCCGTTTCGGGTCGGGTAACCCATTCTAAGGGCCGGGAAGCGATTATTCAAGTACTGCCGCGGGTTTCATGCACGCGCCGTACGGTTCCATGCCTGAACCGGGCATCGATAGGCGCCGACTCAATCCCGTCATTCCCGCTTCCGCGGGAATGACGGACAGAGGGCTCTACACCCCGCAAACTCGCCCTGCTTCCCGGGCCGGCAGACCTTGCCCCGGACGTGATCCGGGGGACACCGGCCCCTATCGGAGTTCCTCAGTCTGCGCGAGATTCTGTGATAAGCTCAACAATCGCAGCAGGCCTTTTCGACAGGTAAGAGGCGCGCATGGACCGTCCCGCGGCTGGTGAAAGCGAAATGCAACCGGGCTTCGATGTTGACGCGATGCTCGGGAAGCTCGCCAAATGGCTCCGAATTCTTGGCTTCGACGCGGCGTACCCATGCGTCGCGCCTTCAAAGGGCCGGATCTTTGTTTCCGCCAGGAAACAGGCCCCATTCGCCATCGATGTCGTCATAACGAGCGCGAAACTTGCCGTACAATTCGACGAACTGTGGGAGCAGACGGACATTCGCCCCGACCCGGGCCTGCTCTTTCGCAGATGCCTCCACTGCAACCTCCCTGTTCAGGAGATCCGGAAAGAAAAAGCCTCTGGCAAGGTTCCGCATGGGGTTTTTCAAATCACGGAGACATTCCGTCAGTGCCCGGGTTGCGGGAAAATCTATTGGGAAGGATCTCATGTGGAGCGCACAAGAGGCCGTGTGGATCAATTGACGGCGTCCGTGAGATGACGAAGCGCTCAGGTACTCGATGCGCATTTCGCGACACGGGGTAAGCGACTTCTTCCAAACCTGTCATTGCGAATTCCGCGGGACACGGGGCGAAGCAATCCGTTTTTTGGTGAGACAAGCGTCTCGCCTATCTGAGCATGACGCGCGGGATGCCCGTGCCGTCAAATGCCAGGTGGTCGCGCGAGTCGCGGGATCGTCTTACTCCTCGCAATAACAGAATCGGAGCAATTGGCCCCATATACCCGTTGCCAATAATTTTGTCCGATTCGAGGCAGCGTGATACCGTCATTCCTGCGGAAGCGCATAGGCGTTAACTTTGGGTCGGGTTTTTGGTTCCCGACCACCCCCTCACCCTGCCCTCTCCCGCCAGGGGAGAGGGTTTCCAGAACCCCCTCCCTCGATGGGAGGGGGAAGGGGGCATAGGCGTTAAAATAGGATTGGCCCCTGGCGCTGGTCATTCCTCCTCACTCTTCCCTCTCCCGCCAGCGGAGAGGGTTTCCATAACCCCCTCCCTCGATGGGGTGGGGAAGGGGGAGGGTGATAACTGGCCGAAATCATTAACCCAGACTTCGTTAAATTAACGCCAATGTGCGGAAGCAGGAATTCAGTTTTTTCAATAGGTTCTGGACCCCGGCTTTCGCCGGGGTGACGGACAATCAATAGGCCATCACTTTTGGCAAATGCCCTAAGTGTGCGGAAACAATATGCACTGGTTTCCCATAGCGCTGAGCTGCTCTGTTTTTACTGCGGGCTGCGACGCCCTCTCCAAACGCCTCGTGAGAGACAACGACGAGTGGGTTACCGGGACACTGCTGCTGGGCCTATCTTTACTCTTATTGATACCGGTCTTCTTTGTCGTGGAGAGACAACCTTTCTCAGTGGATCTTTTGATTGTGCTCTCAGTGGGGTTGCCTCTCGAAGTCTATGCGTACTACCTCTTTCTTCAAGCCATCCGGATGGCGCCTCTTTCGCTGACCATTCCTCTCCTTGCCTTCACACCGGTCTTCACGATCCTGACCGCGGCGCTCATTGTGGGCGAGGGGATCAGCCTCCTCGGCGGGGTGGGTATTCTAATGGTTACCGCGGGCGCATATCTCCTTAACGGGGATCTCATCAATCTTAATTTTTCGGCTCCTATTAGAGCGATCTTTTCCAATCTCGGATCTCGTAAGATGCTGGTTGTCGCTTTTCTTTGGTCAATCACCTCTTCACTCGGGAAAAAGGGTGTCCTCCTTTACGGCGCGCTCCCTTTTGCAATCCTATTGTTGTTTCTCATCACAGGGGTTTTTGCCGTAGTGAGCCTCATCCGTCTGCGTAGAGGCA
>Ga0194126_10004649_pt1 | contig 20815 bp, 19 predicted proteins | sample TA2KigC150mmetaG_FD_148641 | JGI IMG/M metagenome (GOLD analysis project Ga0194126, IMG submission 148641) | Freshwater microbial communities from Lake Tanganyika, Tanzania - TA2015035 Kigoma Deep Cast 150m | ecosystem: Environmental > Aquatic > Freshwater > Lake | place: Tanzania: Lake... | reverse complement strand
CGGGTCGCGGAAGTGCTTAAAAAATGCGCTGAACGTGGTAGAATGATGGAACCGTTCCGTCGCGGAGCGAGTTTATAGAGAAGTTGGACCATAGGAGGCTTCTATGAACAGATTCAAAACGATCGCGCCCCTCGTCTTCGGGCTCTTGATGGTGCTCGCGGCCGCCTCGTTCGCCCAGCAGGCGAGCAAGATCGTGGTCATCAACTCCCAGCGCGCCTTCGAGATCTCGGCCGAAGGCAAGAGGGCCTTGACCCAGATGCAGGACCGGGACACGAAGATTAGGGCCGATATCCAGAAGATGGACGACGCCATCCGGGCCCTCGAGAACAAGCTGACGACCGGCCGGCTGACGATGACCGCGGAGGCCCTGCGGGCCATCCAGTCCGATCTCGAGAAGAAGATGACCGACCGGAAGCGGTATGAGGAGGACGCGGCCCGCGACAGCCAGCAGTTCGCCGCCAAGCTCATCGAAAGGATCCGCGAGGAGATGGTCACGGTCATCGAGGCCTTCAGGAAGGAACAGGGCTATGACCTCGTGCTGGATCTGGGAACGAGCGGTGTCGTGACCTTGAACCCGGCCATCGAGATCACCGAAGAGATCGTCCGCCGCTACGACGCGACCAAGCCCGCGGCGCCCCCGGCCAAGAAGTAAAGCCTCCGTTAGCCTAAAGGCGGATGCGGAGCGTGAACCGGTGGCCGGCGAACGCTCCCTGCCCGCGGGGGATCGAAACGTTGATCCGGGCGCCGTCCAGCGCGGCGCCGGCGACGGACTCGATGCGGTCCGCGCCGCGGACGTCCAAGGCATAGCTTTCGCCTGACAGCCCCTCGACCCAGACGTTGAGCTCCCGTCCGTCCAGGGACTGCCGGATGATCTTGAGGCCGCGGTTGCTCTCCCCGGTCATGGCCGGGACGGAAGGAGGAACGATCTCCGGGGCCGCTGCGATGGCCAGCTCCAGCTTGTCGTCCCCGGTCAGCGCCACTTCGATGCGCGGCTGGACCGCTTGAGCATCGGGGCGGGGCTTCCCTCCGGTGAACTCGACGGGCGCTCCATTGAGGGTCGCCGACAGGACCTTCGTCCCGAGCCCCAGAGCCGGGGCGAACACGAGCTTGAAGCCGGCCGCCTTCTCCGACCGGACCCTGAGCACCACTCCCGCGTCCCGGCGTTCGTGGTCGAACGCGAAGACCGCGTCCCCGATCCTCCAGTTCGAAAGTGAGACGCCCGGCCAATCCGCGGGCAGCCGGGGCCGGAAATGGACCTCCCTGGCCGGCGCGTCCCCATCGAGTCCGAGCAGGCCCCTGACGAGAGGCAGAACGACACCGGTGCTCGAGAATCCCTGGTGCGGGACGCCTTCCTGAGGCCAGGTATTCTGGGAGCCTGAGAAAAGCTCCATGATCGTGCCCAGGGCGTTGTCGAACGTGTGCCGGACGTTGCTCATGAGAAGGTGATGGCCCTGAGGGACGAAGTCGTACTCGAACAGGGCGGCGGCCACCCAGCCCGTCAGGAAGGGCCAGGCCGCGCCGTAGTTGTAATTGAGCGGTTCGAAGAGGGGGCTGCGGACCGAGAGCATGCGGATGCCCCAATCCGTGGTCATATCGGACGCGTTCAACCGGGCCAGGGTTTCTGTGCCGCGGCCCCGCTCGCCGAGACCCCAGGCCAGTCCGAGGGCGCTCCAGGGGGTCAGCTCCGGGACGAGGCGTCCGTCCTTGTTGAAGGCATAGGAGTATTGCCTGTTCTCCGCGTCCCAGAACCGCCCGTCCCAGGTCTTCCCGGCGCGGGCGGCGTTGTCCGCGGCTTTTTTGGAGAGGGCCTTGTCGCCGACGGCGTCGGCCAGGTCCCGCATGGCCAGATTGGCTCGGACCCACACCGCGCCCAGATAGACGTCGGTCTGGATGCCCGTCAAGGCCCCGAATTCGAGGGCCCCCAGCCCCGCTTTGCTGTTGTCCATGAGGCCGTCGCCGTCCTGGTCGGTCGTCAGGCACCATTCGTAGGCTTTGACGAGGGACGGCCAGCTGCTCTTGACGAAAGCCAGGTCCCCGGTCATCCGGAAATGATCCTCGACGGCCACGATGTAATAGGGGGTCGTATCGCCGTGGATGTAACCGTAGGGATAGTCTTCCCACCAGCGCAGGTAGCCGGCGGCCTGGGAGAGCTCGTGGGCCATCTTGCCGTCCTTGCGCTGCCATTTCCGGGTGAAGGACAGCGCTTCACGGGAGGACCCGTAGCTGTTCAGGCTGTTGAGGCTCAGCGAGTTGAGATAGGCGTCCGTGCCGAAGAACCAGCCGAAGCCGGGCCGGCCCCCGGTGCCGGACGGCCCCAGGCCGGCGACCAGGCCGCGGCCCAGGTCGGGGTTGTCCACGACCAGCCCGTCCAGGGCGACTTTGGCCCATTCGAAGGCCAGATCGAGGGCCTTTTCGGGAGTGGAGATCCGCAGGGTCGAGTCGCGCAGCTTCCCGAAATGTTCGAGGGCCCGGCGATAGGCGGCGCCCGGGTCGGCGGCCAGCCGGGTGTAAGCTTGGCGGACATCGTCGCGGCTGCCCTTCCCTCCCGCCACGACGATCGGGATAAGGCGGCCCTCGACGGACCGCGGATCGGCGATCTCGATCTTGAACTGGTTGGGGACATCCGACAGCATGTGGGCGGGGGTGTAGGAGATGCCGCGGGCCGCCGGGGAGCCGATATAACCGTGGTTCTTGCGGGTCGGCTCCGAGATCAGGTAGGCCTTGAGGTCTCGGTCCCAGTAGGCGTACTGGCCGCCGATCCCGGCCGGCCACATCGGCTGGAGGACGGGCAGGAAGCTGCAGACGACGGTCAGGGGCTCGGTCGAATCCACATCGAGGAGGATCGCGGTCCCCGTGTCGTCGACGGGAGCCAGATAGTGGGCTTTGACCGTGAAAGACTGGTACGTGTAGGTCAGGGTGGTGACGGCGGGTTGGGCGGAGACGAAGCGCACGATATCGCGGCCCTCGATGGGCACGGTGCTCGCCCCGAGGAGGAAGGAGAACTCGAAGTTCCGGAGGAGCTTGAGCGGGTAGGCCCAGGCTTCGAACCCGCCGCTTTCGAAGCCGAGCAGGGCGAATTTCCGTCCGGCTTTGGTGAACGGCGTCCGCGGCATGGCCGGGCGGGCGAGCTCGAGGCCGCCGCGCTCGATGTTGAAACCGGCGACCGTCCCTTCGGCCTCTTGCGGCGCGGGCAACGCCCGGGCCGGCTGGTAAAGAAGGACGGCGGCAACGATCGCGGTCAAAGTCAGGGAAGAACGGCGCATCGAACCCTCCGTAGATCCACAGGTTGTCCCGCTCGAACGGGCAAGACCTATCTTAGTCAAATGGGGCCGGGAAGCAAGCGCGAACGCACCAGCAAAGCGGCCCGTTCTGGGGCATGTTATTTATTATTTGTCTGTTCCAAAAGCCAAGGCGACGCGGACGATCTCCGGGCGGCTGCCCGTGCGCACCGGAGGGCCCCAAGTGCCGACGCCGGATGTGACGTAATACTGGGTGCCGCCCTTGCGGAGATAGCCCCGATTGAGCTCCCAGACCCGTTTGTTGATGAGGTTCAACGGAAAGAGCTGGCCGGCATGGGTATGGCCCGAAAGCTGAAGGTCGACGCCGGCCTCTTGGGCCTCGTCAAGCCGGAGCGGCTGGTGGTCGAGAAGGATCAGAGGGAGGTTCTCGTTGACTTGGTGGCGCCTGATGATCTCCCGGATCGGGACCCGGGCCTCTCCCCTCTCGAGGGCGCTCGGGTCCCGGCGGCCGATGAGGACGAAGGCCCCGGCGACCTCGACGGCCTCGTCCTCGAGGACCCGGATGCCGCAGGCCCGCAGGCAGGCCAGGTTGCGCTCCAGGCCGCTGTAGAATTCGTGGTTGCCGGGCACGGCGAAAACCCCGAGCGGCGCCCGCAGACCCCGCATCACGGAGCTCATCCGCGCTTCCTGCTCGTCGGTCACGCTCTCGTCGACGATGTCGCCCGGGAACAGGACCACGTCCGGTCGGAGGGCGTTGATCCGGGCGACGATCTTTTCCAATCGGCCCGGCCCGACGATCGTTCCGAGGTGCAGGTCCGAGGCCATGACCACGGTCAGGCGATCGAGGTCGCCGGCTCCCTTCTCGATGCGCAACTCGAGGTCCGTGATCTTCGGCCGGGCGGCGTTCAGCGCTCCGCCGACGATCGTCAGGGCCGCCGCCCCGAAGACCACGATGAACAGGACCAATCCCGTCCGGCCCGGGCGGTCCCGGAGGGAGGCCGGCAGGAAGCCCAGGAAGGCGTCCGCCAGACGCGCGAGGTCGACCAGCGCGATCCCCATGAACAGATAGAGCATGAGAGCCATGTGGAGAGAGCCGATCTTGATGAACGGCCCCGCCAGGCCGGCCCCTCCGCGGGCCAGAACGATCCGGCCAAGAGGATAAGCCAGGGCCAAGAGGATGAACACCGCCAGCAAAGCGCCGCGGCCCGCCGGGCAGGAGGCCAGGGCCTGCCAGCCCCTCCGGGCGATATAGAAGTTGACGAGCCCGTAAATGGACAGCGCGACGAGCAGGAAAACCGCCATGTCCCCGCTCCTCAGTCTTCCGCCGGCCAATGTTCCGGACCCTCTTCGCTTCCCATCCGGTTGAACGAGACGATCTCGCGGAGCGCGCGCCGGGGCGGCTCCCGGGTCGGCCGCTTCTCGGCGTATCCGAGCGGCATCATGGCCACGATCTTGTACTTCTTGGGGACATCCAGGCATTTCCGCAGCTTCCGGACGTGGAACCAGCCCATCCAGCAAGTGGCCAAGCCGAGCTCCTCGGCCTGGAGAGCGATGTGTTCGCCGGCGATGCCGATGTCCACGAAGTGGTACGGCACGCCCTGGAGGCGGCTGCCCAGGCGGTTGGCGACGAAATCGAGCTTGGCCAACATGACGATGATGACCGGGGCCCGGGCCGCGAACTTCGACCCGGAGTAGATGCCGGAAAAGGCCGCGGCAACCAGCCCGGACTTGACGGCCGGGTCGTCGACGACCAGGAAGCGCCAGGGCTGGGCGTTGTGGGCCGAAGGGGCCCGCCGGGCCGCTTCGAGGCAGGCCAGGACCTTGTCGCGCTCGACGGGAGTCTCGAGGAAACGGCGGATGCTCCGCCGCCCCCGGACGAGCATCTGGAACGGGGTGTGTCCAGCGGCGTTTCCTTCGGCCATCAGATCTTCCTTAGCCTGACGAGGCCCGCTTTCTCCAGGACAGCGAAGAAGGACTCGACCTGGGCCGGGTCGACGGGCCCGAACTGAGCGGACACGCCCAGGAAGATATCGTGCAGGGTCCTCTTGCCGTCCACGAGGTTGAGGGCTTCATAGGCGGCATTCCCCCGGAGCTTGAGCTCTCCCAGGACGCCGGGCCCGAGCTTCTCGACCAGGAAATCCGTCTGGAGAGGACAAACGAAGTCCTCTGAACGGAGCGGGACCCGGCGGGTCAGAAGGCGCTCGGCCTCGGTGACGGCCAGTGGCCGCGGCGCGCCGCCGAGCCGGGCGCATCGGCTCCTGTAGATCGCGGCGGCTTCTTTGGGGAAAGACAGCATGGCCGACTCGAGGGGGGAGTTGAGAGCCGCGATCTCCTTTTCCACGGCCTGGTCGCCGGTGAACGCCAAGGTCGAAAGCACGGAGGCTCTCTCCCGCCGCCCGGAGTGGGCGATGATGTTGAGGGCCTGCTTGTAGGCGGCATGAAGCTCGTCCAGGGACGCGGCGGCATGGAGGGCGTTGAAGCCGTCGAACAGATCGGCCGTGAACCGGCCGAAGCCGTTGCGGACGATGAGCCGGGCCATGTCGAGGGCTTCCCGGTCCCCCGCCGAGGCCAGGTAATAGACCGAGCCCAAGGCCAGGAACGAGGCCCGCCGCAGCTCGGTCGCGTCGACCTTGTCCATGGTGTCGAGGCTCGTGTGATGGAAGATGTCGCCCCTGTTGAGCATGACGGACGGCACCCGCAGGGCGCCGTCGTTGAAGACGACATGGTCGCTGCCTCCCCCGTAAGGGACCGACCTCCAGACGAACGGGTGGCGGCTGCCGTTGAGGCTCAAGAGGCCGCGCGATTCGGCCAGGGCCGCGAAATCGGCCACGACGTCGTTGAGAAAGGTCGGCATCGAGTCGGGCGTCCGGAAGATGTTGAGCACGCCGCCCGTCTTGTGCAGGTCCTCCCCGATCATGTCGCAGTTGACGGCGGCCAGGGTGTTTCGGGTCCGCTCGAGATGGGCCTGGATATAGGGAACCAGTCCGTTGAACTCCGGCACCCAGAGGAAGCGGATGGTCCGGCGGGGGGGCTCGACGGCCCCTGATCCGACCATCCGGCGCAGGGCCCTGGCCATTTCGAGAAGACCGCCGCTGCCGGAGGCGTTGTCGTTGGCGCTCGGCGTCGGATGGCAGAGGTGGGCGACCAGCAGGATCTCCTTGTCGGGCTCGACGGCGCCGGGGAAAGAAGCGGTCAGCGCTTCGATGTCCGTCTTATAGAACTCCGCTTCGACCTCGGCCTTGAGGACGACCTTCTGGCCTTCCTCGAGCAGCCGCTTGAGGGTCGCCCCCTGGTTCTTGCTGACGTTGAAGGCGAAGCCGAGCTTGTCCCTCTCCTCCCAGGTCGGCCAGAGGGCGGTGTAGCGGATCATGTTGGGGTATCCGGGCCTCGTGTCGGGAGCGTAGTAGGTCAGGACGCCGGCCGCGCCCCGCTCGACAACGGCCTGCCGCATGACCTCGGAGGTCGCTCCCGTGGCCAGGACGATCTTGCCTTTGACATCCTTGCCCCGGTAGGCCTCCTGGCCGACCCCCGAACCGACGTCGACCAGCTCGGTCTCGACCCGGCCCGGACCGCTGTGCTTGACCAGGGTCAACGGGACCTCTTCGTAATCGCACAGCCGTTCGCGCGTCGGGGAGAGCATCCACAGCTCGCCCTTTTTGGCCCGCCAACCGATCACGCTCCGGTAGGTGTAATAGCGGCGCGTGCCGTCGGACGGCCAGCCCTCGATCGCGGCGTCGGAGTAGCCGAGCCGGACGAGCTCCCGCCGGATCGTCTCGGCCGCGTCGTGCCAACCCTCGGAGGCCTGGACGCGGTCGTACCCCGAAATGAGGTTCGTGTAGCGGAAGGCGATCTCCCCCGAGACCTCCTCCTCGAGGGCCCGGGCCAGGGCTGCGGAGGCCAGGGGTTTCTCGGCGGCCAGGCCCGCCGACGCCAGAGCCAGAACGGTTCCGGCCAGGATCCATGGTCCGACACGCTTCATCATCACGGGTCTCTCCTTTCGTGGATCATCCGGGCTTGTCGGCATTCGAAGCTCTAACATTAAACCGAAGGCGGGTCCGAAATCAAGAGAAGACCTGGGGCCCGGCTTGACGGAGGGTTGTCCGGAGCCGGCCGGAAGTGGTATAGTCCTCGAGGGGAACTTCCCGGACGGAAATCCGTATTCCCCCAAGAAGGGAGAAAACCATGAAGAAAACCGCTGTCATCGTCTTGTCGGCCCTTATGGCCGTCTTTTTCACGGCTTGCGCCGGGGACAAGGGCATCATGGCCGGCTCGGCGTCCGGCGAATCGCTGGTGAAGCTGCTGCCCGAGACCACTCAGGCCGTCATGGTCATCGACGTCAACCGGGCCATGACCACGACCGCCGCGGCGAAATCTCTCGAAGACCCGCAGGCCAAGAGGACATACGAGGAGCTCGTCAAGTCCGTCGGCATCGATCCCATGAAGGACGTCTTTTTCGTCGTCATGGGCCTCACGGGCCCGATGGGCGCCAAGGAGCCCGACACCGCGGTCCTCGTCAACCTCAGATATGAAAAGGAACCGCTTCTGGAGCTGGTCAAGGGGAACGTCGCCGAGCTCATCGAGGAGAGCTATTCCGGGATAACGCTCTACAAGGGGCGGGCGGAAGGTCAGACCGGCAAGATGGCCTGCGGCGCTTTCCTCGACGGATCCAACATCCTGGTCGGCACCGAAGCGGCCGTCAAGGCCGTCGTCGACGTCTATCAGAAAAGATCCCCGTCGATGGCCAAGAACGAGGATATGGGCCGGGCCCTCAAGCCCGTCAACACGTCGGCCATCGCCTGGGGAGCCGTAAGCATCCCGCCCGGTCTTTTGGGCCAGGCCATCGAAGAGAACCCCATGCTCAAGGCCATGGAGGGGATCACGGCCCTGAACATGTCCTTCGACTACAAGAACAGGAACCTCCTCGTCGACGTCCGGACCATGGGCGGGACCAAGGAGCAGAACGAGAACATGGCCTCGACCCTCAACGGCCTCAAGGGGTTGGGAGCCATGATGTCCGCTCAGGAACCGGCCCTCGGTGAAGCCCTGGGCCGGATCGAGATCACTTCGGGCGCTGACTACGTTCGGCTCTATGCCACCCTTCCTGAAGAGGTCCTGCAGATGCTCCAGAAGACCGCTCAGACGAAGCTCGGAGATATGGTCCAGCTCGGGAAGGAACCTGCCGCGGAGGAAAAGAAAGAAGAGAAATAAGCGGACGGTCCCGGGTCGAAGGCCCGGCCGTCATTCCTCGAACAGATATTCCTTGGCCCGGAAGATCCAGCAAGCCAGGGCCAGGAGAACCGCCGTGACCGCGGCCAGGGTCAGGATGGACACGGCGGGCGTCGTCGGCTCGAGCCGGAAGAGCAGCAGCGAGAGGGTGCTTTTCCCGCCGGGCGCCGGGCGGTACGGCAGGAGCGACTTCAGGTAGTGGACGAGGGAGAACTTCTGCGTCGATCCCGGGAAATACTGGATGACGTTCTCCCAACCGAAGCCGAAGACCAGCCCGACCAGGATGGCCCTCTTGAGGACCGCTCCCAGAAAGACGAAGAAGGCCGTGTAGGCCAGGACCCCGAGCCCCAGAACGCCGGCGTAGCGCAGAAAGGTCAGGTAGAGGGAGGCCTCCCCGAGCCGGTAGCCGTTCATGATGAAATAGGAGAGGGCGAGGTTGACGGTCACCATCAGGGCCATCAGCAGCGCGTAAGCGCCGAATTTCCCGACGATGATGCCCGGCTTGGTCAGGGGCCGGGTGATCAGGTAAGGCAGGGTCCGGCCTTCGATCTCCTCGGCGACGATCGAGGTACCGAAGAACAGCGACAGGATGACGATGTAGAACTGCAGGAACAAGACCATCAGGATCTCGGTGAAAACGGCCATGACGTCCTCGGCCCGCCCGCGCATGACGATGCGGACGACCACGGCCAGGACGACCGGGACGAGCCCCAGGAGGGCGAAGACCCGGGTCTTCGCGCTCTTGCGGCCGAGGATGAAGTAAAAAGCGAAAACCTGGCTGGCCGACGCGCCGAAGGCCGCGATGCTCTGTTTTGCCGTCATCTCATTTCCCCACCAGATAGTCGAACACGGCCTGGAGATTGTCGTCGGGCGAGGTGATCTCGTCGACCAGCACTCCGGCCTCGAGAACGGCGCCCGTGAGCCGGCCGAAGAACGCGTCCCTCTTGTGCGTCTCGATGACCAGGGTCTTGCCGTCCGGGTCGAAGGTCAGCTTGCGGACCGCGGCGTCTCCGATGAACCCGGCCGCGAGCCGGCGCGGGTCGCTCGACCGGATGGAGATGACATGGGGGTGGGCCTCGATGAGCTCGCGGACGTACGGGATGTCCCCCTGGGCCAGGATCTTGCCCTGGTGGATGAGGACGATGCGCGAGGTCAGGGCCTCGATCTCGGGCAGGACGTGGCTCGAGACGAGCACGGTCCGCCCCTCGCTCCGGAAATCCTTGATGAGCTTGATGAGCTTCCGCTTGCTCAGGGGGTCGAGGCCGGAGAGCGGCTCGTCGAGGACGATGATCTCCGGGTCGTGGGCGATGGCCTGGGCGAACTTGACGCGCTGTCGCATGCCCCGGCTGTAGCCGCGGATGAGCCGGTCCTTGTCTTTGGCCAGATCGACGATGTCCAGGGCCCGGGCCGCCCGCTCGGCGGCCTCTGCCCTGCAAAAGCCTTGCAGCCGGAGGAGGCCCGTCAGGAACTCCCAGCCCGTCACGTCCTCGTAGAACGCGTCCGGCTCCGGGCAGAACCCGATCTTCGCGAACAGCGCCGGATCGTTCCAGGCCCGGCGGCCGCCGACCGTCACCGACCCGATGTTGGGCTTCATCTGGCCGGTGACGAGCTTCATGAACGTCGACTTGCCGGCCCCGTTCGGCCCGAGGAGGCCGGTGACGCCGTTCTCGATCTCCAGGGTGACTTCGCTCAGCCCGAGGACGTTGCCGTACCACTTGGACAGGTTCTCGGCCCGGATGACGGCGCTCACTTGACGACCTCGACGCTGCGGATCTTCCTGTTGATCACCAGGCCCGAGACGGCGCAGGCCGCCGCCAGCACGAGGAACGACCAGACGGCCGGGAAAGCGTGGGGCAGCTTCTGGCCGAACAAGGAGGCCCCGGTCTGCTGGAGATTGGCCGGGATGGAGACCAGGGCCAGGGCCGGCAGGCGGAAGATCCCGTACAGGATGCCGTGCAGGATGCTCGAAAAAAAGAAGGTCATGAAGACCAGGATCGTGACGTAGCGGCTGTTCTTGCTCAGGGACGAAAGCAACAGGATGTAGAAGGCGAAGAACACGGTCAGGAGCGCCGCGTAGCCGAGTATGGACAGCGGCAGCCAGGGGTAGTCCAGAAAGAACTTGAAGCTCCCGGCGAAAACGAGCTTGAAGAGCAGGAGGACGAGCCCCGGCAGGGCCGTCACGATGAGGACGAAGAAGGCGACCACGGACATTTTGCCCAGAAGATAGTCCTTCTTCCTTAGGGGCCGGGCGAAATAGAGCTGAAGGGAATTGTGCTTGAGGTCGTCGGCGACCAGGCCGGCCCCGGCGAAGGCCAGGACGAGCACGATGAGGAAATGCAGGGAGTCGTTCGTCAGGTAGATCTTGAAATAATCCGGGGTGATGTTGAGCAGCCGGTCGCTGCCGCGGAAGAAGGCCTGGAAATCCTCGAGCCGCTCGGAGATGTAGAGCCCGGCGAGAAAGACGAAGGCCGGCGCGAACGACATGGCGAACGCGAGCTTGAAGCGCTTCTTGCGGAAGGCCAGCTGAATTCCCATCCGGGTGATGGGCCACCAGGGGAAGCGGCGATCGACAGGCCGCCCGTCCCAGTGCGCGTAGCCTTTCGCCCGGACCGTCGCGGCCATCAGTCGACCCCCACGGCGCCGGCGAACAGGTCCTCGAGCGAGGTCCGGCTCTTGACGAAATAGCGGAGCTGGACGCCCGTCCGCGAGGCCGCCCGGAAGATATCCATGCGGTCCCCCTCGGCGGGCATGTAAACTTTGATGATCCGGTCCTCGGTCTCTTCGACCCGGCAGCCCATGGCTTCGAGGTCCAGGCGGAACGGCCCGCCGTCACCCTTGACCCGGAGCTCGTACAGGCTGTAGCGGATGGCCCGGAGGTCCTCCATGCGGCCCTCGGCGGCCACCTTTCCCTTGTTGAGGATGACGACCGAGGAGCAGATCGACTCGATGTCGGCCAGGATGTGCGAGGAGATGAGGACCTGGATGTCCTTGCTTGTCGAGATGTCCCGGATGAGCTCGAGGACCTCCGTCCTGCCGTGAGGGTCGAGGGTCGAGGTCGGCTCGTCGAGGAACAGGATCTTCGGGTCGTGGACCAAGGCCTGGGCCAGCTTGAGGCGCTGCTTCATGCCGGCCGAGTACTGGTCGAGCAGCCGGTAGCGGGACTCGCCCAGCCCGACGTAGAAGAGGACCTCGTGGGCCCTCTTCATGGCCTCCTGCCGCGGCATGCCCGAGAGCTCCCCGAAATACGAGGTGAAGGTCACGGCGTCCATGCCGGCGACGAAGCAGTCGCTTTCGGGCATGTAGCCGACCGCCCTGCGGATGAGGGCCTGGTCGCGCCGGATGTCGTGGCCGAGGACCTTGCCTTCCCCTTTATCCGGGGCCAGGAAGCCCAGGAGGATGCGCAGGAGCGTGCTCTTGCCGGCCCCGTTCGGTCCGAGCAGCCCGACGGCGCCCCGGCCGAGGCTCAGGGTCACGCCGTCGAGGGCGACGGATCTTCCCGTAGCGGAAGCGGAGGTCGCGGACTTCGATGCTCATGGCGCGGCGATCAGTCTAATCCCAATGATATACGGCCCGCAAGGGAAAAAGTTCCGGGCCGGGCGGATAGGATTTCGGGGGTTTTTTCTTTATAATCCTCCTGTGTCCGCAACGATAAGCAAAGGAGACCCGCCCATGAAAAAATCCGCCGCGACCCTCTTGCTGCTGGCCCTGGCCGTTTTCATCGGCCCTTCGGCCGCGCCGGGGAACCAGCCCGGGCCCAAAGCCATCGCCTTCGACGACTTCATCAAGATCAAGCGGGTGACCGACCTGCAGCTTTCGCCCGACGGCAAGTCGGTCGCCTTCGTCGTCACGGTCATGGACAAGGACGCCAATCGCGGCACGAGCGACATCTGGATCGTGCCCGCCCAGGGCGGGGAGCCGCGCCGACTGACCTCGAGCCCGCAGTCCGACGCCAACCCCCGCTGGTCCCCCGACGGGCGGAAGATCGCTTTCATCTCGACCCGCTCCGGAAGCCCCCAGGTGTGGACCATCGACCCGAGCGGCGGAGAGGCCGTTCAGCTGACGAAGATCTCGACGGGCGCCTCGGGCGTCATCTGGTCGCCCAAGGGCACGCACCTGGCTTTCGTCTCCTCGGTCTTCCCCGACTGCCCCGACGACGAGAGCAACCGCAAGCGGATGGAGTCGATCGAAGCGAGCAAGGTCAAGGCCCGCCTCTACGACCGTCTCCTCTTCCGGCACTGGAACGCCTGGTGGGACGGGACGCGGAGCCACGTCTTCATCGTCCCGGCGGCGGGAGGGACGCCGGTCGACGTGACCCCGGGCGACTTCGACACGCCCCCCATCTCGCTCGGCGGGGCCCAGGACTACGCGTTCTCGCCGGACGGCGCGGAGATCGCCTTCGTCCGCAACATCGATCCCGAGCTGCGCATGGGACTGGGGACGAACAACGACGTCTTCACCGTGAGCGTCGGCGGCGGAGAAGCGAAGAAGCTGACCGCGAACAAGGCCAACGACCATTCTCCACGCTACTCTCCCGACGGGCGCTGGATCGCCTACCTGGCCATGGCCCGGCCGGGGTTCGAGGCCGACAAGCTCTCTCTGATGCTCTACGACCGGAAGTCCGGGGCGGCGACCAACCTGACCGAGAGCCTCGACTATTCCGCCGGCGAGCTCCTCTGGTCCGCGGACGCGTCGGCGCTCGTCTTCAGCGCCGAGGACAAAGGCCGGACGGCCGTCTTCCGGATCGTTCTGGCTTCGAAGAAGGTCGAAAAGATCCTCGAGGGTCATACGGTCGGCTCTCTGGCCCTGTCGCCCGACGGGCAGAAGCTCTATTTCCTCAAGCAGGCCATCGATCGGCCGAACGACGTTTGGTCTTACGACCTGAAGGCCAGGAAGGCGGCCCGGCTGACCGACCTCAACCGGGATCTGCTGGCCGGCCTGGCCATGAACCCGGCCGAGGAGTTCTGGTTCGAGGGCGCCGAGGGGGCCAAGATCCACGGCTTCCTGCTCAAACCGCCGGCCTTCGATCCCGAACAGAAGTATCCCCTGTTGATGCTCATCCACGGCGGGCCGCAGGGCAGCTTCGGCGACGGCTTCCATTATCGCTGGAACGCCCAGATGTTCGCCGCCGGAGGGTACGTGACGGCCATGGTCAATTTCCACGGCAGCACGGGCTACGGCCAGGCCTTCACCGATTCGATCAGCGGCGATTGGGGCGGCAAGCCCTACCAGGACATCGTCAAGGCCGTCGGCTACCTCCACGGCCGCTATCCGTTCATCGACATGTACCGGCTGGGCGCGGCCGGCGCCTCCTACGGCGGCTACATGATCGATTGGATCGCCGGCCAGACCGAGATGTTCGACTGCCTCGTCTCGCACTCCGGCGTCTTCGACCTGCGGTCGATGTACGGCGCGACCGAGGAGCTGTGGTTCCCGGAATGGGAGTATCAGGGCACGCCGTGGACGAGCCCCGAACAGTACACGAAGTGGTCGCCGTCCATGTACGTCAAGAACTTCAAGACGCCGACCCTCGTCATCCACAGCGCCAACGACCTGCGCGTGCCGCTCGAGCAGGGGCTCCAGTTCTTCACCTCGCTCCAGCGGATGGGCGTGCCCTCGAAGCTCCTCTATTTCCCCGACGAGGACCACTTCATCTCCAAGCCCCAGAACGCCGAGCTGTGGTGGAAGACGATCCACGAGTGGCTGGCCGCCTATCTGAAGTAGCCGCGAGAGGAACCGCCCGAACGTGTCCGGTCAGCGGGCGCCTACAACGGAAGGCGGAGCATGGCTTCGGGGTCGACGCGGCTGTCGAAGATCTTGACGGCCCAGTGAAGATGGGGCCCGGTCGAGCGGCCCGTGCTTCCGCAGAGCCCGACGACCCGGCCTTTCCCGACCGCCTCTCCCCTCTTCACTTTGAGCTCCGACAGATGCCCGTAGGAGCTGAAGACACCCAGCCCGTGGTCGATGATGACGGTCTTGCCCCCGAGATAGAGGTCGCTGGCCATGGCCACCCGACCCGCGTTGGCCGCCCGGATGGGGTCGCCGAAAGGGGCCCGGATGTCGAGGCCCGTGTGGATCGACTGGAGGACCTCGTTGTTGAGGCGCCTCTGCCCGAAATTCGACCAGGACGGGGCCGGATGGGGCAGGACGAACGGCCCGTCCCCCAGCCACTCGGGCGTGACGACCGACATGACCCAGGCCACCAGCTCGCTTTCTTTCCGGATGCGCTCCCGGAGCTCGGCCGGCGGGGTCACGTATTCGGGCTTGAACCGCAGCTTCGTCGACGGGAAGGCCTTTTCGGCGATCTCGATGTCCTCGCGGATCTCCTCCGTTCCGCCGGTCGCCTTGTCGACCCGGATGACCATGGCGTGGGGGCCCGGCTTGGTGGCCAGGTCGATGCCCAGGAAGGCGAAAGCGGAGCGGCTCCCCGGCGCCGGTCTCAAGACCACCGTCCGGCCCAGAAAGGCCACCGACGCGGACCGGGCCGTTCCGTCGGACTGGAGCGTGACGAGGACCGGTTCGCCGGGCTCGAGGGCCCTGTAGGCCAGCTTGACGAGCGGCCCGGCCGCCTCCTGCGCCGGACGGCCCTGCGGCGCGCCGAGAGCCAGGAAAATGCCCGCGGCCGCTTGGAGAACGCGCTTGATGAATGACCTTCGGTCCAGCCGGCCCATGGCCTCCTCCTCGGGGTCCGTTCCAGGGTGTTCATGATAAGCGAACCGGGGCCGATTGTAAACGGAGGGCGCTTGATTCGCCGGGCCGCTTCTGGTAGTATAATGTCTCCTCTAGTCCCCGGTTGCCCCGGAAGAGCGGAAATCAACGAAAGCACGGAAAGGAACGACAATGGCTGAGCAGAAAGAGGAAACCGGCCCGAAAAGGAAAAAGGTCAACGCCCTGACCCTGGCCGAGATCGAGGCCAAGCTGGCCGAGTGCCAGGAGAAACAGGGCGGCCTCATTTCGAGATACGCCCGCCAGCTGCTGGCCCGCAAGAAGGCCCTCTCCGGCTGAGTCCCGCGCCGCTGACGGGCCCCTCGTCGGGTCCCCCATGGGGGGGCGCGGAAAGTCCTCTCCCCCGGCACCCGCCCCGCAACTCAAAGAATTCCTTTACTTTTCGGCCGGCATTTGCTAAAATACGGCAGAAAAAAAACTAGGAGAACAAGAAGAGTGTTAAGCAAAGAACACAAAACGAAGATCGTCAAGGAGAACCAGGCTCACGCCCAGGATTCGGGCTCCCCGGAGATCCAGGTCGCCCTGTTGACCGAACGGATCAACCTCCTGATCAAGCATTTCGGCACCCACAAGAAGGACCACCATTCCCGGACCGGTCTCATGAAGATGGTCGGCCAGAGGAAAAGGCTCCTCGAGTACATCAAGAATAGAGACGTCAGCCGTTACGAACGCCTCATCCAAAAGCTCGGCCTTCGGAAATAGCTCCGTCCCCGGAGAAAACCTATGCCCCACACTATCAGTCTGGAGATCAACAATCGGACCCTGACCATCGAGATCGGCAAGATCGCCAAGCAGGCCGACGGCTCGGCCCTGCTGCGCTACGGCGACACGATGATGCTGGTCACGGCCACCTCCCGTAAAGAGACGAAGGACGCCAAGTCCTTCCTGCCTCTCATCGTGGACTATCGGGAGAACACCTACGCGGCCGGCAAGATCCCCGGCGGTTTCTTCAAGCGCGAGGGCCGGCCCTCGGAGCGCGAGATCCTCATCGCCCGCCTGATCGACCGCCCCGTCCGCCCCCTCTTCCCCGAGGGTTACTTCTTCGACACCCAGATCGTCGGCCTGCTCCTTTCGGCCGACCTCGAGAACGAGCCCGACACCCTCGGCGTCCTGGGAGCCTCGGCGGCCCTCTACTTCTCGGACATCCCCTTCACGACCCCTCTGGGCGCGGTCAAGGTGGGGCTGGTCGACGGCCGCCACGTCGTCAACCCCACGGGCACCGAGCTCGACTCGAGCCCCCTCAACATGACCGTCGTCAGCAACGAGGGCGGCATCATCATGATCGAGACCGGGGCCCGCGAGGTCGACGAGGAGGTCATCCTCGGCGGCCTGGCCATGGCCCACGAGGCCAACTTGCGCCTCATCCGGGCCCAGAAGGACCTGTTCGCCCAGCTTGGCATCAAGAAGCGCGAATTCACGCCCAAGGCCCTCGACCGGGACAAGCTCGCCCGCATCGAGCAGGAGCACGGCCCCGCGCTCCTCGAGGCCATGCAGGTCAGGGGCAAGCGTGCCAACCAGGCCGCCCTCAGCGCGGTCATGGACGCCGCGTTGGCCAAGGTTCCCGAAGAGAACCTGGAGGACCGGGTCGAGGTCCGCGCCCTCATCCACAAGCTCGAGGAGAAGCTCTTCCGCGAGCTGGCCCTGAAGAAGCGGCTGCGCACGGACGGACGGGGCTTCGACGACATCCGCCCCATCACGATCGACGTCGCGCCCCTGACGAGGACGCACGGCTCGGCCATCTTCACGCGGGGCGAGACCCAATCCCTGGCCACCGTGACCCTCGGGACTTTCGAGGACGCCCAGCGTCTGGACAGCCTCGGCGAGGAATCCAAGAAAAGGTTCATGCTCCATTACAATTTCCCCCCCTTCTCGGTCGGTGAGGTGGGCTTCCTGAGAGGCCCCGGCCGGCGCGAGATCGGGCACGGGGCCCTGGCCGAAAAGTCCATTCTGCCGGCCATCCCCGACTCCGAGAATTTCCCCTATACCATCCGCATCGTCTCCGACATCCTGGAGAGCAACGGGTCCTCGTCCATGGCCACGGTCTGCGGCGGGGTGTTGGCCCTCATGGACGCCGGAGTCCCCCTGAAGATGGTCGTCGCCGGGATCGCCATGGGCCTGGTCACGGAGGGCGACGAATACGTCGTCCTGACCGATATCGCCGGCCTCGAGGACCACTTCGGCGACATGGACTTCAAGATGGCCGGCACGGACAAGGGCGTCACGGCCGTTCAGATGGACCTCAAGATCCCCTGCGTCACCATGCCCATGCTCCGGGAGATCGTGGCCAAGTCCAAAGAGGCCCGGCTCAAGGTCCTGGCCCGGATGAAGGAAGCCCTGCCCGCGCCGCGGCCCGAGATCTCCGTCTACGCCCCGCGGATCATCATCCTGAACATCAATCCCGAAAAAGTCGGCGAAGTCATCGGACCGGCCGGCAAGATCATCAAGAAGATCATCAGCCAGACGGGGGCCCGGATCGATATCGAAGAGGACGGAAAGATCCTCATCGCTTCGACGGACATGGAAGCGGCCGAACGCGCCAAGCAGATGATCCTGGACCTGACGGCCGAGGCGGAGCTCGGCAGGACCTACACGGGCAAGGTCGTCCGGCTCGAGGAATACGGGGCGTTCGTCGAGATCATGCCCAACCTCGTCGGTCTCCTCCACATCTCCGAGGTCGCGCCCTACCGGATCAACAGCATCCGGGACGTCCTGCGTCTCGGCGACGCCGTGACCGTCAAGGTCGTCAGCATCGACCCGGCCGACAACAAGATCCGGCTCAGCAAGAAAGCCCTGGAGGAAGGCGGCGATCAGAACAGCGGAGGGCCCGCCTCGGCGGAGCGCCCTCCGCGGAAATATCCCAGGGAGCGGCGCGGCCGGTTTTGATTTCCGGGCGGGCTCGCCTATAATGAGGGCCTGAACCTCGCGGGAGGGCCGACGGATGATGCGCAGAAGATCCCGGGCCGGGGGATTCACCCTGGCGGAAATGATCATCACCCTGTCGCTTCTCGCCATCCTCACGTTGTCCGCCCTGCCCCTCGGCAAGATGGCCGCCAAACACGGCAAGGAGATCGAGCTCCAGAGGGCCCTGCGGCTCATGCGGGAGGCCATCGACGCCCACAAGAAGCTCGCCGACGAGAAGAAGATCACGTTCGACAAGGACACCGAAGGATACCCCCCCACGCTGGAGGCCCTGCTCGAGGGCGTCGAGGTCCAGGAGCAGCGGGAGGGCAAGACCGAGAAGCGCCTGGTCAAGTTCCTGCGGCGCATCCCCAAAGACCCCATGACCAATTCCTTCGACTGGGGCCTTCGTTCCTACCAGGACGATCGCGACTCCGACAACTGGGGCGAGGAGAACGTCTATGATGTCTATACGAAAAGCCAGGCCCTGGCCCTGGACGGGACCCGCTACCGGGACTGGTGAGCCATGAGAGCCTCCGCCGCCCGCCCGGAGAAGGGATTCACCCTCATCGAACTCATCATCGTGTTGAGCATCATCGGGCTCCTCGTGGGCCTGGGGCTTCCCCAGTACAGGTCGGCCGCCGTCAAAGCCCGGGAGGCCGTGCTCAAGGAGAACCTGTTCATCCTCCGCAAACTGATCGACCAGTACGCCATGGACAAGGGCAAGTATCCCGCCTCTCTTCAGACCCTCGTCCAGGAAGGTTACCTGCGGATGATGCCTGTCGATCCCATGACCCGTTCGGCGGAAACCTGGGTCGAGGTCCGCGAAGTCCCGACGCTCGAGGACCCGATGATCATGGACATTCCCGGGGTCATCGACGTCAAATCCGGCTCCGAGGACAAGTCGCCCATCGACGGCGCGCCTTACAACACCTGGTGATCCCATGACCCCCGGAGCCCGGGAACGCAGCCGCGGCTATCTCATCATCATGCTGATGATGGCCGTCTTCGTCATCGCCATCGGCCTCCTCGTCGCCGTTCCCGTCTGGCAGACCGAGATCCAGAGGGAAAAGGAAGAGGAGCTCATCTTCCGCGGCCGGCAGTACGCCGAAGCCGTCCGCATCTACCTCCTCAAGAAGCCCAACCAGTATCCGTCGTCCCTCGAGGACCTTCTGGACGAGAAGTGCATCCGGAAGCTCTACAAGGACCCGCTGGGACCGAACGGGGAATGGGACGTCATCCTGGCCACGGGCAGGCCCGGCGGGGGGGGCCAAGCGGCCCAGGAGGTCCTCGTCGCCCCCGCGAGGGCCCTCCCCTCGATCAAGTCGGCCCGCATCCTGGGCGTCGTCAGCTCGTCCAAGAAAAGGTCCGTCAAGATCTACAACGACCAGGAAAGCCACGACAAGTGGCTCTTCTTCCACGGGCAGGACCCCAAGAAGCTCCCCCGCATCGTTTACCACGGGGAAGACAAGTAGGCCCTTCGGCGGCGACGGGCCGGCCTCACGTCCCCTTGACCAAGGGCACGAATCGGACCGAGAGCAGGCGCTTGGACTTCAAGCCGCCGTTCTCCCTAAGGATAAGATAGAGCTCCTGGAGGTCGGTCCCCACGGGGACGACCATCCGTCCGCCGGCCCCAAGCTGGTCCTGGAGACTGTCGGGGACGCGGGCCGCCGCGGCGGTGACGACGACGGCGTCGAACGGGGCCGCTTCCGGCCAGCCCAGCGAACCGTCCCCGACTTTGTACCGGATGTTCCGGTAACCCAGGCCCTCGAGCGTTCTCCGGGCCCGCAGGGCCAGGCTCTCGACGATCTCGACCGTCCAGACCTCGCTGACGAGCTCGGCCAGGACGGCCGTCTGGTAACCCGAGCCCGTCCCGATCTCGAGGACCCGCTCGTCGCCCTCGAGCTCCAGGGCTTCGGTCATATAGGCGACGATATAGGGTTGGGAGATGGTCTGCCCCTCACCGATGGGGAGGGGCTCGTCGGCATAGGCCAGAGCCCCCAGGCTTTCGGGGACGAAAAGATGGCGAGGGACCCTGCCCAAGGCCTCGAGCACGCGCTCGTCCTTGATCCCCCGGGCCCGGATCTGAGAATCCACCATCCGCCGGCGGTCCCTTTCGAGATCATCTCTCATCTATGGCCCTTCGGACCGGACTCCCCTTGCGTCAGTAGGCGCGGGCGAAATAGGCGACGGCCTGGCCTTTCCGGCCGCAGGCGACGCACGAGCCTTCGGCCTTCGCCTTGTCCTCGTCGATAGGGATGATCCTGATCGTGGCCATCGTTTCGGCCTTGATCCTATCCTCGCAGGCCCCTTCGCCGCACCAGTGCGCCCGGACGAACCCGCGGAGGTTCTCCAAGGTCTCCTTGAAGGCGGCGTAGTCCCCGGCGTCCCGGATGTTGGCTTCGAGGAAGGCCCGGGCCTGAGCGAGCAGGGAGGCCTGGATCTCGTCGAGAACGGCCGGGACGCGCTCCGGAAGCGAGGCCAGGGGGACGGTCTCCTTGGCCTTGGTATCCCGGCGGACGAGGACCGCCTGGCCGGACTTGACGTCGCGCGGCCCGATCTCGACCCGCAGGGGCACGCCCCGCATCTCGTACTCGGAGAACTTCCAGCCGGGAGTCGCTTCCTCGCGGGCGTCCATCGCGACCCGGACCCCGGAGGCCCTCAGCCGCTCGACGGCCTGCTGGGCGACCGGGAGGACGGAGGCCTTCCAGTCGCCGATGGAGATGGGA
>Ga0194126_10004642_pt1 | contig 20842 bp, 13 predicted proteins | sample TA2KigC150mmetaG_FD_148641 | JGI IMG/M metagenome (GOLD analysis project Ga0194126, IMG submission 148641) | Freshwater microbial communities from Lake Tanganyika, Tanzania - TA2015035 Kigoma Deep Cast 150m | ecosystem: Environmental > Aquatic > Freshwater > Lake | place: Tanzania: Lake... | reverse complement strand
CGAGGACCTAGGTTGGCATTGAGAGTCTTTGAGACATGTAGTGCAACCCCAGGACCCACTAAGCCGAATAGCTCAAAGGGCGACGAGCCGTTTTTCCAAACCGGGATGCTGGACCCAAAACGATTGTATGGCCGCGCCAAACTAATGCACTGCGGTGCTTCAATCCGCCGACCAGGTCACGGGCCCGTGGGAGGATTTGCCCGATGCGTTCAGTCCCTATCCCGTCCCGCTTGCAAAGGCTCAGAGATTTTACCGGCTGCGGAAGTAACACTGCAGCGACACTTCGTTTGGGGGAGGTAGATGGGCGCGTCACTCCGTGCGCGCCGTTCTTGAAGAAAGAATGGTCACCCACCCCACGGCGCGCACAGAGTGACGCGCCCTACCTTCACGAATCGCGGGAAGTGTCGCGGTAGTGGTAATCGCCCGTTCCTGCCGAACAGGCACAGGTTATGATAATTTAATTACCGCAGCCACTGCGGCGGCCCGACACCGCGGCGGCCGCCTGCCGCGGATCATTCTCGTACCCAACCACACTTTTGCTCACGCCAGAATTCCATGGACGACGTTTCCTGAGACGTCGGTCAGCCGGAAGTCACGCCCCGCGTAGCGGTAGGTCAATTTCTCATGATCGAGCCCGAGGAGGTGAAGGATGGTCGCGTGGAGGTCGTGGACATGGACGGGTTTGTCCACGGCATCCCACCCAAACTCGTCTGTTGCGCCATAAGCCATTCCGCCACGCACACCGCCTCCCGCGAGCCACATGCTGAAACCGTAGGGATGATGGTCTCGGCCATCCGTGCCCTGGGCGGCAGGGGTGCGCCCGAATTCGCCGCCCCAAATCATGAGCGTGTCCTCGAGCAGCCCGCGCGATTTGAGGTCTTGCAGCAATCCGGCAATCGGACGGTCTGTCGCGGCCGCATTCTTTTCATGGCCGCCCTTGAGATCGCCGTGCTGGTCCCACGGCTGGAAACCGCCGGTGGTGTGATAAAGCTGAACGAACCGCACACCGCGTTCAATCAATCGCCGCGCGAGGAGGCACTGTTTGCCGAAGATCGCCGTGCGGGTCTGATCGATTCCGTAGAGCTTCTTGGTCGCTTCCGATTCGTGGTTCAGGTCGAACGCTTCCGGCGCCTCGGATTGCATGCGATAGGCCAGTTCGAAGGAAGCGATGCGCGCGGCGAGCCGGGCGTCGTCAGCGCGCTCGGCTGCATGGAGCTGGTTCAACCGTTGCAGGGCGTCGAGTTCCTGCCGCTGTTGCTCGAGGCCGGCTTTCGGGTTCTTCAAATTCCGGATGGGATTGTCCATGTCGGAGACGAACGTGCCCTGGTAGGACGCGGGTAGAAAGCTGGCGCCGTACTGCCGCGCGCCTTCGATGAGCGGTCCAGGTCCGATGGCGATGAACCCGGGGAGATTTTGATTCTCCGTGCCCAGGCCGTAGGTCACCCAGGCGCCCATGCTGGGTCGCGAAAAGACGCGCTCGCCGGTGTTCATCTGCAGACAGCCGCCCGGATGATTCGTATCGTCAGCCACCATGGAGCGGACGACGCAAATGTCGTCGATGCACCCGGCGGTGTGAGGGAACAACTCGCTCACTTCGAGGCCGGACTGGCCGTGCTTTTGAAACTTCCACGGCGAGGCCAGCAGATTGCGTTGCTGGCCGAGGTAGAGCTTGGGTGAGGGTTTGCCATTGTCCTGGGCGAGACGGGGTTTCGGGTCGAACGTATCGACCTGCGACGGCCCGCCGGGCATGAACAGGAAAATGACCCGTTTGGCGCGGGCTGGAAAATGGGGCCCTTGGGGCGCGAGCGGATTCGTTGACGCGCTGACGCGTTGCAGCATCGAAGCGCCGGCGGAGCTTTCGCCCAAGAGGCTGGCGAGGGCGACGCCGCCGAATCCGCAACCCGTCCGGCGCAACATCTCACGCCGGCTCAACGGGGCGGGCAGCAGCGGAAAATTCCTTCGGATCATTCATAGGCTTGGAAATAGACGCTCATAGTTCTCTCCATGTCAATCCACGTAAATGAATTCGTTCGCGCTGAGCAGAATCTGGCAATAGCGCTCGAGTCGCTCGGGCTGGCCTGCGTCCGTGAGCAGTTGCCGGCCGATGGTGAGTTCCTCGCCGGTCGGCGGACGCCCGAAGACCAGGCGGTAGGCGGCGCGTATTTGATCCGCGACATCGGAAGTCGAAGCCTCTCGTGTGACGCGCCGCGCGAGCGCGCCGGCTTGCTCGCCGGAAAAGGGATCGTTCAGGAAGAAAAGCGCCTGCGGCGCGACGGTGGAAACGCTGCGCCTTTCGACCACCGCACCGCAGTCCGGAGCGTCGAAGACGGAAGCGAACCCCGACTTGGTTCCCGTGCGGACGGACATCAGGTAAAGCGTGCGACGAGGCGACGCGACGTCTTGGAATCCGGGGCCGCCACGGCTCGTATCCAGGCGCCCGGCCACGAAGAGAAGACTGTCCCGCAGCGATTCCGCGTCCAGGCGGGCCCGGTTCATCCGGCCCAGCAGAAAATTCGCCGGATCAGAGGCGAACGTTTCGGGCGCGGCGCGGCTGGATTGTTGATACGCGGCCGAGAGCATCAGGAGCCGATGCATCGCCTTCATCGACCAACCCGATTCCATGAAGCGAACCACCAGATAGTCCAGCAATTCGGGGTGCGTGGGACGGTCCCCGCGTTCGCCGAAGTTGGTGGCGGTGCGCACGATCCCTTCGCCAAAATGGTGTTGCCAGATGCGATTGACCGCCACGCGCGCGGTGAGCGGGTTGTTCATGCTGGCGATCCATTCGGCCAGGCGCAAACGACCGCTGCCTTCCGCGATCGCCGGTTGCCGCTCGCCCGCCAGGAATTTCGGAAAGCCTCGCGGCACGGCCTTGCCGGGCTTCTTCGGATCTCCTCGAAGGTAAATCTGCGCGTCCTTGAAACCTTCGTGCTTGGTGCCGGCCGGGCCGCCATCCTGGACCACCACCGCCTGAGGGACGTTGGTCGGAATCGCCTTGCGCGTCGCGTCCAGCTCTTCGCGGGTCAGCGCCAGGCGTTGCCCGGACTCCGACTGGATCACTTCTGCGCGTTCGGCGGCCTCGATCCAATAGGGACCACGAGGGGAACAAAGCTCGTCGGCCAACAGCGCAATCGGGTGGGGCGGCGCCGGTTCCCGGCCGTCGGCGTCGGTCCAGGAATCGGACAACTCCTTCTCCACTTCGGCCCGGGCCGCGTCGTCGAGCGGCTGCGTGTAAACGCGGAGTTCAGCGAGGTCGCCGCGGAACCTGGCGCTGCCGCCGGAACCCGGCCCGCCAATGCGCAGCGCCTTGATCTCGGGATCCGAAGAGACGCCATCGATGGCGGTGTTCTTCCCGTCGGCGATGCCTTGACGATGCAACGTCGTGCCCTGGCTGCCCCAGGTGAGACTGACGATTTCAAAGGGCGCGTTGGTTTTGGGGCCATCGACGATATCGCCGTTGGCGCCGTCCTTCCGCAGAATCGCGTGCAAGCCACCGCCGGGCGTGGGCATCAAACCAATGCCGTGCTTTCCGCCGTTGGAATCCTCCCAGCCGATCAAGCGCTGCCCGGAAGCGGCCGCATCCGCGACACGATAGACGACGAACAGGCTCCCGGCGGGAGGGACAGTCAATGGGACTTCAAGCATTTCCTTGCCGGTGAAACGCAGCACCGGCCGGCTCCGGCCGTCAGCGGTGAGGTTCGTTCTGATCGGTCCGGAAACTTCGGGCGCAACGGAGGCAAATTTCACCGGGGAGCGACTGCGGTTGGACCAAAATGCAACCCGCCCGTCGCCTGAGATGGGAGGCCGGGCGTCGTTCGCTCGCAACTTCAAAACCTCGGCCTGGCGATAGGATTTCTCCGTCCCGTCCGAGGTGGTCGATGCGGCGGCGCGTTCGCTCTGGATGGCGGCAATCGCCTGTTCCAGGTCGAAGGCTGCTGCTTCGGCGGCGGGGCGATCGGCCCGGGAACCCTCTGATGGTGTAAGGGTCCGCCGCCAGGCCGCGAGGGCTTCGTGGCAAAGAGCAGGTTCGCCTTGGGGCCGCGGAATGCCGCCCTTTTCCGAAGGCGTCGCTGCCTCAGTTTTTCTCAAATCCAGATAGTCCAGCCACTGGGTGAGGATCTTCGGATGCAGCCCGTTCGTTCTGGCAATCTCCGCCAGCGCGGCGGCCGGCGCGGAGTCTCCGCGGTGGTGGTAGTCCCAACAGGCCATGAGGTATTGCGCCGTCTGGCCGGTCGCCAGCCGCTCGATGTGCGAGGCGTATTCCATGTCCGATTCAAGCTTGAGCCTTTGCGCCTGTTTCTCGAGTTCCGTCACGCGCTTCTTCCGCTCGGCGATTCGCTCGACCTCGGCTTTGGGCAGGAGCGGCACCCGGACGAGCGGAGTATTTCCCGGAACGGGGCTGGGGATGAGGCGGGTGCTGAAGAAGATGCCCCCCATCGCGTAGTAATCTTCCATCGTGATCGGATCGAACTTGTGATCGTGACAGCGCGCGCAGCCCAGGGTAAGTCCGAGAAAGGCGCGGCCAAGGACGTCGATCTGGTCGTTCACGTAATCCGCGATCATCAGGTCCTTATCGACATCGCCCGGAACGAAGTCCGCGATGGCGAGCATTCCGGTGGCGACGAGCGCGTTGGTGTCGATTTGCTCCGGGTTCGCCGGCTGCAGGAGGTCGCCCGCGATCTGGTGGCGGACGAAATCCGTGTAGGGCAGATCGCGATTGTGGGCCTCGACCACCCAATCGCGAAAGCGCCACGCCTCGCGGAAATCGCTTTCGGCGGGCAACTGGATCAAATCGCGGGCGTCGGCGTAACGGACCACGTCCAGCCAGTGGCGGCCCCACCGTTCGCCGTAGGCGGGTGACGCCAATAACCGATCCACCACTTTCGCAAAGGCGTCCGGGGATTTATCCGCAAAGTAGGCGTCGATCTCTTCAGGCGTCGGTGGGAGGCCGATGAGGTCGTAGGTGGCGCGGCGAAGAAGAGTGCGTCGATCGGCGGGTGGTGTTGGAGAAAGGTCTTTTTGTTCGAGCCTGGCCAGAACGAAGGAGTCCACGGGGGTTTGAACCCACCGCTCGTTTTTCACGGCAGGAATCGCGGGGGAACTTATGGGTCGGAAAGCCCAATGCGCGGACGCAGAGACCGGTGGCGCCTCGCGGCTGGATGACGGCGAATCGGCGAGGGCCATCAGGGGCGACAGAACTGCGAGCACGAGGCTCAGCAGCCTGCCTCTCGCAGCGCGCGCGGTTTGGTCCGGGCGATTTGCAGCGATGCTCATCATTCTTACCTTAGGACCACCAAAATCTGATCTTTCTGGCTGAAATAGGAAGAAGGATTTCGACCGCGATTGGATCGCATGAGCAAGCACTAACTGGCTCGGAACACAGACCAGGTCGTTCCGTGTGTTTTCGACATAAGAGCTTTTCCCGTGGAATCGGCCACCGCGAGCTGCCGCATTCTCCGTTGAGACGAACTTGTTGGGACTTCCAGGTTCAACCTGAATCTTGAGCGACTTCGAGCGCGGATGCCTCGTCCGCGTATGATTCACCAGGTATGAACTCGCGGACGGGGCGTCCGCGCTCCGTTCACCTCGCGAGTGACTCTTCCTGCGGTTCGCAGAAGATTCAGGCGCCGCTGGGAAAATGATTACTGTTCCCATCCGCTTCTCGTAAATCGTGAAGCAGAACTGAACCCCGACATTTCCCATGAAACGGAACGTGTGCTCTTCCGAAGCGGGCTCCCAGCGGAGCTGCGCATTCACCCTGATCGAACTGCTCGTCGTCATCGCCATCATCGCCATTCTTGCGGGGATGTTGCTGCCCGCGTTACTAATAGGAATTGGCTTTTCACGGCTGGAGGCGAAGCCTGAACGTTCCGGGTCTCTGCCGCAAGAAAAACAGACGAAGTCGCCACCCTCCTGATGTGTTTGTAGATCGCGATGGGGGAGTGAAACATTCATGTCGGGTCTAAGTTCAGGTATTGAGTGCCCGGAGCTTGGTCCCCGTCGCAAGGGTTGGTCAACTTTCGGAATCCGGGCGGGTGCAATTCTGGCTCTTGCGTGTTCTGCGGCAGCAGGGCATAACTCTGTCCATGATCAAGACTCAAAAGCTCAATCGACGTAGTTTTCTCAAAACCTCCGCCGTAGTTGCCGCCCCGTTCATCCTGCCCTCGCATATCTGGAGCGCTCAGACCAAGCCCAACGACCGGATCACGCTCGGCTACATCGGCATGGGCACCCAAAACCGCGGATTGATGAGCGGCTTCCTCCGCAAGACCGAAACTCAATCCGTCGCCGTATGCGACGTTGATACGAACCGGCGCGAAGCGGCCAAGAAATCCGTGGAGGAATTCTACGCCAAGCAAGCCGATCGTGGCTCCTGGAACGGTTGCACCGCCCACAATGACTTCCGAGATTTGCTGGCCCGCAAGGACATCGACGCCGTCGTCATTGCCACGCCGGACCATTGGCACGCCTACATCGCCGTCGCGGCGGCGCGAGCCGGCAAGGACATCTACTGCGAGAAGCCCATGGCCGAGTCGATCCACGAAGCGCGAGCTATGGTTAAAGCCGTCCGCAAGTACAAGCGCGTGTTTCAAACCGGCTCCATGCAGCGCTCCTCCAAGGAATTTCGCACCGCGTGCGAACTCGTCCGAAACGGGCGCATCGGCAAAATCTCGCGCGTCGAAGTCGCCGTGGGTGGTCCTGGGGTCTTGTGCGATCTGCCCGCCGAAACCGCCGAACCCGGATTGGATTGGAACCTCTGGCTCGGCCCGGCCCCGATGCGTCCCTACCACTCCGAATTGAGCCCGCGCGGCGTCCACAAACATTTCCCGAACTGGCGCAAGTATCGCGAGTACGGCGGCGGCATGGTCACCGATTGGGGCGCGCACCACTTCGACATCGCGCAATGGGGCCTGGGTATGGACGCCACCGGACCGACGGAGATTCTCCCCGCCGCCGATGCCAAGGCCACTGAAGGCGTCCGCTTCACCTACGCCAACGGCGTGGAAGTGACGCACGTGAACAACGGCTTTGGCGTCGTCTTCCACGGCAGCGAGGGTGTGGTGAAGGTCAATCGCGGCAAGTTCGAGCTGTGGCGGGGCGCCGAGCAAAAGGCGAAGTCACCTGCGGATTGCGACGCCATGATCAAGGAGTTTCTGCCGGAAGGCTCGCTCCGCCTTTACAAGAGCGACGATCACAGGAGCGACTGGCTCGCGCACATCCGCGACCGCAAGCCGCCCATCTGCGACGTGGAGATCGGCGCGCGTTCGGTGACCGTTTGCCATCTGGTCAACCTCGCTTACTACCACGGTCAGAAAATGAAATGGGATCCGAAGCGCGAGAAATTCATCGGCAACACCGGCGACAAAAAGTGGCTCGATGTGTCCCACCGCGATCCGTGGAAGGTGGCGTGACACGGGGAAGTTGCCAGAAGCACTGTCGTCTTTTATCGCGTTACGCCACAGCGGCTCCGACGGAACGCTGATTAGCAATGCTTTAACCCTTGGCGATCTTGTTGAAAATCAAAATGACGACAAATTTGCGGGCTAGAACCAGCGGTTTCTAGCTCTTTATCCCCAACAACGAGGAGATAGGGAATCCGTTGGATTGAATGCTCGCGGATTTTAACTAATAGGAATTTGCTTTTCACGGCTGGAGGCGAAGCCTGAACGTTCCGGGTCTCTGCCGCAAGAAAAACGCCCTTTTGAGGCGATCCTTGGAGGCTTCCCGGCTGAGAGGGTCTCGGAGGCCGCCCAAGGCGGGAATCCTGTCCCGCGAACTCTCGGAAAAAGGTGGTGGAGACCGGAATTCTAACCCCACCCGGACAGAGGGGGAGGCTCAAGCTGTCCGCAGCGTTTCGCAAAATCTCATGCGGACAGCCCGTCTTATCCCTCCTCCAAAGGCCTTCATCCCACCGCTGGCTCGGGGACTGAAGGTGGGTCCCGGGCGGGTGCCTCTTCCCAGAGCCCGCAGTGTCGCAGAATCTTTTCATTTGGGACAGGTCAACGGGTCCGTTTCGCAAACCTGCTTGATGAGGGCGGCCCAGCGTTTGCGGGCCTCTCGGGCGCTGGGCGTGCGGGGCGGCGCGGCGCTCCCCTCCGGGGTCGGCGGTTGCGCCCGAGCTCGTTCTCCCCGCTTCTTATTCGAATACCATCCATAGTAACGGATCAGATGGCCCCCCATCTCCGGGATGTGCTGGGTCACTTCGGCCAGGAAGTCCAACGGATCGAAAATCTGGAAGTTGCGCTTGGGACCCGCCAGCAGGTCGTCGCTGGCGGCGTCGGGGAATCGCCCCAACCGATTGTCCCCGGTCTTGTAGAGCACCTTGCCCGCATTGGCCACCTCGATCATGCGCGCCTGGGAAAACGGGCAGCGCAAGAAATACTGGATGAGGCGCTGGATTCCCGCCCGATCGCCCGCCTCCAAGCGCACGCTCTGGTCCACACTGAAAAATGCTTGAGTAGTTTGGCGCTAATGGTAGTTATCAACCCGAAACCTAACCTTGGCCATGAACCTCGGACAGATTAGCTCCGGAGTCGCGACCCTGCTTGTCCTCCTTTTCGGCACACTCAACCTGTTCGCGGCGCGCCCACAATCCGAAAGACCAAACGTCTTGTTCATCGCCATCGACGACCTGAAACCGCTGTTGGGCTGTTACGGCGCGCGCTGGATCAAATCCCCCGCCATCGACCGGCTCGCGGAACGAGCGACGGTTTTCAAGGCCAATTACTGCCAGATCCCGCTCTGCGCCCCCACCCGGGCCAGCCTGCTCACAGGTCTGTGTCCGGACTCGACCGGTGTCTACTTCAACCCTTTCAAGGTTAAGAACATCGTGCGCTTAAACCTGCCGGATGTCATCACCCTCCCCCAGCATTTCAAAAGCCATGGGTATGTCACCCGCGCCATGGGCAAGGTTTTCGACGCGCGAACCGTGGACGAGGGACACGACGGAGTGTCGTGGTCGCTGCCCTATATCGGTCAGCACGATTTTGCCCCAACGGGCCCCGGCGTGCGCGGTTATCAAAACCCGGACACGAAGCGAATCCTCAGCGCTTCTGATCCGGCCAAACCGCTGGCCGGGCCACCAACGGAATGCTGGGACGTTCCGGACAATGCCTATTTCGACGGGGCAATGGCCCGCAGCGCGGTAAAGCAGATCGAGGAACTCGCCAAACAACCACAACCGTTCTTCCTGGCGGTCGGATTCATTAAGCCGCACCTTCCGTTCATTGCGCCGAAAAAGTATTGGGACCTTTACGATCGCAACAGCTTCAGGCTCGCGCCGAATCAATCGTTCCCTGATGGAAGCCCGGCACAAGCCGCTGTCATTCCCAATTCCGGCGAACTGCGGGATTATGCCGGCGTTGCGAAAACGGGGGCGATCCCGCAAGGGCAACAGCGCGAGTTGATCCACGGATACGCCGCGTGCGTATCGTATATCGATGCCCAGGTAGCCCTGCTCCTGGAGACACTGAAGCGTTGTGGTATCGCGGACAAGACCATCGTGTGCGTTTGGGGCGACAACGGCTGGCACCTCGGCGAACTGGGGCATTGGGGGAAATCGACGAATTATGAGGACGCCACGCGCACCCCGCTGATCATCTGCGCGCCCGGGATCGGCCGGCGCGTCCGCACCGGTTCACTGAGTCAGTTCCTGGATGTCTACCCGACCTTGTGCGACCTCGCCGGACTTCCGAAGCCACTACACCTGCAAGGAACGAGCCTGGTGCCGATGATGCGCCATCCCCGCTCGAGGCTGCATGAGGGTGTGATCAGCCAGAGCAGCACGGTGGATTCCCAGATGAGCCCCCAATTGGTCGGCGGGCTCCTCGATGAAAACTCCCCGATCGATTCGTTCATGGGCTGGACCATGCGCACGCCGCGCTACCGCTACACGGAGTGGCATCACGCGCGGGTTCTTCGGACAAACTCCGTTTTTGAAGCCGAAGCGGCCGCCGTGGAGCTTTACGATTACAAGAAGGACCCGTTAGAACGGCGAAATGTAGCCGCGGATCCGGCCTACGCCAGGATTCTGACGGGACAGAAAAACCTATTTGATCGAATCCTGGCCCAGACCCGTTAATTAATTGAATTGATAGGAATTTGCTTTTTGAGGCTGCGCGGTTCAGGGAGAATTGCTTTTCCGGCGGGTTCATTTTCGACCATTTTGCGCCGACGTCGGCGCGCATCAAGCACTTTTCCGGGGCTCTTTTGGTTGTTGTGGCACTTCCCCAACCGCCGGGCCAAGAAAAAAACGGCGATTTTTTTCCCGAAAAACGGAAGCGCAGATTGCGCCGCGCCGCCATACTTGCGAACGGTGAACCCAGACGTATGCGCGCGGCCAACGGTGCCTTGTTCACGGCCACCGTGCGGTTTGTCCATGTCCGCAGGTCCATCGGAATCCCGTTAACACCGAACCCCACTATGAAGAAACTCCTTAGCATCGCAACCCTCTTGAGCCTCGCAACCACGACGTTGCTGGCCCAATTCAACACGAACGACCCCGGACTTCGACTTTGGCTCAAAACCGATTCGTTAACCGGCACCAACGTGCCGGTGTGGGTGGACAGCAGCACCAACGGCGTCATCCTGGCTGCGCCGGACCTGCCGCCCGGCGACCTGCAAGCGGACCCGGACAACCATATTCCGATCCTCGTCACCAATACCGTCAACGGCGTCGCCATCAAAGCGGTGCGGTTTCGTCAGGCCAACGATCCCGTGAACGCGGCTAACCACCTGGCTGATCGGCTCTGGCAAACCAACAAATTGGACGCGTCCGATCCAACGCTGATTCCGCCTACCTCGGATATCACCCTGGTCGCTGTCTATCGCAACGATGCGCCAAACACTGCGTTGGGAGGCCACCAGGCCATCTTCGGCAAACGCGGCCCGTCGTGCCCGTATTTGTTTGGTTTGAACGGCACCATCCCCGCCCACGAGTTGATCCACTATGCGGGTTCGACGATTTATGGGTCGGGTCTCACGATTCCCACCTCGCCGGAATACGGCATTACAATCATGAACCTCACTGCGGGCGGCAATTTGACTTGGATGGATTACTACATATCCAAAGGCGGCTGGCGGACCAATTCCATTACCGGTGTTCCCAGAGCCGGTGGCGGGTTAGGGGTTCCGTTTGCCATCGCCTTTCACACACAGGGTGCTGGTGGCAACGCCAACAACCCGTGGGGCAACGGCACTTACGAGCGCGCGGCGGTCCGGGTCGCGGAGCTCGCACTGCTGGACCGGAGTCTGACGGGCAGCGAGCTCGCCGCTCTCCAGAACAGTCTGATCGTAAAGTATTTCACGGTGCCGGGTGCGCCCACGGTTTCCGCCCAGCCTCAAGCGCAGCAAGTCGGGCAGTTTGATCCAGTCTCCTTCAGCGTGGGCGTTGCCGGCACGCCGCCGTTTACCTGGCAGTGGTACAAAGGAGCGACCGCGATTCCGGGAGCCTCGGGGAGCGGCGCCCTCATCACACCTTACGCAATCGCGAGCGTTGGTTTAGGGGACCAGGCTTTCTACAGCGTCGCCATCACCAATGTCGCCGGGTTCACCAACAGCCAGGCCGCTTTCCTGACCGTGATCCCCGACACGAACGGTCCGAGCATCACGTCGGCTCTGTTAAACCTCGCTACCAATACGGAAGTGACGGTTACCTTCTCGGAACTGGTAAATCCCGCCAGCGCCACGAACACGGCGAACTACAACTTGAGTGGCGGCGGGAGCGTAAGTTCCATCGTCGCCGTGCCGCAGAGCAACAACCTGACGTGGTCGAATTACGTTTTCAAAGTTGTGTTGACCACCTCGGCGATCACGTCCCAAAAGACATTGACCGCGACGGGCGTGCAGGATCGCGCGGGCAATGCCAGCGCGGCGCAGGCGACCATCTGGGTTCCGACCGTCATCGGTGCGCCGCCCAGGGCAAATCGCGTGCTTTGGCTTGCGGGCGACACGAACGTTTTGGCCGACAACATCGGCGTTTATGAATGGACGGACATGTCCGGCGCGGCCAACCTGCATAACGCCATCGCCAGCATGGGCAACGTCCAGCCTGGCATTGCGGCGTTTCCGAACGGCCTTCATCCGGTGTTGAGTTTCAATGGCGGCGCGTTCCTGGTGGTTCAGAACCAGCCGGACTTCAACATCCAAAATATCTCCATTTACCTGGTCGGCGCAGTGAACACGTCGAGGACTTCCCGCGATTGGCTGGGCAACTGGGAGGGCTGGGTCCTGGGCAGCGCGGACGGCGATCCGACTTCGATCAAGTGGGCGCACTGGCAGGTGGGCAACGTGTATCGCCCGCTGGAATCCGGCTCCGTTTTGCAGAACATGGTGCCGGCCTACATCGTCGGCACGTTCTCCTCGACTACCCAAACCAAGGTGTTGTCCGTGAATGGCCGGGTAAGGGGCACACAGGGGAGCACCGGGACAATCGAGTACGGGACGTCGCGCGGCCTGGCCGTGGGATCGCTCTTTGACGACTCAGTGACTCAACCGCTCGTGGGGCACATTGCCGAAGTGCTGATCTACTCGGATGTGTCGCCCTCTCAAGACGCTGCGGTTCAGGAATACCTCGCGAGCAAATACTTCCGGGTCACGTCCACCAGGCCACCGCTCAACATTCTGAACGTGGGCGGCGCGATCACGATCACTTGGAACGCTCCCGGATTCCAATTGCAGCAGGCGACCGACTTGGCCGGCCCGTGGACCGACGTGGCTGGTGTGGCGAGTCCCTACACGGTCCCGGCTTCGGGGACGGGAGTCTTCTATCGCCTGTGGCACTTTTAGTCTAGCACCTGCGTCGCGGGCGAAATAGTTTGCCCGCGATGCAGGGCTGAGTTCTCGGCGCTGGTCATCTAAACCATGAGAACATGATGCAATGCGGATTCTGGTTCGTGGGAGAACGCGATGGAGATATTCCATGAGTGAACTGCTGGATGAGGAAGCATCCGTCGCTGGCGAGCGGCTGACGGAGCGGCCGGTGGCGGGTTTCACCCTGATCGAATTGCTGGTGGTCATCGCCATCATCGCGATTCTGGCGGCGATGCTCCTGCCGGCTTTGAACAAGGCCAAAGGCAAAGCTCAATCGGTCGGCTGTCGCAGCAACCTCAAGCAGATTGGCGTCGCGTTCATGATGTACGCCCACGACAACCAGGACACGATTCCCGGCTGGGGCTGGGCGTTCCACGAACCAAGCTACGCCGATCCGCCGGACCGTCGCCTTCAAGGCGCGGAGAGGCAGGCCGACCTGACCACGGGTTTGCTCTGGAACTACGTCGCCAAGTCCTACGACGTCTATCGCTGCCCGACCTACGCGGCGCGCAAACCGAAGCTGCCGAACGGCCAGCCCGACGGACGTTTCTGGGGTTTCAACATCACCACGCCGCCCTTGCCATATCCGCTCTGGAGCTACGAGATCAACGGCCAGGCGGCGCTCTCGATCAAGCCTGCCACATCGCCGAACAACAGCCTCGACCTGAAACTCAACACACTTCGCACCGGCCACGCCACCACGCTGCTCGTGCTGGAGCTGGACGACACGCAGTACGACAACGGGGTGGCGTTGTTCAGCGGCACGTTGCGTCCCGAAGAGCAGGATCATCTCGGCACGAAATATCACGGCGACACCGGCAGCCTCACCTTCATGGACGGCCACGCCGAGAGCATGAGTTGGAGGCAATACACCAATGCGACTACCGGCTTGGAGAAGGCCAAGCAGTTTTTCGGCGGCAGCTACGGGTGGAATTGGCCGTGAGGATGGTTCAAATCCGCAGCATTGTCGCGCACCGGGCTTTTGCCGCAAGCCCGAACCCTTGCGACCCCAGGCAAGGATTTCTCGCCAACCCAAAGGCTCAATGTCGCTCGGAACAATAATCAAGATCCGTCTCGCCGCCCTCGGCCTCGGATTGGTCGTCGCCAACGCGGCGGATGCGGCGGCAACCCTGAAGGACTTGGAGACGCCGGACATCGAAAGCGCGCGATCGGGAATGGCCCAGGCAGACTGGCGGGACGAACTGAGTGATTGGCTGGAAAACAATCTCAAGTCCGATTCAGTTCCTTTCTCTTTTGTGTACGACGGAAAATCCTCCGGGGAATTCTTCGCCAACTGCGAGTTCACGGAAACCCGCCAGGAACCGGATAAGGGCCCAACTCAACGCACCCTCAGATACCTCGACAAAAAGACTGGTCTGGAGGTCCGCTGCGAGGCCGTGATCTTCAGGGATCATCCTGGGGTGGAATGGGTGGTGAAATTCAAGAACACCTCGGGTCGCGAGACTCCCATCCTCTCTGATATTCAAGCCCTCGACACTACGCTGGCGCACAAGAACAACGAATTCACATTACACCATGCCTTAGGAGCTGGTGAAGGAATTGACGCTCGCAAGGAAGACCTACGCCCCCTGAGCCGGCCCTTGCTGCCCGATTCCAGGATAAGAATTGCGCCGCTTAACGGAAGGTCCTCCTGGGGCGATTCTTTGCCTTTCTTCAACATCGAGATGTCCGAGAACCGAGGGGTCATTGCCAGCATCGGCTGGACGGGGCAATGGCTCGCGCAATTCGCCCGGAGTTCCAATTCTCTCCATTTGCAGGCCGGGATGGAACTGACACACTTGAAGCTCTACCCCGGGGAAGAGATTCGCACGCCAAAGATGATGCTCCTGTTCTGGCAGGGCCATCGCTATTACGGCCAAAACCTGCTGCGCCGAATGGTCCTCGCGCACTATCACCCACAGAAAGATGACAAACCGGCAACGATGCCGTTCGCCGCCAGCATGGATGCCTGGACAGCAACGGAACAGAACCAACTGGATTACGCTGCGAGGTTCGAGAAGCTCGGCATCGAGTATCTGTGGTTGGACGCGGGTTGGTGGAAAGATTCGAATGCGCAGGAAAAGGTTCTTCCCACACATATTGGGCCCATCAGCCGCCAGCGTTTTCCAAACGGTTTTCGGCCCCTGACCGATGCCCTCAGGAAGAAGGGTATGGGACTGGTGGTTTGGTTCGCTCCTGAGTATCAGGGAGGCGGCTCATGGATGAACCGTGCCTTCCCTGAATTCTTTCTGCGTCTGAAGAAAGGGGGGCAGGCTGATATGTTCACCATCATGAATTTTGGCGACAAGAACGCGCTGCAATTTCTCACGGACGCCACCGCCACGATGATCGAAACGGAGGGCATTGGTGTTTATCGCCTGGACGGCCCCATGGGCGGCGACTGTCCGCTGCCGGAAAAGCAGCCGCTGCCGTGGTGGCGCGAAGCCGACAAGCCGGATCGGCAAGGGATCACGGAGATTCGGTACGTCGAAGGTCTTTATTCGTTCTGGGATGAAATTGTCAGGCGCAACCCCGGTCTGCTGATTGATCTGTGTGGTGGCGGCGCAACCCGCGTTGATATCGAAGCCATGTCGCGCTGCGTTTACGCCTGGCGCTCCGATTGGAATCACCCGGGGTTTGAACCGGAGGCCGAGCAATCGCGAACCTACGCGGCAAGCTTCTGGCTCCCCTCAACCGGGACCGCCATTGGCTATCCAGAAACCTATTCATTTCGAAGCTCGATCAACAATGGCGTGGCCCTCTGCTGGAACCCCGATCAACCGCCCATTTCTCCATTGGCCGCGCCGGTGAAGCAAAAGCCACCGTATGAGTTGAAGAAAGTCACACGAACGACCGTGGACAAGGTCGTGCGAGAAGGTCTTCAGGTTACCGAACCTTTCCCTTGGGACTCGGCCATGCGGCTGACGCAGGAGTTCAAGCGGGTGCGGCATCTTTTCTATGGTGACTTCTATCCCCTGACTCCCTGCAGCGTGGCTGACGACGTGTGGCTGGCGTACCAGTTCCACAAGGATGATTCGCGGGAAGGGATGGTGCTTGCCTTCCGGCGGTTCAAGTGCGCAACCGCCAGCGCCAAGCTCAAGCTTTGGGGCCTCGCGCCTGATCATTCCTACGAACTTAATTTTGCGGACACTGGCATCAGAAAGACCTTTACCGGCAAGCAGCTTGCCGCCGGATTGGACGTTAGCATCGAGGAGCAGCCCGGCGCAGCCCTCATTTCATACCGAAAGCTGCAATGATGACGGCTCATCCGTAAATCGGAACGCACCCACAGACACCCCATGAAGAAAAACTGCTTCACCCTTTTCTTGACGATCACCCAGTTGGCGGCATCGGTATGTTGTTCAGCCGCGCGAGCATCGTCTGCCGAACCGCGCTGGCAGTTCAAAACGGATGACACCCACCTGACCCTAGCAGTTGTTGATAACCGCCCGGTCATCTGCGAGCTGCGAAATCCGGTGAACGGTTGGAATTGGACGCCAAAACCGTCCGAAGTTCCCCTGCTGAATCGGGTTCTGTTGGCGACGACGGATGCCTATAACGTGGATTGGGTCCGTTCCCCGAAATGGATTTACCAGGACGCGGTGGTGGACACATCCGATGGCTACATGGTGACCCTTCGGTTTGCCAGCAGCTCGCCGAAATTGGAGCTCAAGTCGTATTGGCGCGCGCGCAAAGGCTGTGGCCCGGTGGAGCATTGGTCCACGGTGGAGAATCAAACGGGAGTTCTGCTCAGTTTCAGTTACTGGGATATCATTTCCGCAAACCTGACGGTGACCGCCAACAAGCCGGTTGATCTGTGGCGCTTTTACCGGCAGTCCATCGGCAAGAACAACGGGGGAATTGACGTGACCCGCCTGAAAGCAAATGCCCGCATTGACTCGATCATCTCCAACGAAATCAACCAGGGCGACCCGGAGCCGTTCTTGCCGTTCGAAGTCCTGGATTGCGAGTCACGTCACGGGCTTTACATCGGCTATTCCTGGGATTTTGGCAGATTTGTAACCAGCACCGGCACGAATCCTCGCACGGTGAATACGACCTTCAATTTGGGTGATGTGGGTTGCGTGAAGAAACCGCACGGCGGCTTGCTGACCACTCCGCGCATGTTTTACGGGACTTACGCGGGAGATGTGGATGACGGGAGCAACCGGATGAAACGGTGGTTTTGGAATTACGGGATTCCCAAGAGTCTTCGGGAGAACAGCAACGAACCGCTCGTGGAATTACATGGTCCGTTCTATGACGAAGCGGGGTGGACCCAGTACCTCAAGAACCATCCGCTCAAGAGCTGGGGGGTGGACCTGATCAAGATGGACGTGTCCTGGATGATGCCTGGCGATTTCAGCAACTGGACACGCGAGGTTCAATACATGCATTCGTGGAAGCCATACCCGACCAAATGGCCCAATGGCATGACGTTTGGAAAGATCGCGGAGGAGCATCAGCTCCTGGCCTCGCTGTACCTGCCCAACATGTGCGACGGAGCGAACATCACCACCGAAGCCGGCAAAAAAGCCCAGATTCAGGCGTTGCTCGATCGGTATGACAACAAGTGGTACCACTATTACCGGACTGACGGGCGCATCAATTTGGATCACAGCGTGCTAGGCCATGACGCGTTTCTTGAGATTGTGGATTACCTGATCGCCAACCGGCCCGACTTCCGCTGGGAACACTGCAGCGGCGGAGGCTGCCGAAAATCTTTCGACCTGGCCGAACGGCTGACTTTCATGACGATCGAAGACCTGGCCCGGGCGCACACCTACCGGTGGGCGTATTACGGGAATTCGTATGTCTTTAACCCGGTGCAATTGAAAGCCGATATCGCTCTGGATTGGGGTTTGGGGGGAGATTGGGTGGATGACGGTTCCATTGACTGGGACAAATACAATTTTCGAACCGGGTTGATGGGGGCGATGATGGTTTGCGGTGGAGAACGCGAGTTGGACGACCAGGAAGAAGCGGTCGCGCGCGAGACGTGGCAACTCTACCAGACAAAGCAGCGAGCGATTCTCCGAGGTGCAGACGTGTACCATATTCTTCCCTTCCCTGATGCGGTCAACTGGGATGGGATGCAGTACTTCAACCCGGATTTGAACAAAGGCTCGGTTCTCCTGTTCAAGCCTTCTGCCAGCGCGCCTGATTCCAAGGTCATCACACTGAAGGGGCTCGATAAGAAAGCGGTTTATTCGCTCACGTTCCAGGACCGGCCGGAGCAGAACACGCGCATGACCGGCGCCGAGCTGATGAACAAGGGGGTGCTCGTCAAGGGCCTCGTCGGCAAGTTCGCCACGGAAGTCATTTGGATTAACTAGTTCAGCCAATCACTCCCTTGCATACCCATTTATGAAAACACATCCAATCAAGCCGGTCATGATTGTCCAGGGACCGGCAATCAGTTCGGCTCTTTTCTGTGGTTTCGCGGCCATGCTCCTTGCGGGAAGCTGTCTCGGCGCCGAGACAACGTCTCCATCCAGGGCAGCGAAAGACCTGGCGATCCCCGATTTGGATACTGCCACGCTATCCCCCTCCCAGGCCGAGTGGCGCGGAGGACTGGATCAATGGCTCGAGCAAAACCTGTTCAAATCCGGGACGGCCCCGTTTTCGTTTGAGTACGACGGCAAATCTTCCAGCGAGTTTCTTTCCGGTTGGAAATTCGCGGCCACCAAGCGGCAACTGAACCCATCCCAAACCCAACACGTTCTGACTTACACAGACCCGAAGTCGGGGCTTGAGGTGCGTTGTGAAGCAATCGTTTTTCAGGACTATCCTGCCGTCGAATGGGTGGTGAAATTCAAGAACACCTCGGGTCGCGAAACCCCGATCCTTTCCAACATCCAGGCCCTCGACGCCAGGCTGACCGATGGCGGCAACGAATTCACGTTGCATCACGCGCTCGGAGTCGGGGAAGGCATCGTCGCGCGCAAGGAGGATTTCCGTCCGCTCAGCCAGGCTTTGCCGCCGGATTCCAAACTGAGATTCACCGCCACGAACGGACGATCTTCGTGGGGCGACAGCCTGCCGTTTTTCAACGTGGAGTTTTCGGAGAATCGTGGCGTGATCGCCAGCATCGGGTGGACAGGGCAATGGCAGGCGGATTTCAATCGGGACGCAAAGTCGTTAAATCTGCGAGCCGGGATGGAGTTGACGCACCTCAAACTCTACCCCGGTGAAGAAATCCGCAGCCCGAAGATCATGTTGTTGTTCTGGCAGGGCCATCGCTATTACGGACAGAACCTGCTGCGGCGGATGATCCTTGCCCATTACCATCCGCAAAAGGACGGGAAGCCAGTCGCTATGCCGTTCGCCGCCAGCGCCGCGGCCTTGTATCACGAAGCCTTCAAGGCTACCGAGCAGAACCAACTCGATTACGCCAAACAGTTCGCACCCCTCGGCGTGGAGTATTTGTGGATGGACGTCGGCTGGTTTGAACAGAGCGTGCCGAATTCCCATCTCGCACCGCCCGATCCGAAGCGTTTTCCGAATGGGCTTAAGCCGCTTTCCGAGGAACTCCGCAAACTCAACATGGGCCTCCTCGCCTGGTTCGCGCCGGAATTCCAGGGCGGCGGCTCCTGGATGGAAAAAGCTCTTCCGCAAATGTTCCTCCGCTTGAAGAACCAACCCCCAGGCATAGAACTGCTTAATCTTGGTGACCGGAACGCGTTGCAGTTTCTGCTGGATCACACCTCCGCGATGATTGCGAAAGAGGGGATTTCGATCTACCGGTTGGACGGCCCCATGGGCGCCGACTGCCCCCGCCCGCATAAGCAACCGCTCCAATGGTGGCGCGACGCCGACGCTCCGGACCGGCAGGGCATGACGGAGATCCGCTACATCGAGGGGCTTTACAAGTTTTGGGACGAATTACTCAAGCGGCATCCCGGTTTGATCATTGACCTTTGTGGCGGCGGCGCGACACGCATTGATATCGAGGCCATGTCCCGCTGCCTCTATCTCTGGCGCTCGGATTGGAATCATCCGGGCTTCGAGCCGGATGGGGAACAAGCCAAGAATTACGGCGCGAATCTCTGGCTGGCCTCGGCCGGGACGGGCAGTGGATATCCCGAGCCTTACTCGTTCCGTAGTTCCATGAACAACGGGCTCGTCATCGCCTGGAATCCCTATCAGCCCACGATCACTCAGGACTGGCCGCTCGCCTATCCCGTGAAGCAGAAGGAAGGCTACGAGCTCAAGAAAGCGCCGCGCACCACGGTGGACAAGGTGGTGCGCGAAGGTTTCATGCCGACCGAACCGTTTCCGTGGGAAATGGCCCGCCCGTTGGCGGCGGAACACAAACGCATCCGGCATCTGTTCTACGGCGACTTCTACCCGCTCACACCCTACAGCTCGAAGGCGGAAGATTGGATGGCTTACCAATGTCACCGCGAAGACCTCGGTCAAGGGGCGGTGATTGCATTTCGTCGTTCCCAGTGCGTCCGCGAGCAGGCCCGCGTGAAGCTGTGGGGACTCAACGCCCGGTCGCGCTACGAAGTGCGCATCGAAGACACCGGCAAAACTCTCACCACAACCGGCCAGAAACTGGCCGAAGGATTGGACTTAACCATCACCGATCAACCTGGCTCGCAGTTGATCACCTACCGGCAGTTGCGCTGACCACAAACGAACTCAGAGGATTTTCAAATGCTATCGAACACGCCCGACGAAAAGAACCGGGAGAGAACCGGGCCGGAGCGGCCCGCCATTTCATCCGGCGCCGCCGCGCGCTGGGCCAACATCCCCGCCAGCCGCCACAACAATGCTTGCGGCGTCTGCTTCGCCGACGGCCACGCCGAAATCCACAAATGGCGCGACCCGATCACGGCCACCCCTGCCGGCAAAACGCAAGTGACGACCTACCTCTTGTCCCCAAACAGCGTGGACACCCTCTGGCTGACTATACTCTACGCGGCCATAGATTGCGTTTTTTCGAAAGTTTGGAAGTTCAAAGTCAGTAAGGTATCCAGATCGGTTTTGTGACGCTGGTGGCTCTGTGCCAGACACTGAAGGATCG
>Ga0194126_10004640_pt1 | contig 20845 bp, 14 predicted proteins | sample TA2KigC150mmetaG_FD_148641 | JGI IMG/M metagenome (GOLD analysis project Ga0194126, IMG submission 148641) | Freshwater microbial communities from Lake Tanganyika, Tanzania - TA2015035 Kigoma Deep Cast 150m | ecosystem: Environmental > Aquatic > Freshwater > Lake | place: Tanzania: Lake... | reverse complement strand
AACTTGAACTCATTTATCGCTTGTTGTCTGCCGGTTTCTCTCAATTCTTCTAAGGTCTGCATGGCCAGTAGTATTTGTTCTTCGTCCAGCAGTGATGCAAAGTTCAGCGATGGGATGTCTTCCCCGGTGTAGCCCAGCAGGTCAAGTGCCACTTGATTTGCATCGACGAAGTTACCCTCGAAGTCGTGGATATAAACAGCTTCGATTGACCGGTCGAACAGGGCACGGTAGCGTTCCTCTGCTTCCCTGGTAGCTTCTTCCATCTGCTTGCGCTCGGTGATGTCGTGTCCGATTCCACGGAAGCCAATTATCTCCCCCTTTTCATTCCGAAGAGGGAATACCGAGAGCTCACCATGCCTGTGTCTGCCGTCCCTCAATATGGCTTCAAAAGGCAAGCTCCTAATCGGCTGGCCGGTGCGATATACTTGATTGAAGGCCTGGAAGATGTTCTTCTGGTACTGTTCGGGAAAAACAAATCGAAAGTCAGCCCCGATTATTTCCTCGCTGGAATAGCCCAGGAGTAGGCCGCCTGCTTTGTTCATGAAGGTGAAATTACCGGCAAGGTCAACCTCGTAATAGGCATCTTCCGTCTTGTCGAGGATAGTGCGGTACCTTTCCTCTGATTGTTTCAGTGTCTCCTCCATCAGTTTGCGTTCGGTGATGTCTATCATAGATGCGATGAACCCCGTTGTCTGGCCTTCATTCCTGATATGGGTCGGGGAGACGTGCAGATAGATGATGTCCCCGTCCTTGCGCAGCGTCCTGAATTCAGTATGGAGCACGTCGTTGTAATTTCCCCTGAATGCCTGGAAGAAATCAAGGACCCTTTCCCTGTCGTCCGGGTGAACAAAATTGAGGATGGGCTTGCCCAGCACCTCTTCTTCTGTGTAACCATAGATGCGGTAGAGCGCTGGGTTGGCAAAGGTAAATACGCCTTCAGTATCAGATGTGGCTATACCTATGTTGGCGCCTTGTACCAGGCTGCGGAACTTCTCCTCGCTCGTTCTCAGCGCAGTCTCTATCCGCTTACGTTCGGTAATGTCGCGCATGGTGCCCTGATATCCAGCGATGCTGCCATCGCTATTCAGTCGCACGGTTGAGGTAACCAGGCATTCCAGCTCTTTGCTGTCTTTCCTGCGAAACCTTATTTCATAGTCCTTGACTGCCCCTTCTTTCTCGATTGCCTGCTGGAAGTCAGCTCGCTCGGCCGGATTGACATATAGTCTCCTTATGTCCATGCCTAGCATATCTTCTCTGGAGTAGTCAAAGAGCTGGCACATGGCTTGATTTACATCAAGCAAGGCACCGTCTCTGGAGACGATGTAGACGGGGTCATGGGACTGCTGGAAAAGGGTTCTATATCTTTCTTCGCTCTGCCGCAGTGCTTCCTCCACCCGCTTGCGTTCGGTGATGTCTATTCCCGCCACGATAATAGCCACAGTTTGTCCCCGGGCATTGCGTAGCGGCGCCATATTAGGCGGAAAAAGCAAGGTGCGGACAGACCCATCTTTGGCATATATGCCAACTTCAACTTCAGAGGCCTTTTCATTGCCCAGTGCCTTTGCCAGTTCTGTGGCTGTTTTTTCCACATCTTCTGGAACGACAAAATCCAGGACGTGTCTGCCAACTACGTCATCCTTCGAGTAGCCAAGGGTACTAAGCATAGCCTTGTTGACATTCTGCACAATTCCGTCAGTGTCTACGGTCACGTAGTGAGCAGGGCTGTCATCAAAGATTAACCGGAACCCATCTTCGCTCTCTTGGAGGGCTTCCCATAACTGTTGTTCACGCTCCGGATTCATCGGCCGTTGCTGTGCTTCTTTCCTGGTTGGCAGTCTCTTGCGTCTGTTATCAGCCATCTCTTGTCTTTCCTTTGGAACCAGTTGGCTCTCTCTTGCATGATACTCTCTTCTGAGTGAGCTATTTTATAGCTTTGATACCATCGTGGCAAATGAGTTACCGTATTCTTTGAATACAATAGTATACTGCGGTGTACTTGATACGGCATTGCCCAAAGGTACTCTTTGTCATGTACCTTGTGGCTACATATGATAAACTGCACTGGGCTCTTTCGCCAACAGTGAGACTCAAGTATAATAGGCTTCAATGCAGGTAGACCATAAGGAGGGGAAATGAAAACATGGCAAATTGTATTGCTCTGTATTGTCGGCGTCGTAGTCTTGTTGCTGGGCACGGTGGTGGTCAAGACGGTTACCTTCACTTCCAAGCAGTTGCAGTTTGAGGGCAAGGTAACATCGCAGGTGGATGTGAACGCAGCCGCGGAGCGGCTGGCTAAAGCGCTCCAGTTTAAGACTATATCCTATGAAGACCGCTCGCAGATAGATTACCAGCCATTTTTGCAGTTTCAGGAGTATCTGGTGCAGACTTTCCCTTTGGTACATTCCAGACTGGAGAGGAAGGTCATCAACAACTACGCGCTGCTGTATGCCTGGCAAGGCGCAGACAAAAGCCTGAAGCCCATGCTGATAATAACCCACTATGATGTTGTGCCGGCACCTGATGAGGACGGACAGGCATGGAAGTACCCGCCATTCTCGGGCACAATTGCTGAGGGATACATATGGGGACGTGGTGCATTGGATACCAAGTCCACCATTATGGGCGCTCTGGAGGCGGTTGAGGCGCTTCTGAAAGAGGGCTACTCGCCCAAGCGCACCGTTTATATCGCTTCCGGTTTTGATGAAGAAATAGGTGGAGATGGTGGGGCTGGTAAGATAGCAGAATATCTGAAGTCTAACGGCGTTGAGCTGGAATATACCATAGACGAAGGCTCAGTGATTGCTAAGGGCATAGTCCCTGGCATCAAAGCGCCTGTTGCCTTGATTGGCATAGCTGAGAAGGGCTATGTTACTCTTGAGCTTTCCGTTGAAGGGCAGGCAGGGCATTCATCCATGCCTCCGAAGCAGACTGCTGTTGGTGTGCTCAGTGCTGCTATCGCTAAGCTCGAGGCGAACCCATTCCCGGCTGACATGAGCGGGCCAACAGGAATGCTCTTTGACTACATCGGTCCGGAGATGTCCTCTGTTTACAAGATGCTCTTTGCCAACAGGTGGCTGTTCGGTTCGGCAATAAAGAGCCAGCTTTCAGCATCACCGGCTACTAGCGCCACAATCAGGACAACCACTGCTGCCACCATGTTCAATGCCGGTGTGAAATCTAATGTATTGCCTTCCAGTGCCACGGCGGCGGTGAATTTCAGGATACTGCCCGGCGATAGCGTGCAGGGAGTAATCGACCATGTGAACGCCGTGGTCAATGACCCGCGGGTAAAGGTGAAAGTGCTGGGCGAGCATACCGAGCCTTCACCGGTATCGGATACTAACTCCGCAAGCTTCATGACCGTGTACAAGACCACAAAGCAGGTGTTTCCTGACGCGGTGGTGGCGCCGGCGCTGGTGGTCGCAGGGACAGATTCCAAGCATTTTGTAGGCGTGGCTAAGAACCTGTATCGGTTGAACCCGCACCGGTTTGGCAAGGAAGAGCTATCCATGCCACACGGCGTGAATGAGCGGATAACGATTGACAATTACGGAGAATGCATCCAGTTCTACATGCAGCTCATCCGCAATTCGAGCGAGTGAACATTTTTGATTTTTTGTAGGGGCGGGTTTTTGGACCAGCCCAGGGATGGCACGTGAGAACAGGGTTCTCCCTCCCCTGGTGGGAGGGAGTCAGAGGGAGGGGGATTCTACAGAATTTCACCCTCACCTTAGTCCTCTCCCTCGAGGGAGAGGAAATTTCTCTTTTGTTCTCCATTCTCCAGGCGACATCTGAAAGTGTGCTCTCAGTAAAGGCTCGCCTTAGTGGCCGATTGCGGCGTCGACTCCACTGTTGATGATAGACGCCTTGAGTTCTTCCACACGGGCTTTATCGGGAATTCGCTGGCCACGCAAGGCATACCGCTTGCCAACTTGATGGCTCTTGGATTTGCCGCCCTCGTGGTAGGGCAGTAGAGAGACCTTGTCAGCCCTCACCTTTTTTGCCAGTTCTGCCACTTGTCTGGTGTGTTCCTGCGAGTCGTTTATCCCTGCAATCAGAGGCACCCGCAGCCAGATTTTGGTTCTGCCGGCAACTGCATTGAGGTTTTCCAGCATCAACGCGTTGTCCACGCCTGTATATTTTTTGTGCTGCTGAGGGTCGAGGTGCTTGATATCGAATAGCACCAGGTCTACGTAGGGCAATATGGCAACGAGGTTGTCTGTGCCCATGTATCCTGAAGTATCCAGTGCTACATGCAGGCCTCTGTCCTTTAATGTGCTAGCCAGGGTGAGACAGAATTCCGGCTGGCTGAGCGGCTCGCCGCCGGACAGCGTCACACCTCCACCCGAGTTCTTGTAGAACGGCTTGTCTCTTTCTGCTTCCGCAGCTACCTCGGCTACGGCCATGCGTTTTCCGGCGATGTTCAGCGCTCCGTAGATGCAGGCATCCACGCAGGCCAGGCACTGGTCACAGTGCTCCCAGTGTATTATTCTGGCTCCGTTGCTGCCTTGTGTTATGGCTTTCCGAGGGCATGCTGCTACGCATTTGCCGCAACTCTGGCATTTCACATCGCGCACGATAAGCTGTGGTTCCATTGCCTGTGATTCGGGGTTGGCGCACCAGGCGCAGCGCAGCGGGCATCCCTTGAAGAACACCGTGGTTCTGATGCCTGGCCCATCGTGCACGCTGAACCGCTGGATATTGAAGATTATCCCGCTGTCTTTCATATATTAGAAATGCTGCTCAGTGCGGGCGATTATGGAGTCCTGCAGACCCTTGCTCAAATCCGCAAAGTAGGCGCTGTAGCCCGCCACGCGAACTATGAGGTCCTGATGCTTCTCCGGGTGCTTCTGGGCATCTAGCAGTGTGGCTTTGTCCACCACGTTGAACTGGACGTGGCTGATGTTCAGGTCGCCCCAGGTTCTCAGGTAGCTGATGAAGGTTTCTTTCATATCCCCTTCGAGCATCAAAGGCGGGAATTTCTGGTTGAGAAGATGATTATATGTCTTTGTGGTGTCTATCTTGGCTGCGGAATTGAGCACTGCTGTTGGACCGCGGAAATCGCGTCCCTGTGACGGCGAAAGGGTGGCATCGGCGAAGGGCTCCTCTTCCTTTCTGCCATCAGGTGTGGCTGGCGTGTACAGAGCTGCGCTGTAGGTGGCGGACAAACCGCTGCCATCGCCTCTCATCGGGTTCCCGAAGCGGTCTGTGAATTCAGCCATGACGGCTGCGGTGCGGTGATGTATTTCAGCTGCGATGGCGTCAGCGTAGTCGTCATCATTCCCGTACTTGGGCGCCCTGAGCATCATCTGCCGTATGTCCTCGTGTCCCTCCCAGTTTTTGTCCATTACCTGTATAAGCTCTGGGAGGCTGATTGCGCGGTCCTCAAAGACTGCTTTCTTTATGGCTGCGACGGAATCAACCACGTTAGTGGTGCCGATGATAACCACAAAGTCGTGGACCATAGAAGGATAAGCCCATTTGCGGGAATCCCTTCCTTTTTCGATGCAGCCGTCAAGTAGCGCCGAATAGTATGGCCTGGGGAGGTATTCGGCGTAGAGGGAGCGACAGGTGTTTTCTATCTTGACGTGCCTCCCGAAAAAGAAGCGCACCTGTTCAAGGTAGGCATCTATGAGGTCCTGGTGAGATTTAAAGATCGCCGGGTCTGGTGTCGGCGCGCCCCAGGGTATCTGGGTTACAGGATGCACCCCCTGGTGCAAAGCCCACCAGAGACACTTGGGCAGAACGAGACCGCCCAACGGCCTTCTAGCTATATTCTTGCCGGGAAGCTCCAGGTAGACACAGCCGGTGACGGCGTAATCACGCGCATCTTCTAATGGGACATTCCATTTCTGCAGGGTGGGGATGAGCGTGCGGTCATTGAAGAATGAAGGGTAACCGACGCCGGAATGGATAACATCAGTTGCCCTGGACAGAAGTTCTTTCGGCGTGCCATCATGGTAGCGCAGGATGATGCTCGGCTCCAGCGTCCGCATGTTGTAGGCGGCGTCCAGCACCAGGTAGCTCATTTCATTGGTGACATCGTTGCCTTTCTCATCCACTCCGCCAATGGTGATGGCTTGCAGTGACTCCACACCGCCGTAGATGCCCGAAAGCATCGGCGAATAGATAAGCCCCAGCTCATGGAATTTGACCCAGAGGAGCTGTAGAAGCTCTAAAGCCTCGTCACGCGTGAAACGTCCTTCTTTGAGGTCTCTTTGGTAGTAGTGGCCGAAGACTTTATCAAAGCGGACACCTATGCCCAGGGTGGAGTACTCGATATAGCGCCCCACATGGATGAAGTAGAACGACTGAAGCGCTTCGGGCAGGGTTCGGGGCGGGTTTTCCGGGACATGCCTGCAGGTCTGGGCTATCTGCTCTAACCGTTTCCTATCATCCGGGTCAGTGGATTTTTCAGCCAGCTTTTGCGCTAGCTCTGCATAGCGGTTGGCATACGCAATCATAGCCTTGAGGGATACGATGGCAGATTTCAGGAAGTCCTTTTGCTCAATGTAGTCAAGCGGCACCTCCCCGTCTATCTCCTCGAGTCGTCTTTCGGCTTCAGCGATGATGCCCTTGAGGCCGATGCGGAAAATCTTCTCATAGTTTGGTATTCCCAGCTCCGACCAGTGGCTCCACATGAATGTTCCTTCGAACTTCCAGTATTTCAGAATATCGCCGGTGAAAGCCTCTTGCTGGCGGTCGCTCATGGACTTGCCTTTCCAGTATTCAATTAGCTCTGCCAGTTCGGCCCTGCCGGCATCGTCCAGTAGCTCTTGTCCCTCCTGGTCGCTGGTGAGGCGTTGTACCGAGCGCCAGTTCATGTCTATGCCAAAGTATAGTCCCCGGGGGAAGGAAACTGCGTTGCCGACTAGGCGCTCCCAGTCCTGGATATAGATATCCATTTTTTTGAGGATGTTCTCAAGGGCGAGAGCTCTCCGCATGACCATGGGCATACCGTCTGTTTGCTTATAAGACTCGGTCAGATACCTCGACCTTTGCAAGTCGAGCTTTATGCCGGGTCGATACATTCCCCTCGAGGCCTCTTCCTTCTGGTAGCCTCTTCTTACGTTGCGTACCGCCTTGATGACCAGCTTGCTCTTGATTGCGTCAACTGTCGTCTGCATTGGATTTCCTCCTCACTCCGGCATTTTGCGGCTGGATATGATATACTGTTATGAACAATGTTCAGTATATAATACGCTGTTCATTGTAGTCAAGGGGGAAGGATATTCTTCAGCAGGTGTTCGAGTATAATGGTGAGCCGAGAATGAAAACCAAGAACGCTTTTGTCAAGCTCAAGAAAGAGGAACGGGAACGTCGGCGGAACATCATACTCGATGCGGCGGAGAGGGTATTTGCCTCCACTCCTTTCACCGAGGTGAATATGAGGCGAATTGCCAGGGAGGCGGGCATTTCGGCAGCTTCGATTTATACCTATTTCCCTGACCAGGAGGCGCTGTTCGTGGAGACCTATTTGCGCCGGGTCAAGGACGTGCACGAGATGTTCGAAAGTACCATTGGTGCGGCAATGCCTGATGAGGTGGTGGAAAAGCTGGCAATGAATTATTTAGATTATTTCATCGAGCAGGACACGTATTTCAGGATGATGGCGCATTTTATGCTCTACGCGGAACTGCATCCTGAGTCCCTGGAGAAGCTGAACAAGACGGAACGTGCCATGATGGACATATTCGAAAAGGCTTTCAAGAAAGCTGGCGTTGGTGGCAATACGCGTTTATTGACACATGCCTTTTTTGCCGGTCTTAATGGCATACTGATAAGCTTCAGGCGATATCCCGGCCGCAGGGAGGAGGAAGTCCGGCGGCACATGCATCGTTTGGGCGTCCTCCTGTGCCGCCAGTTAAGGGGCGGTCAGCCGTAGGCTGTAGCTCTACTGTACTAAATGCCCTGTTAAGCCGTCTCCTCTTCCTCTATTTCCAGTCGTCGATACGAAGTCAGCTACTGGTCCCTGGTGCCATTCCAAGTACCGTCCCAGGTGAATTTGGAACCGTAACACCAGTTACCGGTGAAGGAATTGCCGTCTGCCGACATTTCGAATCGCACGTCTCCTGCATCATCGGGTGGCAGGTATGTCGGCTGCTCAGACCATTTGCCCACCAGGGTGTTTTCTTGCGCGTAGCCCTCAAACTTGCCTCCCTGGTAGGTATAAGTCCCGGTTACAGTGTTGCCGGACTGTGAGAGATTTAACCTTCCCCAGGAGCCGCAGAGCCATGAGCCGCTCCAGTTGGCTACTGGTGCTGGTTTGCTGGGTGGCTGCGCAGTACTTATCCTGTTACAGCCCCAACCCCCAGTCCAACCACCTGAAGGTCCACTACGATAGAGACCATCGAATCTGTTGCCATCTGCTGACATCGTGAGCTTTATTTCCATCGGTGATGACGAAGGCGAAGTCCATTTCCCGACTAGCTCATTACCTGTAGCATTGGCCACTAGTTGTGCATCGTTATCACTGCGCCATCCTGTTACCTGGCTGCCTGTCTGGGTTAAGTACAGTTTGGTTTGTCCGCATTCCCAGGTACCGGTCCAGTTGGCTATCTGTGTTGGCTGTGTTGCGGGCTTACTTGGTGGTTGGGCAGTGCTTGTTCTGGTGCAAGACCAGCTACCAGTCCATGCTCCTGAAGAACCCGTGCGGTAGTAGCCCGTAAAGGACTTTCCATCTGAGGACATGGTTAACTGGAAATCGCCTGAATTTGCTTGAGACTCAGACCAGGTACCGGCGAGTGTATTTCCAGTGGCATAGCCCTGGATATCCCAGTTGTTATAGTCATACCAACCGGTCACCTGATTGCCGGTCTGTGATAAGTACATCTTGTAGTTACCACATTGCCAGGTGCCGGTCCAGTTGGATAGTGGTGTTGGCTGGGTAGGCTGTGTGGGTTGGCTGGGTTGTGAGGGAGGGCTGGGTGGTTGGGCCGAACTTACCCTAGTGCAGCCCCAGGAGCCATCCCAATCGCCTGATGTACCGTAGCGCCATTGGCCGGTGAAGGAAGTGCTATTGGCCGCCATGTTGAACTGAAAATCGCCAGAGTCGTCTGGCGGATTAAATGTCGGTGCTTCCGACCAGGTGCCTGTCAGGGTAGCACCTGTAGCATAGGCAGTGATTCTGCCGTTGTCCCAGTCGTACCAGCCGGTTACGTTGTTGCCTGTCTGCGTAAGGTACAGCTTTCCCCAGGTGGAACACTGCCAGGTACCCGTCCAGTTGGCAACAGCCCCGGGTTGGGGAGTAGGAGCAGGTGTAGGCTGAGTAGGTGGTGTAGCCTGGCCCGATGGAGTGGTGGCACCAGCCTGGCTGCCCGGTGGCTTCATCGGTGGGGGTGTTGCTGAGCTGTCTTGGTCACCCGGTGGCTTTTGTGCAGGTGGGGTGGTGGAACCAGTCTGGTCGCCTGTCGCTTGCTTCCCATCCGGCGTTATAATCTTGATACATCCGGTGACTGGCAGGAGCACGACGGTAACCAACAACAGAGTCAAGCATAACCTGAAAATAGCCCTTGTCATGCAAACCTCCTATGTTTCATAAAATCAGCACGCAGCATCATACCTTGTGCATAGTAGCCACTGTGTCCTAATCCGTCAAGCTTTTTCAGCTACCCCCCGGTATCTTTGTCCCAGTAGCCCTGCGTTTGCTTGACCACAAAGACAATGGGGTCCAATACTACTTCTCTTACTAGCGTCCTGACCGCTTCATGGGAGGCGATGAAGGCAGCAATTGGCGGGCTGGTCTGGTAGTAGAATTCGACAAAGGCAGTGCCAGCCTTACTGTGCAATAGCACCTGGTCGCGGAATGCCCGCAAGGTATCCAGTTCCTGTGCTGTTGGGCTGCCATAGGCTGCGGTGGCGATGAAGCACTTGGGCAGCGTTATCACTATTCCTGAGCCGTCCTGTCCGTCAGGCTGAGCTTCTCCGATAATTTTGATTTTCTTTGATGCGCTGTTTCTTCCGCCCTTGCCGTCATCCACCTCCAGCCGCATGACGTGTCCGCCCACCTGGGGCTTCTTCCATTTCCAGGTTGCCGAGTCGGTGTATTCGTCGAGTAGCTGTCCGTCCATGTACCAGACGTGGCTGAGCCTGTCTCCATCAGGGTCGGTTGATTGGCTGACGACCTTGATGTCGTCTCCGGCTTCGGGCTGTGGTGGTTGGATTACGAATGCTGCCTTAGGCGGGCTGTTAACGCCGGGCGTAGGACCAGGTGTTGGGCCAGGAGCTGGTTGCGGAGCCTGGCCTACGGTTATCTGTGCCTGGAATGGTGCTGTGCCGCCCTTGCCATCGCTAACCATGAGGCCAATGGTGTGCATTCCGGCCGGCGGATTCGCCCAGGCACAGTAGGACAAGTTGTTGCATTCATTGGCTGGGATGCCGTCACGTGACCATGAGTAACCCAAGATATCGCCATCGGGGTCAGAAGAAATGCTGATTGCCATGATAGTGTCGCTGGTTGTGGGCGAGAGGGGCGTGGTATAGAAAGAGGCGGTGGGAGGTCGGTTTATGCCCGGCGTTGGTGGAGTTGGCTGTGGCTGTGGCGCCTGGCTTACGGTGACCTGCGTCTGAAATGCCACTTCTGCTCTCTTGCCATCGTTTACCACCAGGCGGATGGTGTGCATTCCTAGAGAGGGGTTCGACCAGATGCAGTAGGGCAGGTTGTTGAATTTAGCAACGGCGACTCCGTCTATGAACCATGAGTATGTCAGTTTGTCGCCATCGGGGTCGGAAGATGTGCTTATAGCGATGATTGTGTCGCTAGTAGTGGGAAGCGGTGGCGTAGTATAGAAAGATGCGACGGGAGGTCGGTTTGTTCCAGGCGCAGGTTCCGGCGTAATGTCCGGCTCAATTATGTCGCCATCCCAGTTGCCGTTCCATTTACAGTCGCCGTATTTCCAGTCTCCGGCGAAGGATGCGGAGTCGGCTGATAAGGTAAATTGGAAGGTGCCGGCATCTTTGGGTGCTTTATAGGAAGGAGATTTTGACCAGGTGCCAGCTAGCACGTTTCCTTTGACCGTGCCCTCGATTCTTCCATCATTGTACTCGTAGCTGCCGGTTACCTGACTGCCACTCTGGGTGAGCTTCATCAAGCCCCAGTCTGTGATCCAGTCTCCACCCCAGCCGGGTGTGCTAACATCTATCGGTTTCGGCTGTGGTTGTGGCTGTTGGCTAATTCGTTTCCCGCTCCAGCCCTTTTCGTACCAACTGCCAGTATTGCCGTATTTCCAGCGTCCGATAAACGATTGGCCATCGGCTGAAAGCGTCAGTTCCGTGGCGCCAGCGTCTTTAGGCTCGCTATAGGAAGGCGCCTCAGACCACCAGCCAATCAACGTGTTGCCAGATACAGTGCCAGTGAACTTTCCAGAGTCGTGCGTATATGTGCCTGTCACCTGGTTGCCGCTCTGTGCCAGTGTCATCGTGCCCCAATTTGTGTCCCAGGTGCCGCTCCAATTTGTAGGAGTTATCGGCGTGGGTGGTGTGGGCGCTGGCTGTCCGCCCTTGGTGCCGCTTATGTTTCCATCCCAGTCGCAGGTGCCATATCGCCACTTTCCGCTGAGTGATTTGCAGCCAGCAGACAAAGTAAAGATAAAATCGCCCGCATCCAGGGGGGGCTTGTACGATGGCGCTTCGCTCCAGGTGCCTGTGGCGGTGGTGCCGTCAACCGTTCCTTCGATTTTGCCACCTTGATAGTCGTAGCTGCCGGTTAGCGTATTGCCCACATGGGTGAGAGTCATTTCACCCCACTCGGTATCCCATTTCCCGGTGAACTGGCAACCAGTGGTTGGTGTTGGGGTAGGGGTGGGTGTAGGCGCAGGGGTTGGAGTTGGAGTAGGAGTAGGTGTAGGAGTAGGTGTAGGAGTAGGTGTAGGAATAGGTGTAGGAATAGGTGTAGGTGTAGGTGGGATATATGGCGGCGTTGGAGTTGGCGGAACGAAAGGTGGTGTAGGTGTAGGGGTTGGTGGGACGTATGGTGTGGGTCCGGTTCCCTTCCTTACCCCAGTTACCACAAAACGCTCATCCCAGGTATAGTGGTACTCTCCCTTGAAAATCCCTCGGAAAGTCATCCCCGATGAGTCCATGGTGAACTGGAACTGGCCAGCGATGTGGGGAGACGCCTGTCCCATGACTGGCGGTTTTGAAGGAGCAGACCAGGTGCCGGTCAGCGTATTGCCTGATACGGTGCCGCTCAGACTCCATCCGTAGTAATTGGAGGTCCCGCTTACCGTGTTTCCCGATTGGAACAAGGTCATGTCGAACTGGTAGGTATTGAATGCACCATATTCCATAATCGTCCAACTGGTACTCCATTCACCGTTCCAATCAGCTTCCAGTGCGTTGACAGGACGCGCTGGAATGACGAGGCTAACTACGGCTAGCAGGGCTAGCAGGGCAATTGCGGGCGTCGCTCTTTTCATCATCGGGCTCCTTCTATTTCGTTTCGCAATGACAACTTCAATGTTTAGTGGCAACCTGCCACAGCTTTACACGGTTCAGCCGCCGCCGAAGCCCACCTTGACCCCGTCGCCGGTGACGATGACCGGCACGATGCCGCTGCCGCCGGACAGGCGCTTTATTTCAGCCACTACCGCCGCACCCTCCTGTGAGCTTCGCTCCTCATACTTGACCCCGCGCTCTTCCATGTCCTGCTTAGCGGCGGCGCAGTAAGGGCAGCCAGGCTTAGTGTATATCACCACCTTCTGCTGATTTCGAGGCAGGTTTCGCTTTGACTCAGACTCATATAGCTTCTCGATGGCGAACTGGACATACTTGTCGCATTTCTCTTTCCAGATGCCGGATTCCTGAAACTGGCGGTAACCATCCGGCGTGGAGAAATCATAGGGGATGAGGTCGCGGCATACAATGCTGCCGAACTTTTCCTTGAAGCCCTTGACCATGTTAGCGGCATCTTCTCGCGCGTCCAGTCGTGCCTGCTTGGCAGCTTGTTTGTCCTCTGGTGGGCGGCGATTGAGCAGCCCGGCGCATACTGCGCCAGCAGAGACGGCGCCGCAGGGCGCCTGTTGTTGTCCGGCAATCCCGCCGGTGAAGGCAATGCAGGACCACAGCATGTCCTCATTGCCCAGGTCAAATGCTTCCCACATAACTTGCAGGACGGCTGGTCCTCAGTGGTAGCCCTTGTGCATCAGCTCTGTGGAGCGTTGCTTTGCTTCATCCATGGATATCTTTGCTGTCATGGCAATCACCTCCGCTTGTCATTCTGTCCTTGTGTCAGACTTGCTGCGTATGTTAGTCCGAAACCCCCAGGCTGTCAATGTTACCGTGCACCTCCTCACCCCTCATTGCAATTCGACAAATCGTGGCGACACGGCTATAATGTAGTAGTAGACTACTACCACATAATTTGAGGGGAAAACAGATGGCTTCACAATCTGAGGAAAGGCTAATCACTGTCAGGGAGGCGGCTGCGGAATACGGCAAAAACATGGAAACGGTCCGCCGCTGGATTTGGTCGGGCAAGCTGCCTGCCCAGAAGCTAGGGAATCAACTGTTCATCAAGAGAAGCGACTTACGGGCACTTCACAGAAAACGCCAATCAGAACGGCAGAAAGTAAGCCTTTTAGAATTTTTGGAAGAAGCTAGAGCGCTACGTGAAGAAATCAGAAAGCACGCCGGTAACTTTGACGTCACTGAGCTGATTCGAGAATCGCGAGAGGATTTGCTCTAATTGAACAACAGCGTCTGCATCGATGCCAGCCTGGCGTTGACGTGGTTGTTACCCAGAGAAAAAACAGAGGCAACTGATGCGCTGATACCACTGTGGCATTACAAAGGTACAAAGCTCATAACAGCCCCACTATTCCACGCCGAAGTCACCTCGGCAATAAGGCGAGAGGTCTACTTCAAGAAACTCAATGCAAATGAAGGAGACCTCATCTTCTTCCTTTACCTGCAGCTAGACATAGAAACGGTGAGTGACCCGGAAATCTACAGGCTTGCCTGGGAGTTAGCCAAGCAATTCAACCTCCCCAGAACTTACGACACCCAGTACCTGGCCGTTGCCGAACTGAAAGGCTGCGAGCTTTGGACCGCCGACAGGAGACTCGTCAACTCGCTCCGGGGCAAATCCCCCCGCATAAAACTGGCAGACACCCATAGCCCCGGCAGATAAACAGACGGAGCCATTGCGAGCCCTTTTACATTTGTCATCGCGAGAGGCTGTCTGAAAATAACATGTAGGGGCGTACCTTCAGGTGCGCCCACGAGACATACGGGTCCTTCCGCTGAAGGACGGGCGGGTTTGAAAACCCGCCCCTACGCAATCATGTCATCTTTTTAGAGTTTTCGGACAGCCTCAAAGAATCCCGCCCCCATCATTGCATACTCCCCAGTCATTGCGAGTCCCGATACAATCGGGACGTGGCAATCTCTCTGTCATTCTTGAGTCCCGATATAATCGGGGCGAAGAATCCCGCCACAAAGAAACAGCATCCCGACCTATAGCCCCGGCAGATAAGAAGGGCTATAATAGCTGTAGCTGCCCAACGGCTCAGGCAACAAATGCAAACACCGCTGCGGCGAATAGAGAGAGGAGGGAGCAAACACAAATGCAGTTGCAGGAAAGCACGATAATAAACCACAAATTGTATTTCCAAGCAGGTGAAATAAGAATATATAACGATGACATCCTGAGTACTGCGGCAGTAGACAGCGATAGTATTGACTTAATCATTACTTCGCCACCGTATAATGTAGGCATTAAATATAACTCGCACGATGACAAGATGTCATACAGCCACTATCTGAACTTTGCAGGAGAGTGGCTGCGCAAATGCTACGACTTAGCCAAAGATGATGGCAGATTTTGCCTGAATATACCTCTAGACAAGAATAAAGGGGGGCAACAAAGCGTTTGTGCTGATTTAACGACAATTGCAAAGCACGCAGGCTGGAAATACCACTCTACAATAATCTGGAATGAACAAAATATTTCAAGACGGACAGCATGGGGTTCATGGCTCAGTGCTTCTGCGCCCTATGTTATCGCACCAGTTGAGGTGATTGTCGTTCTCTACAAAAAGCAATGGAAAAAAGAGAGCGGAAGCAAAATATCAGATATCAATAAAGTCCAGTTTCAAGAATGGACAAACGGTGTATGGGAATTCAGTGGTGAAAGCAAAAAGAAGGTCGGTCATCCCACCCCATTCCCTGTGGAATTACCCAAAAGATGCATAAAACTGTTCAGCTTTGTTGGGGATATAGTACTTGACCCCTTCCTCGGAAGCGGAACTACACTGATAGCTTGTGCCCAAACCAATCGACAGGGAATTGGAATCGAGATTGACAGGGGTTATTGCGAGATAGCTAAACAAAGGATAATTAAAGAAGGGCAAATCTACCAAGCTAAATTAAGAGATGTGGAAGAAACGTTGTGCCTGAAAAATCAATAAGCGATCTGGTTCTACAATACTTCAAGACACACCCAAATCAAGATTTAAAACATGGCCCAGTTGTTGATTGGGTTGAAAAGCAGTACGTTAAGCTATATGGCAGAAAACCCCGGGATCCATGGCGAGAAATACGCAGACTACATCAACAAGGTAAGTTAATAAAAGTCCGTAAAGGAGTGTACAAATATAGCCCAAGCCTTATACAAGGGATAGAATTGTTTGATTTCCCGCCTGAAGTAAAAGAGGAGATATTCAAAAAAGATGGCTACAAATGCGTAGTCTGTGGCAGAGGCAAGAAAGATGGAATTGAGATATGTGCCGACCATAGAATACCAAAAGACAAAGGCGGAACTAAAACAGCAGACAACGGGCAAACTCTATGTGCTGAGCACAATCTGATGAAAAAGAATTACTCGCAAACTGAAGCAGGAAAGAAATATTTCATTAAGATTTATGAAGCCGCTACGTCTATTGGCGATGAAAGGATGATTAAATTTTGCATAGACGTATTTGATGCCTACGATGAACATAGCGTTAACGGACATATACCAAGGCCAAATGGGAAATAGTATCTGTCGAATATTAAGGAATAAGAAACATGCTTGACCGAGACGTTGTTGGAGAACTCCTCGACTGTGAACTAGAGGACATGAAAATCCCTGAAGATATCGACCGGGAAGCCCTGGTGGAAGCTTTTTGCTAGTACACCGAAGACGATTACTACGAGTGGCTAAAGGACAACTTCAAGTGCTTCTTCAACCAAGGCGACCCCGACTGGAAGTGGATAAGGGGAAGAATTGAGCATTATAATAAGACGTAGATAGCACCAAGGATAAAACACATGAAATCAGCCTGGCACACTCAGCAGAGAAAGAGTCAGAAAACATCGATAGAGCCACAGAGTAAACTATCCAGACAAAAACCAGTAGTTAGTTGTACTAATCAACGGTAAATTGCGTTCCCTTTCGACGGGAGAATTCACCCTCACCTTAATCCTCTCCCATCGAGGGAGAGGAAATGTCCTCTCTCCCCTGGTCCTTCCGCTGAAGGACTGGCGGGAGAGAGCTAGAGTGAGGGGGCTTTCGTCAGTCTGTCTCGCGGGCGCACCTAAAGGTACGCCCCTACATATTATTTTTGGGCAGCCACAGGAAAGACCGGGAAGTGGATAAGGGGAAAGATTAAAGCCTCGACAGTTGAGCACAAATAATGCTCAATTGAACACAAATCCTGCTCGCACTATACTATTGCTATAGTGCCAATGAAAAACACGGAAATCGCCAAGGTATTCCAGGATATCGCTGACCTGTTGGAGATTAAGGGCGAAAATCCGTTTAAGATACGCGCCTACCAGCGCGCCGCCCGTACCATCGACCACCTGCCCAAGGAAATCGAGATTATGCTCGATGAGGGCGAAGACCTGCAGCGCATCCCCGGCGTGGGCGAAGCCATAGCCAAGAAGACTACCGAACTGATAACCACCGGCAAGCTTAAATACTACGAGGAGCTAAAAGCCGAGTTTCCCGAAGGCATCACCGGCCTGCTGGAAATCCCCGGCGTGGGCCCCAAGACAGCTAAAAAGCTCTCCGCCGAGCTGGGCATAACCTCCGTAGATGCCCTGGAGCAGGCCATCAAGGATGGCCACGTAGCCCACTTATTCCGCCTGGGCGATAAGACCGCCGATAACATCCTGCAACAGATTCAAGCATTACGCCGCAAAGACCAGCGCATACCGCTGGGCGAAGCACTGCCGGTGGTAGATGAAATCCTTGATGCCCTTCGCCCCCTGCCCGGAGTGAAAAACCTGACCGCAGCCGGCAGCCTGCGCCGCTTCCGGGAGACAGTAGGCGACATCGACCTCATGGGCACCGCCGACAACCCGGAAGAGGTTATCAATGCCTTCGTCAAGCTGCCGCAGGTAAGAGAGGTCCTGGCCCAGGGGCCGACCAAAGCCAGCGTCATCATTCCCGGCGGACTCCAGGCAGACCTCCGAATGGTAGAGCACGATTCCTTCGGCTCGCTGCTCCAGTACTTCACCGGCAGCAAGCAGCACAACATTGTCCTCAGAACCAGAAGCCAGAGGCAGGGCTTGAAGCTCAGCGAATACGGCATCACCAACCTTGCCACCGACAAGCTGGAGAAATTCACCACCGAGGAGGAGTTCTATCGTCGTCTCGGCCTGCAATATATCCCGCCTGAACTGAGGGAAGGCGACCAGGAGATTGAGCTAGCTGAGCAGAATGCCATCCCCAGGCTGATAGAGCCATCGGACGTCAAGGGAGACCTCCATGTCCACTCCGATTGGAGCGACGGCAACGAGACCATCGAGAATATGGCACAGGCAGCCAAATCCCTGGGATATCAATATATCGCTATCACTGACCACTCCGGCGGCAGAGGAATCGCCCACGGGCTGAAAGATGACCGCCTGCGGCAGCAAATAGAAGAAATCAGAAGGCTCAACCAGAAGCTCGACGGCATCCGCATCCTGGCTGGCGCCGAGGTGGATATCAGGGCTGATGGCAGCCTGGACATGTCACCAGAGCTTCTATTGAAGCTGGACATCGTGGTTGCTGCCATTCATTCGGGCATGAACGAAAGTGAAGAAAAGATAACCAGGCGCGTCATCGGCGCCATAGAGAACCCCGATGTCGATGTCATCGCCCATCCCACCTGCCGACTCCTGGGAGAACGAGAGCCGGTAGCCATAGATATGGAAGCTGTATTCAAAGCCGCCGCCAGGCACAACAAGGCGCTGGAAATAAACGCTTCGCCCTACCGACTAGACCTGAAAGAAACCCATATCCGCCGTGCAACCGAGCTGGGGGTCAAACTGATATTCGGCACAGACGCCCACAGTATCGCCCAACTGGGCTTCATGCGCTTCGGAATCGGCATCGCCCGCCGCGGCTGGTGCCAGGCACAGCACGTTCTTAACACCAGACCGCTGAAGGAAGTGCTGGCTGTCTTTGGGAGTTGAGAAACCCATGCCCGCAAAAAACCGCAGCACTGCTCCCCTCCCTACCGCTACCGGCGATGCCAGGGCTATAGCACACCTGAAACAAGCCGTGGCCAGCGGCGCACACTGGTATCTAGCACTGCTGGAGGCAGTCAAATACTGGAAAAGCGCCGAGGAAGACTATAAAGGCCGACATTACACTTATCTTATCGGGGGTGAAGCCTTCGACTGGCTTACCCTGGCCGAGCGACTTAGCGAAGAGATAGCGGATTCCATTCCCGAAAAAGAGAGGATAAACCTCCTTTTCTTCGACCAGCCACCGCTGGAAATCTCCAGGGAGAAGTTCAAAAAGCTGATTGGCCCCTCCAAGTATCGTGCTTATCTCAATTACCTGTATGGCGTGCTGGTTGAAGAGGCTCTAACCTCGGCAGCCGTTGATGAGATACGCAAAGAGCGCAGGTCACTGGGACTGAGCAAACATGAGGATGTTTCCGACAAAGCATATCGTAGAATCTACGGCGCTACTCAGAAGGCCTTGGTAGACAGGTTCAGGCAGGAGAAAAAGTACCCAAAACGCAACTCCATGAGCCTGACAGAGCGCAAAAAGTTCACCTACTGGCTATTCCAATATCGATTGAAAATCTGCGATAAGAGCCGCGTGGCCAGCGACACCAGGAAAGCACTGCTAAAAATGCACCACGACCTGGCAGCCAAAAAACCACCACGCTAAATACCCCACTCGCCTCCCATCCCAAATTCCAAATTCCAAGCATCAAATATCAAACAATATCCAAACCTGAAGACGCAGCGCAGGACGTGTGAGCCCCAAATTTATTTAAGAATGCTATTGCAGGGACCCACTTTGTCATCGCGAGTCCTGATGCAATCGGAACGTGGCGATCTACGCGGTGTCATCCTGAGCGCAGCGAAGGACCTCTACTGCCATTCTTGGCTTAAGAAATTCTTCAGTCGCTCCGCTCCTTCAGAATGACAGAAAGAGAACTGGGTTCGCCACGCTGACAATCAGTTTTTAGACAGCCTCTCACTATGACAGAAAAGATTGACCGCTTTGGTCATTAGGAATTTGTTTGTGATTTGTGTTTTGTGATTTGGAATTTCTAGTGTCCGCAAGACACTAGCCAAGCTGCCCCATCTCCTGCTGCAATCGCTGCAACTTGTCCTTGAGCGTCTCGAGCTTGTTGCGCTCCTTTTCCACTACAGCAGCAGGCGCTTTGGAGGTAAAAGCTCTATCTCCTAACCTCTGCGTCAAACGGACGATTTCGCCCTGCATACCCTCTATCTCCTTCCCCAGACGCTTTCTCTCGGCAGCCACGTCAACCATGCCCGCCAGGGGCAAAACCACCTCGGCTTCCTTCAAAACGAAAACCAGTGCTTTTTCTTCCTGGGCTTGCCGCTGACCCCGGCTAAGAACTGCCAGTGGCTTAGCCTTGGCCAGCACTTCTATTGCCTTTGACTGTGCAGCAATGGCAGGGCTTAGATTGTCAGCATAGACGCGGGCTTCAACCCACTTGGCTGGAGCCACCTTGTGCTCGGCACGGGCATTGCGGATGGAGCGTATAATCTCCACTACCGATTCCATCACTCGCTCGGCTTCGACATCGATAAAGCTGTCATCGCCCACCGGATAGGGCGCAATCACGATGGAATCGGATTCCATAACGCCTTTGGGCAGACGCTGCCTCAAACCCTGCCACAGCTCCTCGGTAATGAAGGGCATAAAGGGATGAAGCAACCGCAATACCGTCTCCAGGACGAAAGCCAGAACTGGCAATGGTGAAGACTCGGAATCAGTCAGGCGAATTTTGGCTATCTCGATATACCAGTCGCAAAACTCACCCCAGAAGAAGTCATTCAACTGCCGCTCAGCTTCACCAAACTGGTACTCTTCCATCAGTTTGTCAACGCTGATAATAAGACGGTTCAGCCGGCTCAGTATCCAGCGGTCCTCCATTATTTCCGGGCGCTCTACTGACAAGTTCTTTAAGCCATGCCCTTTAGTAACCTCAGTATCTATGCTTTGCAGCACAAACCTGGAAGCATTCCATATCTTGTTGGCAAAATTGCGCCCGGCCTCCAGCCTGTGTTCACCCAAATTGACATCGTTACCTGGCGCAGTGCCGGTAGTGATGGCAAAGCGCAGAGCATCGGTGCCATATTTTTCAATAGCATCGGTAGGATTTATCACGTTGCCCCGCATCTTGCTCATCTTCTCGCCCCTCTCGTCTCGTATCAGCCCGTGCAGGTAGACGGTGTGGAAAGGAATGTCTCCCGTGTCTTCCAACCCCATCATAATCATCCTGGCTACCCAGAAGAACAAGATGTCATACCCCGTTTCCATCACCGAGGTGGGATAGAAATAGCGGAAGTCCTCGGTATCATCGGGCCAGCCCAGCGTGGAATGCGGCCAAAGCGCCGAGCTGAACCATGTGTCCAGCACATCAGGGTTCTGAACGAGGTCACC
>Ga0194126_10004637_pt1 | contig 20852 bp, 21 predicted proteins | sample TA2KigC150mmetaG_FD_148641 | JGI IMG/M metagenome (GOLD analysis project Ga0194126, IMG submission 148641) | Freshwater microbial communities from Lake Tanganyika, Tanzania - TA2015035 Kigoma Deep Cast 150m | ecosystem: Environmental > Aquatic > Freshwater > Lake | place: Tanzania: Lake... | reverse complement strand
AATTAAAATGCTTCGGGAAAAACCTGACCCGATTTTAATTTCCGAGATTTTTCGTCAAGTGGCTTGTCTGGGAAGCATCCATAACACGGCAGCTCAACTCAGCCCGCCATAATTGGCGAAGGTATTGGTTCAGCGGGGGGGTAATAATTTGGCAATTCATCCCACCATTTCAAAACAATCTCACCGAGCGGATTCAATTGCATCACGCCGTTGATGATCTCACCAAATAGACACTCGCGGTTCTGGGCGCAAATCGTGATGAAATACGCGCCTGCCTGCGAATAGTCATATCCACGCAAGCGAATCGAGCGACGATGATGTTTGAACGAATCAAATGTCATCATTCATTTCCGTAGGGACGGGGTCATCCTGCCCTGGTCGTGGGCGACATTACGTCGCCCCTACAATTCATCCAACAAGCCCGCGTCCGCAAAACTAAACACCCCGCTCTCGCTCACAATCAGATGGTCAAGAATCTTGATGCCGAGTGGCGCGCACGCCGACATCAAATCGCGCGTCAGCGTCTTGTCCGATTCGCTCGGTTCAGCCGCGCCTGAAGGATGATTATGCGCGGCAATGAGCGCGGAGGCATTCGTTTGCAACGCGCGCGCGATGATCGTGCGAATCGGCGGGCGCACGATGTCTACCGTACCTTCGGCAATCAGCGCGTCGTCCAGCAATCGCCCTTGCCGATTCAAGTAGGCAACGCGAAAATGTTCGTCGGGCAGTCCGCGCAGGCGCGCGGAGAAATAGTCGGTGGCTTGATGAGTACTTTTGATGGAAATTTTTTCGCGTGTGGCGGGGAGTGAAGCGCGGCGACCGAGTTCCAGCGCGGCGAGGAGTTGCGCGCGCTTCGCCTTGCCCACGCCCTTGATGTCATCCCACGCGGCGAGTGGAGCAGACGTCATTGCTTGCACCGAGCCGAAATGTTTGATCAGTTCGCGTCCGAGTTCGACCGCGCTTTTTCCTGTGACGCCAACGCGAAGAAGAATCGCCAGCAATTCGGCGTCGGTCAAGGCGTGGGAACCGCGCGAAAGGAGACGTTCGCGCGGGCGTTCGTCTTCGGGCCATTTGGCAATGCCCGATTTTGCGCGTTTGGATTTGGCAACCTGGTTCGTTGGATGAGCAGAATCGCTTGACATAGAAGGATACCTGTCGTTTGTTGCCTTGCGTTGATTACGTCGCCATTATATCACTTTGACCAATCCAAATCAAGGATTGGCAAAACACAAAACCGCCCGCGCCTCCCCCGCCGCGAGCGTTGTTCTTTTTCTGTGTTTTCAGTGTTCGTCTGTGTCCAAATCTTCCTGCGCCGACTAAAGCCACTCCTCCCCGATCGACATCGCCTCCACCACCTCCCGCAGTTTCAAACCGACAACGTAATGCTCGGTGCTCTCCTTGCGCGACGCCTCAGGACGAAAAATCTGAACGGTTTGAAAATACTGCTTGGTCAGCTTGACGAACTTGCTCAAATCTTCGCCTTGGAAAATCTTGACGACGAACGCGCCACCTTCCTTGAGAAATTGTTGCGCGAGGCGGAGCGCGGCGACGCCCAGCCGAATCGATCCGGCGTGGTCAACCAGCGCGATGCCCGACGTATTCGGCGCGGCGTCGCACAAAACCAGGTGCGCGCCGCCGGGCAGCGCGGCTTGCATTTGCGCGATGCATTCGGGCCTGGTCATATCGCCGCGAATAATCTCGACGCCCGGCAGCGGGTCCATCGCCAAGAGATCCACCGCGACGACTTTGCATTTCGGCGCGCGCTGCGCGACGACCTGGCTCCAACTGCCCGGCGCCGCGCCCAGATCGAGGACCGTGATGCCCGGGCGGAACAAAGGAAAGCGCGCGTCGATCTCCAGCAATTTGTACGCCGACCGCGCGCGATAGCCGTCTTGTTTCGCTTGCCGGAAAAAACGATCCTGGGTTTGCTGCGCGCGCCATGCTTTGGGCATTACGCCTCCTCGCGCGCCCAGCGCGCGTACACCGAAGTGGAGAGCGGACGATTGCCGGTTTTCGGATGCAAGACCAACTCCCCTGCCGAAATGTTTCCGCCGGACGATCCCAGCCAATCGGACAAAAGATTCGACAGCAACAACGCCGATTCCGCGACTTCGTACGCCGTCGTGATGACGAACAAGGGCTGCTCTGACAAAATGGCTTGGCATGCGTCGATCAGCGCGGGAAACGATTTTGCAAAACGCCACACTTCGCCCTTGGGTCCGCGACCGAACACCGGCGGGTCAATAATAATTCCGTCGTAGCGTTTGCCGCGGCGCCCTTCGCGCTTTACGAATTTGAGCGCGTCGTCCAGCATCCAGCGAATCGGACGATCCGCCAGACCGGCGATCTCGGCGTTCTCACGCGCCCACGCGATCGTCGGCTTGGACGCATCAACGTGTGTGACACTTGCGCCCGCGCTTGCCGCCGCCAAGGTCGCGATGCCGGTGTACGCGAATAAATTGAGCACGCTGATCGGACGCCGGGCTGATTTTATTTTTTCGATCATCCAATTCCAATGCGCGGCTTGCTCTGGGAAAACGCCGGTATGCCGAAACGGAGTCAGCCGCGCCCAGAATGAAAGATTGCCATAGCGCATCCGCCAGCGTTCCGGAAGTTCGCGCTTGAGCGTCCAGCGACCTTCGCCCGCATCCGCCGGCACGAATTCCGCATCGGCTTGCTTCCAGATCTCCGCCGCCAAAGAACGATGCCACAGAATTCCTTTGTCGGGTCGAACCAGGGTATACTTGCCAAAGCGTTCGAGTTTTGCGCCGTCGCCCGAATCGAGCAACTCGTAATCAACCCAGTGGCGCGGCGAGAGCGCGTGGATTTCGGGTGTCTTGAAATTCATAGCTGATGCCCCTTGGGAAAACGATTGGGCGCGACGATTCACGGCGACAATCCGCGCGGACCGCGCCCGACGGTTTTGTGACAATACTCGCACCGTGGAAAGATCGCATCGCGAAAGAGAAACGTCGTGCGCTCATCCGCCGGACGATGGCTGACGTGACAATCACTGCACCGAATGAACGGGACCGGCTCCGGGCTCAGAAATTGCTTGTTGTGCATATGATTTTCAAAGCCCGGTTGACGCACGCGCGCGTCGTGGCATTTCAAGCACGCTTCGTTCTGCAGTGGCAGAATGATCGTCGCGGGTTGTTGCGCGAAACCGGTGTAGCGTTTGAACGCATTGTGCGCGCCGTACAACAAAACCTGCGTGCGTCCCAGCGCGCCTTCGCCGCCGTGACAATCAATGCAGCGAATTTCCTTTGCGCGATAATGAAACGCCGCCAAATCTTCCGCCGCGTCCTGCTCGACCGCGCGGAAATACCGCGCGAGGTACGTCATTTCCGGTTCCGTGTGGCACGACACGCAAAACGCGTTCGCCTGTTCTTGATGCGAAACATACAACACGCCGACGGCAATTGCCAAAACGACGATGCCCGCGCCAAACGCAATCAAGCGAAGAAGGTTACGCGACATTTTTTGTCTGTGTAGGGACGTTTAATCAAACGTCCCTACGGTTTGAAATCCAACACGATCGAATGCATTTGATCCACGCCTTCCGGAAACGTTTCCATAATCCGGTACGCTTGCGCGCGCACTTGCGTCTTGCCGCGCGTATCCGTCGCGCGCGCGAATAACGTGTGGCGTCCGGGCGGCAACGCGCTCCCCGTCCACCGCCAGACCGACCACGCGAGCGGCGTTTCCGCGCGCGTCAGTTCGGCGGGGAACCATTGCTTCGTATCGTCCCAACTGGTAATCGCCCATCGCGTTAATTCCTTTCCGTGACTGCATTATACACACGAATCGGCGCGCCGGAAAGGGGTGGGCTGAAAATCAGAGACCTGGAAGGTTTTCAGAAACCTTCCAGGTCTCGCGCGTTCTAATACCGTCCGCGCGGTCTGCCGCCGCGACCACCGCCGCCACCGCGACCGCTGCCGTAGCCGCCGCCGCGGTTGCCAAAGCCGCCGCCACCGCCGCTGCGTTCTTCGCGCGGGCGCGCGACGTTGACGATCAACTTGCGACCGTCCACTTCGTACTCGTTGAACATCTCGATCGCTTTTTGGGCGTCCGCGTCCGTCGTCATTTCGACAAAGCCAAAGCCCTTGGATTGACGCGTCGTCCGATCCATAATCAGCGAGACTTCTTTGACCTCACCGGCTTGGGCGAAGAGTCGTTGCAGATCGCCTTCACTCACGTTGTACGACAGATTGCCGACGTACAGTTTTGTTCCCACTCTAAAACCTCCCCTTTTGGGTTTTGGAAAAAACGCCCCGGCTCTTCGCTTTGGCGATTCCTTCCGAAAAAATAGCCGCCCGAATCACAAGCTCAGGCGGCTTTACCGAATCTACTTGTCTCCAACGATTCGCACTATAACACAAATCGGCGGATTCGTCAAACGAGATTACACCTTGTAAATCTCGCCGAACTTGGACTGTAGGTACGCGACGAACGAACGCGTCTGCAACGATTCGCCGGTGACCTTGTTCGCCAGTTCGTCGAGCGTGAACTTGCGCCCGTGCGTGTGGACGTTCGCGCGCAGCCAATCGAGCAGGACGCGCAAGTCGCCGCGCTCAAAGCGCGCATCGAGATCCGGAATGTCGCGCGCGATCTGGTCGAACAACTGCGCGGCAAAAAAGTTGCCGAGCGAGTACGTCGGAAAATAGCCGAACGTGCCGTACGACCAGTGAATATCTTGCAGGACGCCTTGCGCGTCGTCGGGCGGCGTCACGCCGAGATACTCTTGCATCTTGGCGTTCCACACTTGCGGCAAATCGTTCACCGCGACGCGATTTTCCAACAGCGCGTTCTCCAACTCAAAGCGCAGCATAATGTGCAAGTTGTACGTCACCTCATCCGCTTCGACGCGGATCAACGATGGCTGGACGCGGTTGATCGCGCGATACATTTTTTCCGCGCTGACGCCTTGCAATTGGCGCGGGAAAACTTTCTTGGCGTGCGGCATAAAATATTTCCAGAACGCGCGGCTGCGCCCGACCATATTCTCCCACATCCGCGATTGCGATTCGTGGACGCCGAGCGACGCCGCGCCGCCAATCGTCGTCCGTTCGAGTTCCGGGCGCGTGCCCTGGTTGTAGAGCGCGTGCCCGCCCTCGTGCATCGTCGCAAAAAACGCGGCGTTGAAAAATTTCGGCAGAAAGCGCGTCGTGATGCGAACGTCGTCCACCGCAAACGTCGTCGTAAACGGATGCGGCGCGCGATCCTGCCGCCCGCGCTCGAATTCGTACCCCATCAACTTGACCGCTTCGATCCCCAAGTCCCATTGCTTTTTTTCGGCGAACGCCTGATGCAGAAACTTGTCGTCCACCGCGTTCGCCTTTTTCGCGATTGCGTGAACCAGCGGCACGATCTCTTTTCGCACGTTCGCAAAAATCGCTTCGACTTGCGCGGTCTTCATTCCCGGCTCGAATTGATCGAGCAACGGATCATAAATCCGATCCGTGTAACCGAGACACTGCGCCAACTCGCGGCGCAATTCCAAGTTGCGTTGCAGGAACGGCGCAAAGTCGGCAAAGCGTGATGCGGCTTTAGCTTTTTGCCACGCCTGGAACGCGTGCGCGCTCGCCGTCGCCATTTCCGCGACGAGTTTCGGTGGCACCTTGCGCGCCTTGTCGTAATCGCGTTTCGTGATCCGGATCAGACTCGCGTCGTCCGAATCGTACGGCAAACTTGCCGCGTCACCGGACAGATCGTCCAGCAAACGTCCCAGCGCATCGGACGTGAATCGTTCATGCGCGAGCCGGCGCAAGAGCGCGAGTTGCTGCGCGCGCGCCGCGCCGCCGCCCGGCGGCATATACGTTTGTTGATCCCAGCCCAGCACGGCGGACGCGCGACCCAGGTCTGCCCACTCCGCGAGCCGCGTTTTGAGTTCGTTCAATTTTTCTTGCATTGTAGTTTGCTCCTTTGCAAAGATGACCGCTGACGGACGACCGCCGACCGCCGCGAATTTTTACCGGCATGATTATAGTCCAACTTGCGAAAAAAACAAAGACCCGCCGAGTTTTTGAAACTCGACGGGTCGGTGATCGTTCCAGAAGAACGCCAGTCCGGACGTTTACGCCGGAGCCGCCGCCATTTTCTGCCGCGCGTTGCGATTCGCTTCGACGTAGCGGCGAATCGCGTCCGCGCTGGGCTTGACGAGCGCGGGCGCGCGATAATCAACGCCCTCCAATCGTCGCCGCTCGATTTTTTGCTGCAACACGATTTCGATCCGGCGGACGAGCATTTCGTCGTCCGGCGTGACGAGCGTGTAGGCGCGTCCGGCGTTTTGCATCCGCCCGGTGCGCCCGATGCGATGGACGTAATCTTCGACGTGCAGCGGCGCGTCGTAATTGACGACGTGCGAAATGCCTTCCACGTCCAGCCCGCGCGCGGCGATGTCGGTGGCAACGAGCACGCGCGATTTGCCGCGCCGAAAATCTTCCAGCGCGGTGATGCGCTGCGATTGCGTCCGGTCGCCGTGAATCACGGTGGCGCGGATGTTCGCGCGCTGCAATTGCCGCGCCACGCGGTCGGCGCGATGTTTGGTGCGCGCAAAGATCAGGACGCTGTCCATTGCTTCTTCGCGCAACAATTGCTGTAGCACCTGGGATTTCAGATGTTCCGGCACTGGGAACAAGGTCTGCGCGATCGCTTCCGGCGTCGCGGTCTGTTCGACCTGGATGCGCGCGGGATGGCGCGTCACTTGCGCGGCGAGCGCGACCACTTCCGGAACCAGCGTCGCGGAAAAGAGCATCGTTTGGCGTTCGCGCGGCAATTGCGCGATGATGCGCCGAATGTCCGGCAGAAAGCCGACATCCAACATCCGATCCGCTTCGTCCAGCACGAGCACTTGCAATCGATCGAACGTGACATTTCTACGTTCCGCGTGATCGAGCAAGCGACCCGGTGTCGCGATCACGATGTCGGTGCCGCGCCGGAGCGCGATCGTCTGCGCGCCCATCGGCACGCCGCCGAAAATCGCGGCGACGCGCAAATCGGTCTGCGCGCTCAACGCTTTCGCCTGCTCGGCGACTTGCAGAGCCAGTTCGCGCGTCGGTACGAGAATCAGCGCGCGCAAGGCGTGATCGCGCGCAGCGAGCAAGCGTTGCAACAAGGGCAGAAGGTACGCCGCCGTTTTACCGGTGCCGGTTTCCGCCGAACCCAGAATGTCTTGACCGGTCAGCGCGGCGGGAATCGTCGCGGACTGAATCGGCGTGGGCTGGGCAAAGTCCAACCGCGCGACGTTTTTTTCCAGGCGCGCGTCGAGACCGAAACTACTAAAACTCATCAAACTCCTATGCGGTGAAAATATGCCGAGGTGAACAACCGCTGGGGACACATCGGTCGCAAAGCGTCAGGGCATTTTCACGCATCAACACTCTGCGAACGTTAGGGGCATATCAGGGGTAAACGAAACGCCGTCCGATCATTGGACTCGGGCGGCATTGACTAACCGAATCTACTTGTCTCTAACGGGACATAATATACCACAGATTGGTGGATTCGTCAAACGCGATTTCTTGCCTTTTCGTCTTCCATTTTCAACGCAACGTAAATCGTCTGATGCACCGGCGTCGCGATATCTTTTGCCGCGCCGAAGCGCATCACCGCGCCGCTCATCGCGTCGATCTCCAAACGTTTACCGGCTTCGAGATCCAGTTGCATCGAAGGTTTAGCGCCCGGCTTAAGGTTCAGCGTAAAATTGTACTGACGCTCCACGATGTCGGCGTCCATCGCCACACCATTCGCGCGCGCGACCGCGTCGATCTCTTCCATCGCGGCGCGTAACGTCGCGCGCGCTTGCGGCATCTGGAACAAAACGTACGGCTCGGTGCGCGCGAGCGTTGCCAAGCCGGACGCGGATGCGATGAAAACGAGTTTGTGCCACAACGGCGTGCGCGCATCCGCAACGGCGGTCGCATCCACGCCGGTACGCTCGAGCATTTCGACGAACTGGGTCACGCGCGGCGTGAGTCCTTGCCCATACACCTCGCCGACGAACGAAATACGGAACGGGCTTTTCTGTTCGATCACGCCGGGCGCGGCGACGTTCGATACGATTTGCGTCGGCGCGACGATGACGCGCTCTTTGCCGATCACCGCGCCGATCTGATCGTGGTTGTCCACGCCGTTTTGAAAAGTGACGACCGTCGTCTGCGCGCCGAGCATCGGCTTACACGCTTGCGCGGCGCGCGCGTTGTCGTACGTTTTGACGCTGAACAGGATCCAATCCACCGCGCCGACATCGGCAGGATTATCGGTCGCGCGCGCGGGCTGGATCGCAAAATCGCCGTGCGCGCTTTTGATCGTCAAGCCGTTCGCGCGGAGCGCGTCCAGATGCGCGCCGCGCGCGATGAACGTCACATCGTGTCCGTCGCGCGCGAACAGCGCGCCGTAATAACTGCCAAGACCACCGGCTGCCATTATCGCAATCTTCATTGTTGACCTCAAAACAAAATGGACAAGGTGACAGGGAGACAGCGAGAAAATATCCCTGTCACCCTGTCGCCCGCGCTCGTTGTCTTGATTCAGAATGGATCAGCAACATCGAATTTCAGCAAACGCGTTTTATTTCAACACGCGCGCCAATTTTTCTTTGTCGAATCCGATCACCGGGTTGCCGTCCACGACGACGAGCGGACGACGGATCAGGCGCGGTTCTTGGATCATCAGCGCGAGCAGTTCGTCGTCCGAGACCGCGCGTTGGTCCAGTCCCATCTTTTTGTACGCCGGACTTTTTGTCGCGACGACATCGCGCGGCGTCAGTTTCAGCGATTTCAACAACGCGCGCAACTCGTCCGGTGTGAACGCTTGTTTGAAAAAATCGCGCGTCGCGGTTTTGAGTTTTTTCTTGGCAAGAAACTCTTGCGCGTTGCGGCAGGTCGTTCACGCCGCGCGCCAGTACAGTTGAACTTGTTTGGGCATACGTTCCTCATTTGACCGACGACGGACGACCGCCGACCGTCACTGGGTTACTGTTTCACCGCCGCACCGATCTGCGCGATGTGTTCCGGGTTGTGCTGGTACGAATTGACCGCGATCAGCATTTCGAGCGTGTCGCCTTGGCGCCACGGCGCGGGGAGTTGCTGCGATAGATCCGCGTCGCTCAGCGTTTCGATTGCCGCGATCAAATCGCGGTGCGCTGCGTCAAATTCCGCGCGGACGCGCGCGAGCGACCAATCGCGCCGAATCGTCGCGCCGCGTTTGTTGTATGCGTTGATCGCTTCGTCGTTGTCCATTCCGAGCGGTTGCGGAACGCCGTCGCGTTTGTACTCGGCGATGAATTGGATCGCGACGTGTTCCCACATCGCGATGTGTCCCAGCACGTCTTTGATCGTCCACCATTCGACGACGGGACGTTTGCAGATCACTTCTTCAGGGATCGCGTCGAGCATCGCGACAAGTTGCGCGTGATGTTCCTCGATCGTTTTCAGAATTTCGGCGCGCGTCATTTTGTCTCCTCTTCGCAAAGACGAGGTGACGCGCGTCGAATTGCCGCGTCACCCCGAATTGTGCCTTCGTCGCGTATCATTGCGGGAACCCCAGAGTGTCATTTCGAGGAGCGGTTTCTGCGACGAGAAATCTCACGTTCGCAAGGTGGAGTTTTCTCGCTCCGCTACCCAGAAACTTGCGCAGACTTGCGGCGCCGCCGATTGGAAATCGGCGGCTCAACGAGGTGAAAACTCGATAAATCGAGTTGCGCGAAGCGAATCGGTTGCAACCGATTCGCTTCGCGCCTCGCTGAGACCCCGAATTCATTCGGGGGCGTTCTCGCAAGAGCAAGTTTCTGGCGGCAGACATACCGCGTATCGGCGGTATGCGCGAAGCGTCTCGAAATGACAAGGGTGATTCGCAATGACAAAAGAGTTTATTCGCCGTGCTTTGTGAAATGCCCGTCGAGCAGCAACAAGGTCGAAGGATGTTCTCCCGCTTGCTTGAAGCGTTCGACCATTTGCGTCGCGTTCTTTTCCTCTTCCACTTGCTCGTCAATGAACCATTTGAGCAGAGATTGCGTCGCGTAATCTTTTTCGGCGAGCGCGATTTCGTACAGTTTGTGGATCGACGCGGTCACTTTTTTCTCGTGCTCCAAAACCATTTCCCAGGTTGCGACCGGCGATTTGAACTCGACTTGCGGTTGCTCAATCGCCTTGAGCGTCACGCGTCCGCCGCGATCGTTCACATAATCGAAGAATTTCAACGCGTGTTCCTGTTCTTCGCCGTGTTGCGCGCGCATCCATTTCGCCGAACCCGGCAGGTTGACGGACTCGAAGTACGCGGACATTGAAAGGTACAGGTACGCCGAAAAATATTCTTTGTTGATCTGTTCGTTCAGCGCATCCTGCATCGTTTTGCTTAACATCGAAAATCCTCCTGAAAATTCGACCGCCGACGGCTGACCGCCGACCGTCGCTAGTTTTACGCGCGAGTTGTTCGCGCGCTTGATTATACCACAATTTTGCTGCGGTGGTGCGCGGCGTACATCAATTTTCCGTTAAAACGATCTCGCCGGTGTAATCGCATTGCGTACACTTGACGCCGTTTTTGCCCTTCAGCGTCATCAGTTTTCCGCAACGCGGGCAGGGCGTTTTGACCGGCTTGTCCCACAGCGCGAATTTGCACGCAGGATAGCGGTTGCACGAAAAAAAGATGCGCCCCTTTTTGCTTTTCTTTTCGACGATTTCGCCTTGCTTACATTCCGGACACCGGACGCCGGTGTTTGCGCTGCCGCCGCTCGCCGACACGCGGAGCGTGCGCGTGTTTTTGCATTCGGGGAACTTGCTACACGCGAGAAATTTGCCAAAGCGTCCGCGCTTGACGATCATCGGCGCGCCGCACTTGTCGCACACCTCGTTCGTCGTTTCGACCGGCAGCGTCACTTCCGGCATTTCGCTTGCCGCGCGATCGAGTGTTTGCTTGAACGGCGCGTAGAAATCGCGCAAGACCTGCACCCAGTTCGCTTCGCCCTCCGCGACCTTGTCGAGTTGCGTTTCCATCTGCGCGGTAAAACCAATGTCCACCTCGTTCGGAAAATGTTTCACCAACAAATCGTTGACGATGAAACCCAGGTCGGTCGGCTTGAGTTTTCGATCCGGCAAGCGTTCGACGTAGAAACGTTCCTGGATCGTCGAAAGAATTGGCGCGTAGGTAGATGGTCGTCCGATTCCCTTTTCTTCGAGCGCCTTGATCAGCGTCGCTTCGGTGTAGCGCGCGGGCGGCTGCGTGAAATGCTGTTCAGGAAAAATGCCGAGCAGATCGAGCGGCTCATCGCGCGCGAGCGGCGGCAAAATCTTTCCTTCGACTTCGCTCAGGACGCGGTTCGCTTCGTCGTCCTTGTTCTCCGCGTCGTCCTTGCCTTCTTTGTAGACCGCGAGAAAGCCGCGAAATTTAAGGATGGAGCCGTTGGCGCGAAAAAGAAAATCGGACGGATGACCGACGACCGATGACGGAGGTTTCGGTCGTCCGTCGTCCGTCGTCGGTCGGTTTGCACCGATATCCACCGCCGTCGTATCGAACACCGCGCTTGCCATTTGCGACGCGACGAAACGCTTCCAGATCAGATCGTACAGTTTGAATTGATCCGCGTCGAGAAATTGTTTGAGCGCGTCCGGTTCGCGAAATACGCTCGTCGGGCGAATCGCTTCGTGCGCCTCTTGCGCGCCCGCGACTTTTTTCTTGTACACGCGCGGCGTCGGCGGCAAATATTCTTCGCCGAATTTCTGCTTGACGTACGCCCACGCCTCTTTTCCCGCACTCTCCGCGACGTTCGTCGAATCGGTCCGCATATACGTGATCAAACCGACACTTCCCTCATCGCCGAGCGCGATCCCTTCGTACAATTGCTGCGCGATTGCCATCGTCCGTTTCGCGTTGAAACCGAGTTTGCGCGACGCGTCCTGCTGCATCGTCGAAGTGATAAACGGCGGCGATGGATTGCGCCGTTCGTCCTTGCGCCGCACATCGAGCACGGTGTACGCGCATTGCTCCAAAACCTCTTTCAGTTTCAGCGCGTCTGCACCCGCGTGACACTCGAAATCCTTGTCGCCGATTTTGATCAGTTTCGCGCGGAACGTCCGACCGACGACGGAGGACGGAAGACGGGCGTCGGTCATCGGTCGTCCGTCTTCCGTCCGCTTTTGCAGTTCCGCTTCAATTGACCAATACTCCACCGCCACAAACGCTTGAATCTCACGTTCCCGTTCCACGACGAGACGCACGGCGACAGATTGGACGCGTCCCGCGCTCAAATTCCTCGTCTTGATTTTTTTGCGAAGGAGCGGGCTGATCGTGTAACCGACCAGGCGATCCAGCACGCGGCGCGCTTGCTGCGCGTCCACGAGTTGCTGATTGATCGCGCGCGGGTTGGCGAACGCGCGATCAATCGCGTCGCGCGTGATCTCGTGGAACTCGACGCGCTGTACCGGCTTGCCTTCCAGCGCGTTGTCGAGCGCGGCGACGAGATGCCACGAGATCGCTTCGCCTTCGCGGTCGGGATCGGTCGCCAGAAAAATTTCAGACGCGTTGCCCGCCAGTTCCTTGAGTTCCTTCACCACGTCGCGTTTTTTCGGCGTGATGACATAGTGCGGACGAAAATCGCGCTCGATGTCCACGCCCATCTGCCGCTCCGGCAAATCGCGAATGTGACCGATGGACGCGCGGACACGGTACGCCGCGCCGAGAAATTTTCCGACGGTGCGCGCTTTGGCGGGCGATTCGACGATAACGAGTCGGCCGCCGACCGCCGACGGTTGACCGCCGATTTTCGATTTTCGATCCTTCGCTTTGCTCAGGACACCATTTTCGATTTTCGATTTCGGAACGGCGCGCGCTCGCTTTGCGGCGGTCGGCAGTTGGTCGGCGGCGGCCGTTCGCCCTTCATCCTTCACGCGGAGCGTTCCGCCTTCTGCCTTTATTCCCGCGTGCAACTCCGTCGCGCCCCAACGCGTCAATTTCGTGCCGCAGACCGCGCAGACACCTTGCGAGTACGCCGCGCCGCGCGCGCTGAACAACGCGTTGGGATTTTGCATCTCGCGTTTGGTTTTACATTTGACGCAGTACGCCTGTAGTAACATTTTCGATTTTCGATTTCAGATTTTGGATTTGCGTTGCAGGTTACTGGGTTCAAAGTTCAAAGTTCAAGGTTCGAGGTTCAAGGTTCGAGGTTCATGTTTTACGCAATACGCATCACGTCTCACGTTTCACGCATTACGCAACACGCCTCTCGCCCCGCGCTCCTCGCCTAGTATACCACAAAACAAAAAAAGTTGGAGACTTGCGCCTCCAACTTTTAACTTTCAACTTTGAACTTTACACGAACACGTGCTTGGTGAACTTGTCTAGCGATTCCACCCCGCGGATTTCGTCGTCGAGCAACGGCAGGAGCGCGCGGACGCCGACGTGGAACTCTTTCCAGATTGTCTCCATGTGCTCGGCTTGCATCGCGACGCGGTTGCGCACGAATTCGGGTGACGCAGAAGTTACTTGCTCTTTTTGAATGAGCATGTTGACGACAACGCCGCCGACCGGAATACCGAAATCGTGGAACCAGTTGATGAAGCGTTTGATCACCGCGATCGGCAGCGCTTCCGGCAAAGTGACAAAGAAGAACGACGTCAGTTGATCGTTCGTCAGCAGTTTCTGCGCTTTACCCATCCGTTCGCGGAAACCGATCAGATAATCCATCAACGGGTCTGCTTCTTTCTTCTTGGTGAACGAGAGCAATTCGCGCAAACTGCGCGCTTCCTCGCGCGACTTCATCATCTTGTTGACCCACAACGAGTACACCTTGCTCATTCCCAGCAAGCGGCGCGCGTTCGCGGTGGGCGCGGTGTCGAAGACGTAGACATCGTACTCGTCCTTGAACATCAAGTCCACCATATTCTCGAACATCGCCGATTCTTCGAACGCGGGATTCATCGTCGCCGATTCGACGAACGCATCGGCTTGCGTCGAGATTTCCGCGAATTTCAAGAACCACTGAATCTTTTGCTTGATGTCGTTCTTGGAGCGTTCGATCGTCTCTTTCGTATCAATTTCGTACGCCCACAAATTCGGGACGCCGTTGACCGGCGTGGGTTGTCCGAACACATTCTGCGTGAGCAGACCGGACAAACTATGCACTGGGTTGGTGGACGCGAGGACGGTTTTCCTGCCTTGCCTGGCGAACCAGACCGCGGTCACGCCCGCCATCACCGTCTTGCCCACGCCGCCCTTGCCACCGAAGAAGACGAACTTCATCTTCGGATGTTCCTTGAGAAACTGCACCATTGATTTTTCGATGCCAGCCATATCCATCTCCAGTTTTGGAGTTCAAGGTTCAAGGTTCAAAGTTCGTCGGTACGCAACCTCGAACTTTGAACCACGAACTTTGAACCTATCCGTACATAATCTTGGCGAGTTTTTCGATCATCGCCAAGCCCGTGACGTCGCGTTCCAGCTCCGGCACAAAGCCCTTGACCTGATCGCCCAGCGTCACTTTGATCTTGTCGAGATAGCCGTCCTGCATCGCCAAGCGATTCTTCAAGTACGCCGGAACGTTTTGGGTGTGCAGTTCAGTCGGCAAGACGCGATTGACGACGTACCCGGCAATCGGCACGTCGAACTTGGCGAAGAGTTCCGCCGCTTTTTGCGTATCGAGGATGATCATTTCTTCCGGCACGACGACGAAGAAGAAGGCGGTCTTTTCCTTGTCGGTCAGAATACCGGACGACGCGTTGATGCGCCCTTTGATGTACATCAACTCGGTCAGAATCTTGTCCTCGTCCGTTTCTTTCTGCCGCTTGATCTTGGCGACCATCGTTTCGTACTCGCGCATCTCTTCGCGCAGTTTGGTGATCTTGTTGATCCATTCGTCGTACACTTTCGCCATCGAGAGATAGTACAGCGCGTGTCCGAGCGGGACGAGATCGTAAATGTAGTAATCGTACTTGCCTTCGACGATAATGTCCACGACCGCGTCGAAGATCGCAGACTCTTCCATCGCCGGTTCGGCGGACGCGGCTTGAATGTAATCCTCGATTTCTTCCGGGATCTGATCGAACCCGTACATATCGAGAATCTTTTTGCGGATCTCGCCCTGGTAATTCTTGATGTGCGAATCCGCGTCGATCTCCTGCGCCCAGAGATTCTCCATAATCTTGACCGGGCCCTTGCCGAAAATATCTTTCTGGAAAATGTCGGTCAAGCTGGCTTGCGGGTCAACCGAAAAGACCAGCACTTTTTTGCCTTGCGACGCGAGCCAGTACGCGGTGGCGGCGGAAAAAGTCGTTTTGCCCAAACCGCCCTTGCCGCCAAACATAATGTACCGGCGATTCGGATTTTTTTCGAATACATCTTTGAGAGACATTGGATAACTCCAGACATCAGATTTCAGACAACAGACCTCAGACAACAGACTTGTTTTTTCTGTTATCTGTCATTTGTAATCTGTAATCTGTGTTCTTCTAGAACATTGCGTCGCTCACGTCTTTTTCGCGCAACATCCGGCGCTTCCACGTGGCGATGTTGGGGACGACGTACGGTAACAAGCGGAGGGAATAGTACGGTGGCAAAATCGGCACGCCGATCAGATCACCCATCGTGATCAAAATGAAGAGGTGTTCCATCGAGGCGCGCGTGCGGAGCGCATAGCGGCTCATATCGTGCGCCGCCATGCCGTACATAATTTCTTTCATGTTGTCGAACAAGCCGCCGAGCCCGCCGCGCTTTTCCACTTTCGGTTTTTCGTCTGGCATAATTCACTCCTTTGTTGAATTTCAAACTATCGGTTGTCGCGATTGGCGACAAGAGGATCGCCGATGCGAGGACTTGCTTGCCTAACTTTCATTATATCACGGGATTGACGATTGTCAAAAAACGCGGTTTTTTACTTTCACTGCGATTTGATTTATACTGCTAGCAAACTCGAAACGAGGACGAAATGCCGATTCGCCAAATTGTGATCGCGCTGATCTTCGCGCTCTTGCTCGCGCTGGCGTTGATCGCTCCGCTCCGCGCGCCCGTCGTCGCCGCGCCGAACGCGCAAAGCCAGATCACGGGACCGTTCACCGCGCCCGCCCAAGTCGCGTCGTTCGACGGCGACGTGCGGCGGTTGCCCGCGCCGCGCGCGCCGGTCGAACCGCGCGAGGTCTCGCATCCGCGCCGCATCGCGCGCGCGCCCGCCGCGCCGGAAATCGTCGCGCCGCGCGCCCACCCAGCCGCGCCCGCGCTCGAGAATCCGCGCACCGTCGCCCCGCTCCAAAATTTCGACGGGCTGGATATTTACGCGGGCGGCGGCTGGGTCCCGCCGGATCCCAACGGCGATGTCGGACCGAATCATTACCTCCAAGCCGTCAACACCGCGCTCGGAATTTTTAGCAAGAACGGCACCGCGCTCGCGGCTTTTTCCTACAACACTTTGTTCGATCACGCGTTTGCGCCGTGCGACGAGACGAATTATCGGCGCGGGGATCCGATCGTGTTGTACGATCCGCTTTCGGATCGCTGGCTCGCCTCCGACTTTGCGTACGCCAATGCCACTGCGGGTCCATTCTATCAATGTATCGCCGTTTCCAAAACGAGCGATCCGGTGAACGGCGGCTGGTGGTTGTACACGATCAACGTCGGCAGTACTGCGACGCCGGGCGTCAACTGGTTCAACGATTATCCCAAACTCGCGATCTGGTCGGATGGAATTTATCTGTCCGCCGATATGTTCGACGCGTCCAACAATTTTCAAACCGCGCGCGTGTTCGCGTTCAATCGCGATGATCTGATCGGTGGCGCGATCCCGCGCAACGTCGGCTTTGATGTGGGCGCAAACTATTATCACCTGTTGCCGAGCAACCTGCGCGGCGCGTTGCCGCCCTCCGGCACGCCCAATTTCTTCGCGGCGATCACGGAACCGAATTTGTTCCACCTGTGGAAATTCCAGGTGACGAATTGGAGCGCGTTCCCGCCCGCCGCGACGTTTACCGGGCCCACGAATGTGCTCGTCAACAATTTCGTGATGCCGTGTTACGCCGCATCCACTTTTCACTGCGTGCCCCAACTTGACACACCGCAACGCGTCGATGGACTGGGCGATCGGTTGATGATGCAATTGCAGTACCGCAATTTCGGCGGCGTCGAATCGTTGTGGGTGAATCACACCGTCGCAGACGCCGCGCCGATCGGCTATCCGACCGGCGTGCGCTGGTACGAAATTCGCAATCCGAATGGCGCGCCCATCGTTTATCAGCAAGGAACTTTTCAACCCGATTCCAATTATCGCTGGATGGCCAGTCTGGCAGTCGATCAACTGGGAAATATGGCGCTGGGGTACAGCGTATCGAGCGCGGCAATGTATCCGGCGATCCGGTACACCGGGCGTTGGGCAAGCGATCCGCTGGGAAAATTGTGCATCGGCGAAACTTCGCTGATCGAAGGCACCGGCTCGCAAACCGGATCGCGCGGGTATCGGTGGGGCGATTATTCCGCGATGACGATTGATCCCACCGACGATTTGACTTTTTGGTACACCAACGAATATTTTGTGACGACCGACGCAATCTGGCGCACGCGGATCGGATCGTTCAAGTTGGGAAATCTCCCCACGCCGCCAACAGGTCCGTACATTTACTTTTTCCCGCTGATCTTTCAGGGCAACGCGCCGATGTGTTATTGACGCGCGCGTCTAATTTTCACCGCACAACCACGCGAGCAACTCCGCGTGCGCGCGATAATCCGGCACGATCAGATCGGCGCCGGCGCGCAACAAGACCGCGCGCTTGCGCGGCTCGATCCCGTCGCGCGTCTCCTCGTTCGACGCCACGCCGACCGCGATTCCGCCGACGGCTTTCGTGTCCACGATCTCCGGCGCGCCATCGCCGAATGTCACCAACTCGCCCGCGCGCAACGCGTGCCGCGCGACCAGGTTCCGGATCACCACTTTTTTAGAATGGTTTGCGTAATCCGCGTGCGCGCCAAAAATTTCCGCACAGTACGGCGCGAGCTGCAATAGCGCGGCTTCGCGCTGGACGAATGGTTCATCCGTGCCGGACGCGATGTAACACGTCACGCCGCGCGCGCGGAGCGACTGCAACAGTGCGAGCGCGCCGGGCACGCGCCATTCTTCCAGCGTACTTTTCCCCGCGCGAATCGCCGCCACGCGTTCGTTCACGCGCGCCAGCACGCGGTCGGCGAAAATTTGCTTGTACGTCTCCGGTGGTTTCGGCGCGCCGCCGCGCTTTTCCACTTCCTCTGCCAGCCGGATCATTTGGTAAATCGTCTGCTGTCCGGACGATTGGTAGATGAAATCGGTGACAAAGCGTTCCAGGTCTGCCGCGGGCGCGCGCAGAGGTGTCGCGCGCAACGCGTCGAGCATCACCGCGCGCATCGCTTGGGGCCAGCCCGCGCGCAACAGCGAGAGCGTCCCGTCAAAATCGAAAACCGCGCAGCGTATCTTGCCGCGCGGGATGTCGGGGTTGATCAGTTCGATGGTGTCGTGCATTTGTTTGGTTAGATTTTCCTCCAGCCATATTTTTCCAGATCGATTTTCCCTGCGCGATTGAAGCGGAGCCCCTCGACGCGCAACCGCGCGCGTTGTTCGGCGTACCCCGCCGTCGGGCGCAAACTGATTTCGCCGCGCGCGTTGACAACGCGATGCCACGGCGCGTCGGCGGGACACGCGCGCAGTGCCCAACCGACGGTACGCGCCGCGCCGGGCGCGCCCAACGCGCGCGCGAGTTGCCCGTACGTGACGACGCGTCCACGCGGCACGCGCCGCACCAGCGCGTACACGCGCGCAAAGAAATCGTGCGATCGCTCATTCGTTTTTGACGGCGGCATCTTCTTCCATCATCCGCAAAAACGCTTCGACGATGTGCGGATCGAAATGTTTGCCGGATTGCGCGCGCAAATACGCCTGGGCGCGCGTGTGACTCCACGCGCCGCGATACGATCGCGGGGAACACAGCGCATCCCACACGTCCACCACCGCGAAAATGCGCGCGGCAAGCGGAATCGCTTCGCCGCGCAAACCGCGCGGGTAACCGCTGCCGTCCCATTTTTCGTGATGGCAGTACGCAATGTCCAGCGCGCCGCGCAGGTATTCGATGGACGATAGCATTTGATTGGCATACTGCGGATGGCGTTGCATCTCTGCCATCTCGGCGCGCGTCAACTTGCCTTTCTTTCGTAAAATCCGATCAGGCACCGCCATCTTGCCGATGTCGTGCAACAGCGCGCCGCGACGCAGCGTGACCAGGTCGGCGTCGGACGTTCCCAGCACGCGCGCCAGACGCATCGTCAAGTCCGCCACGCGTTGCGTATGCCCTTCCGTTTCGCGATCGCGCAAATCCAACACGCGCGACCAACTCTCAATCGTCGAATCGTAGGCGATGGCAAGATCGACGTTGGAACGTTGCAGACTGGCGAATAACGTCGCGATCTCGATCGCGATCGCGGTTTGTCCCGCCAGCATATCCAAAAACTCAAGCCACTCCGGCGTGGCACGATGGGATGCGCGGTAGAAAACTTCCAGCACGCCTTTGAACTGCCCCTTGGAAATCAACGGCGCGGCATAGTACGCGCGGAAACCTTCGTCGGCGAACGCTGCGGCGCGCGGATCATCGGCGGACGATAAATCGGCGTGTTGCACGATCGGCTGGTCCAGACCTGCGCGGGCAACCAGCCCTTCATCCAAACGGACGCGCGTAGCGGTGCCGGCATTCGTGCGGAAACCCTGCCCCGCCGCAAAATCGAGCGTCTGCGTGATCGGATTCAGCGTCAACACCTCCGCCGCGTCCGCGCCCAGTTGCAGAATCGTTTGCTCGAGCAAAATATTCAGCGTGACGCGCAGATCGAGACTGGCGCTGATCGTCGTGTCAATCGTGCGCAAGGCGTCGAGTCGTTGAATCTGCCGTTCGGTTTGCTCGTACAAGTCAGCGCGATGGATCGCGTTGCCCGCCATTTCGGCAATCGTCTGCGCCAGGCGCGCTTCGTTGGGCTGGATGATGCGCGGCAGTCGGACGGCGATCACCAGCGCGCCGATCACGCCCTGAGTCGTTTTGATCGGCACGCACAACCCGCCCCAGCCCGACGGAATTTGCGCGCGGGCTTGCTCGCGCGTGAGCGGATCGGTGCGAAACTCGCGCGCGGTGTACGGTTTGCCGGTGGTGAGCACGTGATTGACGATCCCTTCGGGCGAGTATGAGAGCGCGTGCGCGAGCTCGGCAAACCAGCCGCGCGTGGCGATTTCGCCGAACGTGGCTTGCTCCGCGTCGTACAACAACGCGAGTCCGTTGTCCGCGCCGAGCGCGCGCAGGGTGGCGTCCAACAGCGCGGGCACCATTTCGCGCGCGGTGAGCGCGGCGCGCAACACCGATGAGATTTCGTTCATCGCCTCCAGCTCGGCGACGCGTTGTTGCGTTTCCTCGAACAGGCGCGTACGTTGGATCGCGACGGCAACTTGGTCGGCAATCGTGATGAGAAAGCGTTCTTCTTCGTGGCTATACTTGTTCGGAGTGTACGATTGAACGCTGACAATCCCAACGACCGCGTCGCCGAGTAGAATCGGCACACCCAACCACGAACGCGCGTGCTTCATCGTGCCCCACAATGTTTCCGGCGCGAGCGGAAAACGCGCGTCCGTTTCCCGATCACGAATCAAAACCGGCTGACGAGAGGTGACAACATGGTAACGGGCGCATATAAAGGTTAGGGGAGGGGGACGACACGGCAACGGAAATACGGTAAACTTTCGGACGTTCGCCACAACACCGAAAGGAGTACCGTTCCCGATGCCGTGTCTAGCCAATAGTATACGCCCCATCGACCCTTCTTTGCAAGAGTTGATTGCAGCGGTCGAGCAGGCCCCGTCGCTCGCCCTGATG
>Ga0194126_10004627_pt1 | contig 20890 bp, 16 predicted proteins | sample TA2KigC150mmetaG_FD_148641 | JGI IMG/M metagenome (GOLD analysis project Ga0194126, IMG submission 148641) | Freshwater microbial communities from Lake Tanganyika, Tanzania - TA2015035 Kigoma Deep Cast 150m | ecosystem: Environmental > Aquatic > Freshwater > Lake | place: Tanzania: Lake... | reverse complement strand
GGTGTGGATGAAGGATCGCCTCGAGAAGTACATGATCATCATCGCGTCGTTCGCGATCCTGCTCGGGGTCGTGAACGTCGTCCAGTCGAACATCAGGAAGATCGAGCGCCGGCAGAAGGGGTGGCCTTACGGCGCCTTCCTCCTGGCCGGCCTTCTCGGCATGGCCTTCTGCGGGATCATGGGGGCGGCTCGGATCGGCCCCTTCCAGGGAATCGGCTACACCCCCGACGGCGGCCGCACACCCTTCCAGTACGGCGCGGAGTTCATGTTCAGTCCGTTGCAGGCGACGATGTTCAGCCTCCTCGCCTTCTTCATGGCGTCGGCGGCCTTCCGCGCCTTCCGCGCGCGCAACGTGGAGGCGACGATCCTCCTGGTCGCGGCGGGGCTCGTGATGCTCGGCCGGATCCCGTTCGGGGAGATGATCCTGGGGGGGCATCCCTTCCTGGCAAGGCTGACCGACTGGATGATGGACTGGCCCAACGCGGCCGCGCAGCGAGGGATCATGATCGGCGCCGCTCTCGGGGCGGCGAGCCTGTCGCTTCGCGTCATCGTCGGGATCGAACGCTCCTTCCTCGGCGTCGAGAAGAGCGAGTAGGAGGGGAGGCGCGCGATGGATTGGCTCAATCGTCTCATGGCCCTCGATCGCAGGTGGATCTTCCTTCTGGTCGCTATCGGGACCGCGCTTCCAATCATCTTCCCGATCGGTTTCAAGGTATCGGTGACGCCTCCTGCGAAGGCGCTCTTCGATCGGATCGAGCAGATGGGCCCCGATGACGTCGTGCTGCTCTCCTTCGACTACGGCCCCTCGACCGCTCCCGAGAACGACCCGATGGCCGACGCCGTCCTGAGGCACTGCTTCTCGAAGAGGGTGAAGGTCGTCCTGCTCTCGCTCTTCCCGATCGGGGGCGTCACGATGGCGGATCAGTCCCTCGCGCGCGTCCTGCGCGACTTCCCGGACATCCGGCGCGGAATCGACTACGCCCATCTGGGGTACAAGTCGGGGAGCCAGGCGACGATGAAGCAGATGGGCGAGGACATCCACCGCGTCTTCCCCACCGACAGATATGGCATGGCGCTGTCGGAAGTCCCACTTCTCCAGAGGGTGCGGACGTACGACGACATGAAGCTGGTCGTGAGTTTCGCCACGGGGATCATCGGGGAGTGGTGGGCGAATCTGATCAATGCCCAGTTTCACATCCCCGTCGCTGTCGGGTGCACGGCGGTCTCCGCCCCGAAGTACTACGCCTACCTCCAGTCCGGGCAGATGGTCGGTCTCCTGGGGGGGTTGAAAGGAGCATCCGAATACGAGCGGCTGGTGATTGACCGCTATCCGATCGTCGAGGCCGCCTACACGCGCGCGGGCCTCTATACCGCCATCAAGGGGATGGACGCGCAGACCATCATCCACACGCTGATCCTGCTCTTCATCATCATGGCCAACGTGGCCTTCTTCGCCGGGCGCGGGCGCGCCGCCCAGGCGAAGCGCTAGGAGGAAGGGATGAATCTCCTCGGCATCTGGATCGCCTCCTTCCTGACGCTCTGCATCTTCAGCTTCCTCTACAAGGACAACCCCTTCTTCCGGTTCGCGGAGTCCCTCTTCGCTGGGGTCTCGCTCGGCTACTACATCGGCCAGGAGGCCGATCAGACCATTCGCCCCAACCTCATCGAGCCCCTGCGAACGAACTTCGCGGGCAACTGGGATCTCCTGATCCCCGCCCTGATCGGGGTCAACTTGTACACGCGCTACATCCCGAAGGCGAACTGGTGGGCCCGCTGGTCGCTGGCGATCTACGTCGGCTACTACGTCGGCGTGAACATGGTCCAGAAGCTCCACGGCGAGGTGCTGCCTCAGATGCAGAGCACGGTAGTCCCCCTCTCGTTGAGCGCCGGGCCGATGGGCCTCCTCAACAACCTCATCCTCATCGCCGGCGTCCTTTCGGTCCTGATCTACTTCTTCTTCTCCCTCGAGCACAAGGGGGCCGTCGGGCTCACAAGCAGGGTGGGGATCTGGTTTCTCATGCTGGGATTCGGCGCAGCCTTCGGCTACACGGTCATGGGCCGCGTCTCGCTTCTGATCGGCCGTCTGAACTACCTGATCACGCAATGGGCGATGGGCACGGTCGACGCCCTTGGGAGGCTTCTATGATGTGGCGCACTGGGTCCGCGCGGATCGACTCCGCGTCGGCCGCGATGTTGGCCGTCGCGATGGTCGCGGCGACCGCCGCTCTTGTTGTTTGCCCGCCCGGCTTCGAGGCGCGAGCGGCGGGAGCGGGGCCCGATCTGTGCGCCACCTTCTCGATAGTGGCGCGGGACTCGACGACCGGCGAGATCGGCGTCGGCGTTCAATCCCACTGGTTCTCCGTGGGCAGCACCGTCCCCTGGGCCGAGGCCGGGGTCGGGGCGGTCGCGACGCAGTCGTTCGTCGAAGTGGCTTACGGACCCAGGATCCTCGAGCGCCTGCGCAGGGGCGAGTCGGCGGCCGAAGCCCTCCAGGCCGAGGTCGAAGCCGACACGCTTCGAGCGATGCGCCAGGTCCTGGTCATCGACGCAAGAGGGAACGTCGCGGTCCACACGGGCGAGGAGTGCGTCGACTTCGCCGGCAGCCACATCGGAAGAGACCACGCGTGCGCCGGAAACCTGCTCGCGGCGCCCGGGATCTGGGACTCGATGTCGAGGTCGTTCGAGGCCGCCGAGGGCTCTATGGCGGCGAGGATCATCGCCGCGCTCGAGTCGGGACAGGCGGCCGGCGGGGATGCCCGCGGCATGCAATCCGCCGCGCTACTCGTGGTCAAGATGATCGATGCGAAGCAGCCGTGGAAGAACAGAACCGTCGACCTGCGCGTCGAGGACCACCGGCAGCCGATCTACGAGCTGTCGAGACTCTACGACATGCACCGAGGCTACACGCTGGCAGACCAGGGCGATGAGGCGTTCGCCCGGAAGGACTACCGGACCGCCTCCCTCTTCTATGACGCCGCCATCGGCCAGTCGCCATCCGATGAGCTGCTCTTCTGGCGCGCCTCCGTCAGGATGGCGATGGGAGAGGAGAGCAACGCCCTCGACGACCTCGAGGAAGCGATCAGCGTCAACCCGCGCTGGCGCACGCTGCTCGCGCGGCTCCCCGACTCCGTCTTCCCGGGGGTCGAGAAGGCGTGCAAGCGCTTGGGGATCGACCGGATAGAGTAGCGTGACGACGCCGGGAGGTGGCGCGCAGGACCCCGCCGAGGCTCCGCCGTCCGACGCGGCGATCTCCTCTTCTTCCGCTCCGCCCCGCGGCGAACCTGTCCTGAGTCAGCGGATCTCGATCCTGGAAGGCTCCCTTGCCGGCATCCATACCACGATCACGAGCGGGACTCTGCTCACAGCCTACGCGCTCATGCTCGGATCGAACGACTTCCAGCTCGGCCTGCTCTCCGCCCTCGCGGCCGTCGCGACCGTCGGATCGGTGGTCGGAGCCCAAGTCGTCGGGCGCCTGGGCCGCCGCAAGCCGCTCTCCGTCGTCTGCTCGGGAGGAGGAAGAGCGCTCTGGTGTCTTCTCTGTCTCCTCCCCTTCCTGCCGATTCACCCCTCGATGCGGCTCGGTCTTTTCCTCGCCGTCGTCTTCGTCGGCAACTCCCTCGTGAACCTCTCGGCGACCGGATGGCTCTCGTGGATGAGCGATCTCGTCCCGATCGAGCAGCGGGGGCGTTACTTCGGATTGCGGAACACGATCATCGGGACGGTCGTCATGCTCGCGACCTTCGCGACGGGTCGGATCTACGATCGATTCGTCGCGCGCGGAGAGGACGCGAGCGGCCTCGCCTGGCTCTTCGCGGCCGCCGCCTTCGTCGCGGCCCTGGCCGCCCTCACGCTCACCCGGCAGTGGGAGCCGCCGCTGCGGGGAGAGCGTCCGATTCCGCTCCTCGCCACGCTCCGCAAGCCGTTCGAGAATCGCATCTACCGCCGCCTGCTCGCCTTCACGATCCTCTGGTCGAGCGCCACGGGCATGGCGAGCCCCTTCTTCGCCGCCCAGATGATCAAGAACCTGAAGATGAGCTTCTCATCGATGGCCGCCTACTCGATCCTCGCGGGCATCCTCAATCTCGTCAGCCTTCCGCTCTGGGGGAGAATCATCGACCGCGTGGGGAATCGCCCCGTCCTGGTCTTCAACATCGCCGGCGTCTCATTCCTTCCCTTGTTGTGGCTGTTCGCCGCTCCCGGCCACCTCGCGCCGATCTGGATCGACGCGTGCCTGACGGGTCTCTTCTGGCCCGGATTCGCCCTCGCGAGCTTCAACCTTGTTCTCGCGACAGCGCCGGAGGAGAACAGGACTGCCTACCTCGGGGTGCAGGGAATGGCCGTCGGCCTCTCGACCTTCCTGGCATCGCTCCTCGGAGGGGCCGTCGCGCAGGGGATCAGGAGTTTCAGCTTCGAAGGACACGGACTCTCGCTCGCGAACTTCCATCTTCTCTTCATCCTCTCCGCGCTCCTCAGGATCTCGCTTCTGCCGGTCGCGCTGACTCTCCGGGAAGAGAGGGCGGGCACGGTGAGGGCGCTGCTCGGCCTGGTTGGCGACGAGATCTCCCAGCGCCTGCCGCGGAGCTGGCAGACCTGGGGCGCCGTCCTTCGCAGGAACGACAAGCCACAAGGCGGCCATGACCGGTCCCGCTGAGCGGAGCCCTGAGCCGCTCCGAACCCCATGTGGCACCCGGCGAGTTCGGCCGATAAGATGCCTGGGGGCGCCGTTCACCCGATGCTCGATCAAACCCACAGAGGAGGCGCGCCATGCACCGCGCACTGGCCGTTTTGGGAATCGCATTCATTCTCTGTCCGCCGGTCGCTCAGGCCAGGCCTTCGTTCACGATCGGAAGCGATCCGTACGAGACCGTCTTCGCCTACCCGCACGACATCCTCAGGTGGCCGTCGCGCATGCTCTACCTGAGCTACGAGCCGCAGTCCTCGCCATGGCAGGGCGACGTCACCCATCCGCAGAACCGACCCTCCGCCAGCTACACGAGCAACTACCAGGAGGTCGAGTTCTCCGTGCCGTACGGTTACGGGGGCGATCCTGCTTCTGTCCGCTCGTGGGCGCGGCTCTCCTCGGCCATGAACCAACGAACCACGACGACGGGCGGCACAACCGACACGAAGTACGGGAGGTTCCTGTTCGAGATGGGAACGACCGCCACGCGCATGAATCTCAACGCGCGCGGCGTGGCTCGCTCCGAGCCGTCGGAAGGGAGCTACGTCCTCATCCCCTTCAAGGGCTCAACAGGGGCTCAGAAGGACGACTACAGCCTGAAGGTGATCCATGCCCGCACGCTCTTCGGGAACCCCCTAGGGGTCAAAGTCGAGTACACCCGCAAGACCGCGGACCAGCCCGATGGGTACATCAGCTTCACTCGCGACGCGACCGACTACAAGGTGCCGCGTCTCACATGGGGATGGGCGACCCAGGGCTGCAACCACATCTTCGGCTATCCAAACATTAACGTGGATGCTTTCTACCAGGACCACTACACGGTCTTCGAGGGCCGGCAATGGGACCTGCAGATCAGCTTCGAGCGCCAAGGCAACTGGAAGTCAGGGATCCGGTACCGTTCCAACCTCTTGGACGGTGACAGCTACTCATGGGACGAGACGGAAGGATCGCAGTTCGACGGTTCCTACAGATCCGATCCCCACTGGAAGAACCGGGAAACGGGGGGACTGCTCCGGGGTTATACAAAGGCGAGCTTCATTCGCGGGGAGGGACTCGACGCAGGGATCCTCTTCCTGCTCCAGAGAGAGTCGGCGACCTCTACGCGGGTCAACAAACAGGTCGAATCGGAACCGTGGTCCAAGGAAGGGCAGGTGGGCTACGCCCTCGAGACGAACCCGTTTTTCAACTTCATTATGCCCCGTGGGTACGTCGATTGCGGCCTGCTTCTGGAGCTCGGCCGCACGGGGATGCGAAACACCGAGACGCGGTGGAATCCCGCAAGCGACTCGGCGCAGCGCGACGTCCTCTGGTCGACGAGTCCGAATCTGGGATGGACGGAGCACTGGGAAGAGTTCTCAAAGGGAAGGAAGCTCTTCTTCGCGACGGGGATCGAAGGGAGCTCGAGCGTGCGCGTCTATCGTGGCCTCTCGGCCCTCATGAGGGTCACGATCCTCCGCCAGTACACGGACACGAACAAGGACTACGGCGACTCCGAGGTCCCGGAAGGCGGCGCCTCCTATCGCTTCTTCCAATCGCACCGTAGAGACGACTTCCGGCGGGAGACCTGGATGACGGGAGCGTTCGGGTTCACGTACGAGTGGCGCGGGGCGAAGCTATACGCGACCCAAGGGCTACCGACGTCCTACCTGCTGGCTGAGAGCACGGAGCTCGCAGACAACGGGGGCACGCTCTTCCATCACGAAAGACGCCAGATGTGGCAGGTCCAGAGGCCTTCGGGGTCGCGCCTGTTCGTCACGTATGCCCTGAGACCGTAGGCCCGCGTCCGCCTTGCGGATCAGACTGCCGCCGCCCGCTTCCTCGATCGCGCCCAGACCCACACCAGCGGAATCGCGAGCAGGATCGCCGCGGCGACCCCGTGGGCTCGCGCCCATCCGTTCGGCTCCCCCAGCAAGGCGGCCGTGGCGCGAACCGCGTGGTAGCCGTAGACGCCCGCGATGTAGGCGAGGACGTTCCCGCGCAGGATCCAGACGATCAGCCCGGCCCCGATCGCCAGGATGAGGAGATAACGCGCGAGGAGCAGGATGAACTCCCCCCCGCCGCGGGAAGGCATGATCGAAAGCCCCAGCGCCAAGAGCCCGAGCAGCGCGATCCGCCCCGACCGGCCCGGCCAGTCGCGGGACGAGAGCACTCTGGTCATGACAGCGAAGGCAAGGCACAGAACGAAGGTCGCCAGGATGACGCCGATGAAGGCGGAGAGACCCGGAAGAGAAGCGTCGAGCGGCCCCGCCGCACCGGCGATCGGAGGCGGCGCCACGCCGGGAGCCCACTTCGCGATCAGGACGCGAGTCTCGGCGAGGACCTTGCCCCAGACGGGAAAAAGGACCAGCGCGAGGGCTGCGCCCGGAAGCCAGCGCCTGCGGATCTCGTCGCGACCGAGCAACGCGACACGCGGATGAAGCCCCCATGTGAGCGCAGTCCCGGCCCAGCCGACTAGAAAGTAGAACAGGGCGGCCGTGATCACGCCGACGCACGCGAAGACGATGAACGTCATCCAGGGAGCCGAGGTGCTGTACTGCGTGAGGAGGCGGGGCATGGCATTCAGCGTCCCCACAACTGCCACGACGATGCCGGCCAGGCCTCCGGGGAGCAGACGGCGCCATGGGATCGCGCCTCGGCCGTGCGCCCTCCCGACATCCCGGATCGCCAGCCCGAGAAGCCCTCCCCCGCCGAGCAGGAGCAGGGCGAGCCCAGTCGGCCAAGCCACAGTCCTCTTCTCGCGCGCCCTCTCGTATTCCTCCGGAACCCGCAGCTTCAGATCGAAACCGGCCGCGCGATCCCCGGTCACCTTCCCCTCGATCCGGTAGCGCGCCTGCGCGACATTGCGCGGATCTCCCTCTGGCGCCTCCCAGGCGAAGGTGCGGTCCATTCTCTTGGGGCGCGGCTTGTCGGCCGCTTCCTTCCGGTCCATGGGCGCGGTGTCGAAGCCGACCGAGCCGAGAAGCGACGCGGCCAGCTCCTCCGCCCTCTCCAACGAGACGGGCGGCAGGCTGTCGGCCTCGGCGATGCGGTGATCGAAGGCGATGACCCTCCCGCTCGCCAGATCGATCCTCGCCCGCGCTTCGGCAGGATCGAGGGGCCGGAAGAAGCGAACCGCCCAGCTCTGCGCGGGCAGCCGCTCGGGCCAGTATCCGGCGAAGGCCGAGAATCCCGCCTTCGAGAGGACGTAACGCGCCGCGATCGGATCGGCCTCGTCGTTCAGCGTCACGGCCGACTTGCACCCGCTTGTGTCGAAGCCGTGCGTCGCCGCGAAGGCCCGCGCGGTCGCCATCGCCGTTGCGCGATCGGTCCGCAGGGGAGCCTCCGGCTTCGCGGATCCCGATCTCAGGCCGATCACCGCGGCCAGCGCCAGCGCGCTCACGCCCAGGGCGACGATGGCCCGCCGCGCCGTGAGGGGCCGCTCGGAGAGGACCGCTCCCTCCAGTCCGGCAGCGGCCGGCGGAGGGACGGCGATCGTGCCGATCCCCGCCGCCTCGCCCTCGCGCATGATCTCACCCGCCGCCCGCGCATCGACCGCCTCTCCCGGCGCGGGAACCGGCTGCGCCTCGTTTCGAAGCGGGACCGGATCGACGAACCTGCCCGTTCGCAGATAGGCGACAAGCGCGACGGCGAAGGGCAGGATGAGGATCCCTCCCGCCAGGGCCGCGGTCGTCACGTAGTAGGGATTCCCCGAGCGGAGGAGGAGATAGCCCGAGTAGAGGGCATCGACGGTGTAGTGCCAGACGAGGAGCATGAAGACGTTGAAGCGCAGCATCAACACGCCCATCAGGATTCCGGCCAGCCCCACCTCGAGCCCGCGGATGTAGAAGGGTTGGTTCGGATAGGCGGAGTGCCCGAATCCCCAGATGAACGCCGCCAGGATCAGGGCGAGCGCCCGACTTCGCAGGAAGCGCTGGAAGAAGGGGATCGAGAAGACGCGGCTCGTGAACTCCTCCGTCACGGCCGGCATGAAGCCGATGAAGAGCAGGAAGACCCAAGGGACCGCGCTGTTCAGCAGGTCGTCGTACGGGACATCGGCGGGCGACCACGCCCCGAGGGACGAAGCGATCCGATAGAAGACCGTCTGGTAGGCGAGGAAGAAGCAAGTCAGGACGAGCCCGGCGAGGCTCGAGAAGAGAAACTCCTTCGTCCTCAATCCCTCCCATCGGAAGAAGGAGGGGATCGCGAGCTTCCGCGGATAGGAAGAGCGATAGATGTTCTCCCCGCAGGCGACCATGATCAGGATCACGAACCCCAGCGCGATCGAGGCGGCGAGTCCCAAGAGGATCCTCTCGCTCAGGAATCCCGCGTAGGAACGGGTCGTCTCATACCGGAAGAGGGCCTGCGGCAGGCCGTTCAGGTTGTTCACGAAGAGAAGCGCCGCGGCGACGGCGCCGAAGCCGATCGCGAACCTCCAGCGGATCGCCCGCAGGCGGACTTGCTGGACCAGGATGACCAGCATGGCGAGGATCGTGAGGAAGCCGAAGACGTTCGCCACTGCGTTCGCGCTCAGGTTCTTTGAGCGCAGGCGCGCATAGTCCCGTGCCCAGGTCTCGGGGACCTGCACGAACTCCTCGTAGCCGCCGAGTCGATCCCCCTGGATCGTCACCCTGTGCCTGTAGCGCCCACCCTTCCAGTCGATGTCGGGCCTCTCCCACGTGAAGGCGTGATCGGTCCGGTTCTTCCTCTCGACGCTCGTCGCGCCGAGGTAGCGCAGATCGTCCAGCCCCCGGGAGCGAAGGGCGCGGAGCTGATCCTCGGCGCGGCGCAGCGCCTCGCCTTCCTCCAGACGGGCTCCCGGAGCGTCCTCGTCCAGAAGGTGGGTGAAGCGGACCAGCTCTCCGGTCGGCGCGATCCCGACCCTGAACTCCTCCTTCTGCAGGGGCTTGAACCATCGGTGCGACCACTGCCAGATCCTCGCCCCGCCCTCGACCGCCTCATTCATCGCCTCGAGCCCCAGCTCCTTCTCGAGGAAGACCTTCGCGGAGTCGTCGTACTGGAAGGCGGAGGCGTAGCGCAGGCCGGCGATCTCGAAGCCATGCTCGCGGAGCAGCCTCTCCGCGACCGCGCGCGAGGCTCCGCGATCGACATCGAACTTGATCGTCGCCTCGGGGAAGACCGTCGGATAGAGGTGGAGCCCCAGGGCGAGCGTGAGCGCGCCCAGCAGGACGAGACCCCCGAGCCGCAGCAGATCGGCGCGGGTGAGCCTGTTCGAGTCGGCCCGGCGATCGGTCATGCGAACACCTCCTTCTCGACCAGCTCGCAGATGATGTGGCCGGCGAGGATGTGGCCCTCCTGCACGCGAGGCGTGTCGTCCGAGTCGATCTGCAGGCAGAGATCGACGAGGCCCGGCAGGCTTCCGCCCGACCTCCCGGTGAATCCGACCGTTTCCAGACCGATCTCCCGCGCCTTTCGGATCGCCGCCAGGACGCTTTCCGACTTCCCGCTCGTCGAGATCGCGACGGCGACGTCGCCGCGGCGGGCGAGGCCGTCGAGCTGCCTGGCGAAGACGGCGTCGTAGCCGAAGTCGTTTCCGATCGCGGTGAGCGTGGACGTGTTGACGGTGAGGGCGATGGCCGCGAGCCCGGGGCGATCCTTGTAGAAGCGCCCAGCCAGCTCGCAGGCCAGGTGCTGGGCGTCCGCCGCCGAACCGCCGTTGCCGAAGAAGAGGACCTTCCCTCCCGCCTTCAGGCATGCGACCCAGGTCCCGGCGATGCGCTCGAGCAGATCGGCATCTTCTTCCAGCGCGCTGCCGACCCTCGCGCTCTCACGGATCCTCGCGAGAATCTCTTCCTTCCTGCTCATGCGACCTCCCGTCGGTTCGATGCGGCAAGGCGAATGACCGCCTCCGCCAGGTTCGACCATCCCATCCGCCGCTTCTGCTCTCTCACTCCCTCGGCCAGGCGCCCCTCGAGGCCCTCCGAGAAGTAGCGGGCGACTGCCGCCGCGAGAGCGGCCCGGTCCTCCGGAGGAACGAGCATGCCGGTCTCCCCATCGCGCACCATCTCCTCCAGTCCGCCCACGCGCGTGCAGAGGACCGGCCTCTCCATCTGGAAGGCGACCTGGACGATCCCGCTCTGCGTCGCGGACCGATAGGGAAGGACGACAAGGTCGCTCGCCGAGAAGTAAGCGCCCACCTCCTCGTTGGGGACATAGTCCCCCCTCATCGTCACGATCTCCTCCAACCGATCCTCCTTCACGATCCCGTCGTAGTAGGCTCGGTCCTCGTAGAACTCTCCGAGCACCCAGAGGCGCGCCCCGGTCGCCTCGTGAATCCCCGGCATGGCCCGCAGGAGGAGATCGAGCCCCTTGTAACGGCGAATGTATCCGAAGAAGAGCAGCACGCGCCCTTCGCGGGGCCAGCCGAGGCGCCTTCTTGCGTCCTCTCTCGCCATCGGCTCGCCGAAGTGCGTGTAGAGCGGATGGGCGGCGAGCTCCGCGGGGGCGTCCGGCCGGAACCGGCGCAGATCGGCGAGGACTGTCTTCGACATCACGATGAACCCATCGGCCGCCCCCAGCATGTAGCGGGTGAGCGGGCCGTCGAGCGGACGGCGCTCATGCGGAATCACGTTGTCGCAGATGACGATCACCTTGGAGCCGCAAGCGGCCTTCACACGGCGCGCGATCGTCCCGAAGCAGGGAGCGAAGAACGGGAGCCAGTACTTGAACAGGAGAGCGTCGGGCTTCCACGCGGAGATCTCGCGCGCGGCGGCGAACCAGGTCGCCGGATTCACGGAGTCGACGATCGGCGTCGCGCCGATCGGGACGGGATCCTCGCCTTCCTCCATCTGCGTCTTACCCGGAAAGAAGAGGGACGGGTACTGCCGGGTGAAGGAGAAGCAGCGCACCTCGTGCTGCTTTGCCAGCTCGGCGCAGAGCAGGGCATTGAACTGAGCGATCCCCCCCCGCATCGGGTAGGCGGTGCCGACCATCGCGAGCTTCAAGGCCCGCTCTTCTCTCCGTTTTCCTGAGGAACGGACCAGGTCTGCAGTCCCCTCTCCTCGAGGGCGAACGGGACGAGCGCTCCCCCCTCCCCCTCGAGCGCCCGGGCGATCGCCTGCTTCCGGTCGAAGGGACAGAAGCAGAGGAGGTATCCGCCGCCCCCGGCCCCCAGGATCTTGCCGCCCGTCGCCCCCGCGGCGCGGGCGACCTCATAGAGCCGGTCGATCTGGCCGCTCGTGATGGCAGGATCGAGGTTCTTCTTCTCGATCCATGCCTCATGAAGAAGCTCTCCGAATCCCTGGACTCTGTCTCGTAGGAGGACCGACTTCATCTCGAAGGTCAGATCCTTCATCCGGTCGAGGCTGTGCACGACCTTGGGGTTCCCCTCTCGATAGGAGCGCGTCTGGTTCTCGACGATGTGGGCCGAGAGGCGTGTGCCGCCCGTGTAGCAGAGGAGCATCGAGTACTCGAGCTCGTTCACCACCTCGCGGCGGATGCGCAGAGGATTGACGACCGTGTGATCGCTGAAGAACTCGATGAAGTTGAACCCTCCGAACGTGGCGGCGTACTGATCCTGGCGTCCCCCGGCGATCTTGAGGTCGAGCCGTTCGATCCTGTAGGTGAGCTCCGCAATCTCGTAGTTCGTGAGCGGTTCGCTCAACCATTCCCGGAAGAGGCCCACCAGGGTCGCGACGAGCGTCGATGAGGCGCCGAGTCCGCTTCCCGGGGGAGCGTCGGTGTGGACGAGAAGATCGAAGCCGCTCGGGAAGCCGACCGAGTGTCCGCCTCGCCTCGCGCCTGACCGCGCGAGGCTCACCTGGCGGAAGTGGTTCACGACCCCCTTCAGCAGGTCGAGGGAGCCGTCGATCGGCAGCTCCGTCTCGGCCGGATGCGTCTCGGAGATGTCGTAGTCGAGGCTCGTCAGAGAGAGGAGAGCGTCGTCGCGGGTGCGCAAGGTCGCGTAGACATACTTGTCGATCGTCGTCGAGAGCACGACGCCGCCCTTCTCCTCGGGATAGGGCGAGACATCGGTGCCCCCGCCGCAGAAGGAGATTCTGAGCGGGGCCTTCGCGCGAAGGATCATGGCAGGTCCATCTTCAGGGACGCCGCCCCGACTGTCAACGCGCGGCCGAACCGCCGCTCCCGCCGGCGCGGCGCAGCCGCGAAGCCGCCTCCAGACGCCTGCGGATCGGGACGAAATCGTGATCCGCGCGGCGAAGGCGCTCCGGCGTGCCGATGTCGAGGAAGAAGGCCTCGACCGGGTGCGCCCGAAGGCGCCCCTCTCTCGCCCAGCGCGGAAGATGCTCCCTCTCGAGACTCGAGCGCCCCTCGGGCAGATCGGCAAGCATGCGGCGCGGGAGGAGATAGATCCCCGCGTTGATCCAGCCCTCACCCGTCCGGCCCTTCTCCTCGAACTCGAGAATCGTTCCGTCTCCCCCGATTCGAAGGCCGCCGTAATCGGAGCGATCGGCCGTCCGGACGGCGACCACGATCCCCCGCTCGGCATCGGCGAGGGCCAGCACCCTTCCCGGATCGACCTCCGCGAAGGAGTCGCCGTTGGCGATCCAGTTCTGGTCCGCGGCGAGCGCCTTGCCCCGGGCGAGAGCCCCGCCCGTGCCCAACGGTTCCTCCTCGCGAAGAAAGAGGCGCCGGTCGGTCGCGGGCCCGAAGGCCCGCTCCACTTCGTCGCCGCCGTGCCCGGTAAGGAGGACGGTCCTGCGCGGGGCCGCCGGTTCAAGCAGCTCGAGATGAAAGCGAAGGAAGGGCCACCCGGCGACCTCGAGGACAGCCTTGGGGCGATTCGTGACGGGGCCAAGCCGCGTCCCGAGCCCGCCGCAGAGGAGAAAGGCGGCCCAATCTGGTGTTTCAGACGCCGCGGGCCGATCGCCTGCGTGATGCTCCGGAGTCTGGCTCATGGGAGCCGAAGTCTAGGAACGGAGGCGAGTCGGGTCAACCGGGATCGCCGATCGCATTGGCCACGGGATCCGATCTCGACTTGCGCGGCCGCTCGGCCCCGTTACAGTTCGGGAAGCGTCTCGTTGCGCCGGCGTGGAGAGGTAGGTCGACCGGATGCTCTCGCAGATCCTCTTTCTCCTCTTCGGTTCGATCCTGCTCCTGGGCTCGGGCCTGGGGATCGTCTGGCTTCTCGGGCCTCTCCGCCGCGCTCTGACGCCGATCGAGAGGATCCCGGTCGCTCTCCTGTTCTCGAGCGGGATCATAGGCGCATCGAGCCTGGTCGGGAATGGGATCGGGCTTGAGATCGGCGCCTGGTCGATCGCCGCGGTCGCGATCTCCCTCCTCTTGCTCGTCGCCGGACTGATCGCGCGGGCGCGCAGCCGCGGCGAGGCTCGGGCGGCGGCGGAGCCGTCGTCCTACAAGAGGATCGCCTTGGCCCTCGCCCTCGTTTCGTTCCTGCTGATGCTCCGCGACGGCGGGTCGCTCGGGCCCGTCCACGACTCGCTCGATTTCGTCTCGTTCGTCCAGGAAACCCTGCAGACGGGAGATCTCTCGCCCCGATCGGCGATCTACAGGGTCGCCCCGGACGCGCCGCCCGATCCGAGGCGCGGGAGCTTCCACACCGAGGTGGCCGCGATCTGCCGCTTGAGCGGGACTTCCCCCACGGAGGGCTGGCGCTGGCTCCCGCGGCTCCTCGCGCCGCTCGCCATCCTGGGCCTCTGCGCGATGTTCCGCCCCTGGCTCGGCGCGAGAACGGCCTGTGTCGCCGCGGCCATCTTCATCGCCGCGACATTCTTCAATCGAGACCGCTTCATCCAGAACATCGGCTACGCGAGCCGCTTCGGCTGGGTCTGCGGCTGGGCGGCGCTTCTCCTCATGGGACGGGGCCTCTCGCTGATCTCGCGCGGGACGCGCGCGGAGGCACCCAACGATTCTTCCGGCGGACGCGCCCTCCTGGTCGCCGGAGCTCTGGCGCCCATCCTGGTCTTGCCGGTTCACCTCCTCTCCGGCTTCCAGGTCCTGCTCGCGATGGGCTGCGCAACCCTGGCGGTGTGGCTCGACAGGGCGGGCGACAGACGAAGCAGGATGGCCGTTCTCCTCATGACCGCGGCCGGCGGCGCCCTGTTCCTCCCCCTCGCCGCGATGCGCGCGGCGGGATCGGCCGAGGTGTTGAATCCCGTCTTCGATCACCTGTACGGCGTCCTGCTCCTCGCCCCGGGCTGGCCGGTCCTCAGCCCGGCCTTCCTGACCGAGCGCTTCGGGATCTTGGGGACTATTGGGACAGCCCTCGGCCTCCTCCTGATCCCCCTCGCGCGGAGGAGCCGGGAAGCGGCGTTTCTCGCCCTCTCCACCTTGGTGCCGCTCCTCGTCCTCTTCTTCCCCCCGATCGTCAAGCTGGTCCTCGCGGCGCACGCCCAGAGCGTTCTCTATCGGGTCATCCTGACGATTCCCTTCGCGGGCACCCTCGCGTGGATCCTCGTTCGGTCGCTCTCCGCCGTCGCGAGAGGCGCGGGATGGACAAGGCGGATCGGCGCGGCGCTCCTGCTCGGACTGATCGCCCTGAGCCTGATCCTGCAGGCGGGCGCGACGCGATCGGCCTGGGCGATTCCCGAGCGGCGGCGCGGAGACTTCCGCGAGAGCGCTCCCCTGGCGCGATCCCTGGAGTTCCTGCAGGCGAGGTTTCCCTCGGTGCAGACGATTCTCTCGGATCCGGTCTCGAGCTACTCGATTCCCGCCTACACGCGCCACGACGCGGTCGCGCCTTACCATCAGCACTCGTCCCCGTCGGACGCATCGGCGCTGCAGAGGATGCGCGACGCAGAGGAGGCGCTGAACGCCCATGTAGGGATCGAGCGGACCTTCGGCGTCCTGCGCCGATACGGAGTCGACCTGATCCTCCTGAACCAGAGCTTCCCGAGATTCCTCTCGTCCTACCAGGTCTTCATCTCTCCGCTCGTCTACGGCGAACAGCGGGCGAAGTTCGATCGGTCGCCGTCTCTCTTCGAGACGATCTACGACGCCGAGGGGGTGGTCGTCTATCGGGTCCGCCATCCCGACCCAGGCGAGGCGCTCCCGGGCGAGCCGCCGAATCCGTACCGGGTCGAGGATCCCGGAGGCGAGCCGATCCTCGGATGCGGCCCCGATCTCCTGCTGCGTTTCGAGGCGAGGCCGGGCCCGCATCCGGCGGGAGAGCAGATCCCCTTCGACATGGTCTGGCGGAGAGGAGATGCCCCATATCGGCTCCCCATCGTGTGCGAGATCAAGCTGCAGGCGGTGGAGAGACCGGCGGGATTCTCCACCCCTCTCCTAGGCAGGATCATCCGCGGGATCGTGGAGTGGAGAGAAGGCGTGAGGCTGCGCTTCGGCGCCCTCTTCCATCCCCTGGTCACCTTCTACCCCGACTTCCTCTGGGGTGCGGGCGAGACCTATCGGGACGAGTTCTGGCTGTCGGTCCCTCCGAAAGCGCGACACGGCCGCTACGAGATCTACTTCCGCATGAGCGAGCAGCCGCACGCGAGAATCACGCGCCTGTCGGAGATCCTCGGCAACGAGCTGGGACCCGAATGGCGACGGATGGGCGAGGTCGTGATCGGGAATCGCCCGGCAGATTAGACCGGTTTCCTACCGCCGCGTAAGGACCAGCGCCGCGGAGGCCACGGTCGGCGCCCGCTATCTCGTTGTGAGCCATAGGATTTCCTGTGCCGCCATTCCGGACCGACGCGTCCCTATCAGTCGACGGGCCTGGCTTTCACCACTCGATCCGGCTATAGTCGAGCGCGTTACGTGCCACCTGACTGGGGGTTGCTGATCATGCGTGCGGCACTGCGAGGACTACTCCAACACGTCCGCCAGAACAGCGCGACCGAAATACTCGGCCAGGTGGATGATCATATTGCTGGCCCATCCTTTGTTCCAACGAAGAAGGAACGCTGAACGCGTTCACACAAACTTAAGGAGGTATACGATGGCAACTTGCCCGAATTGCGGTCACAATCCCTACGGTCTTAGCAGCTCATGGATGTGGATCTATCAATGCCATGACTGTGGTAAGCACTTCTGTCACAACTGCGGAACAACTACTGGAGACGGTGTTCGGTGCGCACACTGTGACTCTGATAATACTGAGAAAGATCATGAGTGTCACGGTGATCCAGAATGAGAATGCGCCACATGATTCTGCGGTTGTGAGGGGTGTTGAGTTAACTTACAGCAAGGAAATCAGAGCCGACTATTTTCGTTCATGGGGAGTAAGTGTTGAAGTGACAAGCACATGATACTTGGTTCTCCGCGCTCCAAGTAGCCTGACAAATGAAGATTATGGCCGACAACCGGCTGGTGCGGACGCCGGGAACAATGGGTATATTTGAACAAGACATCTATACGCCGGCGCCCAACAGCCGGAGCGTTCTACCGTTCGAGGGAACGAAGAGGTGACATTCCGGGCCCACAATTCGTCTGATCTCGACATCGGCATCCGGGTCGAGGCCTTCAAGTGGCTCCACGATCAGGTCGCTGCGGTCGGCGATGTCCTTCCGATCGATCTCCTCCGCCGGGGATTCACCCACGAAGGCGCCCGAGTTCCACTGATGGGGCCTCAAGGCATCTTCAAGCCTGCAGTTCTTCCTGAGCTGCCGCTATCGATCACAACCGCGCCGGATGGACCTTACGATGACGCCTTCACTTCCGCCGGCCTCCTCACTTACCGCTACCGTGGTACGGATCCCGACCACCGAGACAACGTGGGATTACGAAGGGCGATGAAACAACAGAAGCCGTTGGTCTATTTTCACGGCGTGGCAAAGAGCCGCTATCTGGCGGTGTGGCCTGTGTTCATCGTGGGCGACGACCCGGCGACTCTGGCCTTTCTCGTTGCCGCCGACGATGAGCATCGCGCCGATTCGGCCGCCAGGAATGCAGGGCAGATCGTTTCCGAAGTGCACGAGGTGGAGGGCCGACGAGCCTACATCACCGCATCCGTGAGGGTTCGGCTCCACCAGCGCGGGTTCAGAGAACGGGTATTGCGGGCCTATCGGGACCAGTGCGCCATCTGCCGGCTTCGTCATCGTGATCTTCTCGACGCAGCCCATATCATTGGCGATGGCGAGTCCGCTGGCGAGCCCGTGGTGACTAACGGGCTCTCGCTCTGTAAAATCCACCACGCGGCGTTCGATCACCTCATCATAGGAATCCGCCCGGACTACGTCGTCGAAGTCCACCCGAAGGTCCTGAAGGAGAGCGATGGGCCGATGCTACGTCACGGGCTGCAAGGCCTGCACAACTCATCGCTCGTCCTGCCCACCGCTCGACACAACCATCCTGATCGCGATCGTCTGCGTGAGCGGTACGAGCGCTATAGTCGCGTCGCCTGATGTCCGCTCAAGAACAATGGGCTCTGGGACGGAACGGCAGAATAAGCGGATCCACTTGGTGGTGGCAGGGGCGGCGCCCACAAGTGATCCGCAGCGTTAGCTTGCTAGGGGGAGCGTGAAGATGGACAGACGGCAGATGCTCGCGATCATCGGTTGCTTTGTGCTTTTTGTCGGGGTGTTCGCGCCGCTAATCAGCATTCCGATCATGGGCAGCATGAACTACTTCCAGAACGGCAGAGGTGACGGAATCATTGTGATGGGGTTCGCAGTTGTATCCCTCGCCGCAGCCCTTGCGCGGAGGTTCAAGTGGCTCTGGCTTACGGGGGTGGGCAGTCTCGGGATGCTAGGGTTCACGCTCTTCAACTTTCAGTACCGCTTCTCGAAGATGAAGGCAGAAATGAACAAGGGCCTGGAGGATAATCCGTTTCGGGGCCTCGCAGATCTAGCGGTCCAATCCGTCCAAATGCAGTGGGGCTGGGCTGTGTTGCTTGTTGGCGGAGTCATGCTGCTGATCGCGGCCGGGATGAGGGAAGGCGTCGATGGCCAGCAGCAAGCCAACCCGCCGCCCCAGCCGCCGGCGAGCCGGTAGGCCAGGTGGTAATCCAGAGTGCGGGCTCGTCAGCCGCGGCTGAGCGGCAGCGTTCGACGCAAAGCCAGCCCACGCCACAAGAGCGTTCGAAGGAGGTCAGTATGAAGGGTTCGGGAAGCACCGGAGTCGGCGGGACTTGGTTCTCGGCAAGCTGGTTCACCGTCCTCACACTCGCCTTGCTGCCCCCCCTCGGGGTCACTCTGATGTGGCGCTACCGGACCTGGAGGACCCCGGCCAAGCTCCTTCTCTCGACATGGGGCCTGTGTTGGACCCTGGCCGTCATCCTGCCCAAGGACGAGCCCGTCCGACAGACATCGGATGCGCTTCTATCGGACCAAACTCAACCAGACCAAGTGCCGACTCAGACAAGCAGGAGCGACAACCGAATCATCGCGGCCCAGCAGGCCGCAGAGCGCGAGCGGCTGCAGGCGGCGGAAGCCGAACGCGAGAGGAAGGAGGCTGCCGCTCTTGCCGCCGAGGCGCAGCGTAAGGCCGGCGAGGAGTACGAGGTGGATGGCCTGGTCCTGCTGCTGAAGACGCTAAAGGGAAGCACTGAAGAGTACGGCGGCGAAATCACAGGCGTTGTGGTCAATCGCCGGAACCGGGAGGTTGGGTACGCGCAGATCTCGTTCAACCTGTACGACGCGTCGGGAGCGCAGGTCGGGTCAGCATTCGACAACATCACCAACTTGGAAGCCGGCGGCAAATGGCGCTTCAAGGCCAACGCATTCGGAACCGATTTCGTTCGCTTCAGGTTTGCCGAGTTGACAGGGTACTGACCATGGACTCGTCGAACAAAGCTATGAACCCGTTGGCCGCCGCTTCGCGTCGCCCACGGGTTATAGCCGGCGTTAGGCATGCCGAACGGACTGGAACCACGAATGTCTGATCCGACTGTTCTCAAGCCGTCACGAAGACGAGGATGGTTGTGGCTCTTCGTGGCCACTCCTCTCGTGGCATTGCTGTTCATCTGGGTCCTCAATTACCAACTCGTAGGGCACCCGGTTCAAACGAAGCTCAGTGCCGACCCCAGGAACCAGGGCTACTCGCTCAGTGCGCACTTTCGCTACTACGTCGATCCAAGTGTGTTGGTGCTCGACCTGCGCGCTGTAGAGAGTGCTGCGCCAGTGGACCTGTTTCGAGCTCTGTTCCAGTCCGCCGAAGCGCTTCACGAGTCGGGGCGGCGGTTTGATAGGGTGGTGCTCGCAAGAGCTGGAAGCCCCGTGTTCCTAATGGAGGGCGAGGCATTCTCCACAATCGGAGCCGAGTTCAGTGCAGGACAGAATCCCGCCTATCTGATTCGGACGCTTCCCGAGAAGCTCTTTCGCCCGAGTGGCCAGCCTGCATTTGATCGCTGGGAAGGTGGATGGCTCGGGGTGCTGGGAGAGCAGATGGAAGATGCGAACCAGGCCGCCCACCAGTGGGCATCTGCCAGTGAACAACGCCTAACAACCGGTTCCAGCGGCGGGCGCTGCGTCCCGCCGCTGAACCGGAGAGTTAGCGGGACCGAAGGAGAAGTAATCTGAACACGTTGGAAACAGACCGGCTGACGTCGAGACCGTTCGAAGAGAGGGATACCGAGGCTGCACTCGAGTGGTTTGGCGACTCGGTCGTCATGAAGTAGATACCCAGCGGGCCGGACTTGGACCTGACGGACACGCAGCGGCGAATCGCGGTGTACCGCAACCACCAGGCAACGCACGGCTTCAGCAAGTGGGTCGTCGTCGAACCGGATTCGGGCTCACCAGTGGGTGATGCTGGCCTGATGGTGCTGGAGCAGCAAGGTTGGATCGATCGCCGATGGGAACATCCATCGCGCCTTCCCCCGCTTCGGTCACCCGCGAACAATCTATAGACCCTGGGAGAAGCGCTCAAGGCGACGATGCACGCTGGCCCTCGGCCTCCTCCCTCCTCTGCCCTGCCCTCCCGCAGCTCAAAGCCGCCCTCGGCTCCAGGAAATCACCCCCACGCGACATCGACAGGATTGGCTCCGCCCCTCATGCTCGCCTGACGAGCCCCACAGGCTCCGCGGATCCCCTCCTTCCGCCGATCGCTCCTGCCACCCGAACGATCCGGCTCCGCATCCCGCAGACCACTCCCCTCACTTCCCTCAAGGCGGTGCCCGAGCGGGAAGCGGTTCGAAACGCCGCAAGGTAGCCTGGTTCGTCGCATGACGCGGGTTTAGGAAGACGAGGGCGGCCGGCCACGGGAATGTTGACAGCACCACCGCGCCGTCACGTTCGTCAACGTTCGTCCCCGATCCTCCCGGCTCCCAGACGGACGCGGGCCTCGCTCGCGTTCGCGCCGGGACCTCCGTGGCCGGACGAAACGTCTCATCATCCGGGCTCCCGCCTT
>Ga0194126_10004623_pt1 | contig 20906 bp, 17 predicted proteins | sample TA2KigC150mmetaG_FD_148641 | JGI IMG/M metagenome (GOLD analysis project Ga0194126, IMG submission 148641) | Freshwater microbial communities from Lake Tanganyika, Tanzania - TA2015035 Kigoma Deep Cast 150m | ecosystem: Environmental > Aquatic > Freshwater > Lake | place: Tanzania: Lake... | reverse complement strand
GGATGGTCCGCCGGCAACGGCTCGACGGCAAAGGTGTCCAGGGCCGCCCCGGCAATCCACCCTTCACGCAACGCCTGGACCAGGGCATCTTCGTCCACCAGCGCGCCGCGGGCGGTATTGATGAAGTCAATGAGTGGGGTGAGCAAGGGACGCGGGAGTTGCCGTTGTTCGATGAGGTAACGTTCAACGCGGGACCCTGGTGCAGGGATGGAGGTGGAAGCGTCAGCGCCCGGGGTGCCGGGCTGAAGGCGGGTTGGACTGAGGGCCCAGGACCAAAGTGATCTTCCAACCATTGCAAGGCCCGGCCAAAGCCCAGTCCGGCGTTGGCGCCCGCACTGAGACCGGTCTTGACTACTCGTACTCTAGCGCAGCAACCAGGGCCTTCTGAGGCGAGGCTCAAGCAGGGCCGACGCCATGCGCTCAGTCGTCGAGCCTTCTGACCGGTTGCGGTGCTGAGCTCCCGGGCGTAGCCTGCCTCCGCAAGGAGGTCAGGTTATGCCCTGCGGGGTCAAGGAGGTCGGCGGCGTCTATCGCCCCCGGTACCCGCAACAGTCGCCATTCTACATTCTACAAGTTGGTCGAGCGCTTCTATCCGGAGTTCGAGGCCGTCTACGAGGAGCGCTATCAGGAGCGGTATGGTTTCTGGCGGCCGATCATCGGGACAGTCGTGCGCAAGTTCTTCGAGTGCGGCGACCTCAAGCACGGCTTTGCCCGCGTCCGCTGCCCTCGGTGCCGCGAGGAGCTTTTCGTGCCGTCTTCCTGCCGGGTTCGATGTTTCTGCCCGAGCTGCCACGAGAAACGGGCGCTGGAGAAGGCGGGTTGGGTGGCCGAACACATCTGCGCCGAGGTGTCGCACCGGCAATTCGTGTTCACGATTCCCAAGCGCCTGCGCATCTACTTCAGGTTCGAGCGCCGGCTCCTGGGCGAGCTGTGCCGGGCCGCGGCCCGCGCGGTGATCACCGTGTACCGGGCCGCCAGCGGCCGACCGGACGCGGTGCCGGGGATGGTGGGGGCCATCCAGACCTTTGGGCAATTGATTCATTTTCACCCGCACATCCATGCGCTGGTCAGCGAAGGGGTGTTGCTTCCGGACGGCACCTTCCTGGCGCTGCCCAAGCTGGCGATCGAACCGTTCCTCAAGCTCTGGGAGCAGGAGGTCTTCGCCCTGCTCCTGGCCGAGGGCAAGATCACCGAGGAGGTCGTGGCGAACATCCGATCTTGGAAGCACTCCGGGTTCAGCGTGAAATGTTGAGCTCAACATTCAGTGTGGACCAGAGCGTACGGCTGGAGGCCGCCGATCAGGAGGGGGTGCAGCGCCTGATCCAACCCCATTTGCTGTCCCAAGTGTGGCGCGGAGATGAAAATCATCGCGTTCATCGAGCGGCATCAGACCGAGGTGATCGAGAAGATTCTCCGGCACGCCGGACTGTGGGACGAGGCCTCGGCCCGTGCCCCGCCCTCGGCGAAGGTCCCGGTTACGGGCTGAGGCGCAGGACGAGGAGAACCTGTGGAGCGGTGGCGTCGCGCGCGAGGCGGAGCATCCGCTCGGCGGTGAACTGCGCCCTCGATGGCCGGCGCGACCGCCGTTTCCAGCCGCAGTGGCCCCCTGACCGGCCTTCCTGGAGACCACGACAGCCTTCGGCGCTGGTGGGTGGCGGCCCATCAGCCCCCGAAGGCCGGCCAAGCACTTGCAGAGGACAATTCCCCCCCTTTACGCCTTGCACAGGCCCGCCTCTCCGGGCAAACCCCAGCAACGTCGAAAAAGCAAAGTCCTATTCTTCACCTTCTGCAAGTCGGTTGGAACTTGCGGCCAGACAGGAATTCAAAGAAAGTCACGCGTATGAACATCGGTTGGATTTACAAAGACGGCGGGGTGATCGAACTGCCGTCCCTTACGGCGGTCATCCAGAAGGAAGAGGGCTGGTATGTTTCCACCTGCCCGGAGTTGGGCGTTGCCAGCCAGGGCAAGACCGCCAAGGAGGCGCATGCCATGCTGGCGGAAGCCGTGGAGCTCTGGTTGGAAGCGGCCACGGCCAAGGAGATCAGGCGACGATTGAAGTTGGGTGGCACCGTGCAACCCCTCCAACTGGCCCATGCTTAAATTGCGGCCACTCTCCGCCACCGAAGTGGGCCGACTCCTGCGGGCGCACGGTTTCCTATTCGTGCATCAGCGAGGCAGCCATCTCATCTACCGGAGATCTCTGCCGGCGGGTGACAGTGCGACTGTCCCCGTTCCCAACCGGCGCGAGATTCCGGTGGGCACGCTCAAGTCCATCATTGCCCTCAGCGGGTTGGATGAATCCCAGTTCCGGAAATGAGGAACCAAAGGCGTCCGTCAGGGGTCACCCAATGGTTTCGTGCTTTTCAGTTCGAGACGCGATTACGGGGCTTCCCAAACCTCTCCACCCCTTCCTGTCACGTCACCGATTCCCTCGCCTCGAAGCGGCCCACGTCGCTGGATTTGCCGATGATGGCGCGCATGTCGGCGAGCGAGGCGAGTTCGCCGGTGGCGCGGACTTGCGTGAGCAGGTTGCCCCTCACCGTCAGATCAGCCGGATCAACCTTACGGCAGCGCCGATGCCGCCAGCACCTTTGCCGAGTCGCAAGCCAACAAGTCGGCAACCGGAAGCCGGAGACCGGGAAACACCCGACTGTGCAACACGCCCTGCACATCCGGTTGCTGCGGCGCGTATTCGTCGTCTTCGAGGACAGACCACTCCACCCGCTGCTCAGCCACGACCCAAACCAGGTATTCGCGCACCCGGTTGCGGCAAGAGGCTCGGCGCTTGTCCCGCAGGTCAATCGAGGTGGAACTGACCGCGATTTCCACGATGAGTTCCGGTGGACCGGTGAGATAACCGTCCTCGTTCACGCGCGTGACCCCGCCGTGTTCAGGCAAGCGGCGCAGGAGGGCATCGGGCTGCACCGTGTTCTCAGCGTCGAGGATGACGGTGGCGTTGGGGAGGGCTTCGGTCTCTGTGTGGCGGCTGGCATAAGCGCCAAGCCAAAGTTGAATCACGCCATCCGGTTTTGCGTAGTGAACACTGACGGGTGAACCCATATAGACGATTCCTTCAATCAACTCGGTTTTCTTGACCTGGGGCATCCGATCATAGCGCCGCAGGAACTCCCGTGAGTGCATACACTCGCCGTTCTCCAAAGGCAACGGGCGGCTGGGAGTCCTCCCGGTCACACTGGGCTTGGTTTCGACGGCGGTCATAACACGATGAACTTAGCCCTGATGAGGAGCGGCTGGCAGGGGCGGCTTTCAGCATTCAAGTCGTAGCGGCGTGTCCGCACTCTTCCGCCCGTTTTCGCCATTCGGGCTTCAGGCTTGTTTCGGACTTCGGATTCCTCATTATCGTATCGCGCCCCCGTCCTTCCGGCTCTCGCTCGCCTCGTGACAGACCGTGTTTGTCCTGTCCCACAGGAGCGCCTGAGAACCGCCGTCGCCGCCAAGATCCGCGCGGATGTCGTGATCGCAGGTTGAGATCGTCTCCACGTTGTGCAAGACCGCGCTTGACTCCTTTCGCCCGAAGCGCACGCTCCAAGGCGAACCCGGTTCAGGAGCGGGCTCATGAACTCCACAGCGGCCGTTTTCGCCACCACGCACTGGAGCGTGGTGCTGGCGGCAGGCCAAAGCGCCGATGCCCAGGCGTCGGCGGCCTTGGAACAGTTGTGCCGCACCTACTGGTATCCCCTCTACGCCTACGTGCGACGACGCGGGTTCCGTCACGAGGACGCCCAAGACCTCACTCAAGCCTTTTTCGCCCACCTTCTGCGCAAGGACTTCCTGGGCGGCGTCGGGCCGGAGAAGGGCCGGTTTCGCTCGTTCCTCTTGGCGTGTTTGAAACACTTCCTGGTGGATGAATGGGAGAAAGCCCGCACGGCGAAGCGGGGTGGCAACTGCCCGGCACTCTCGCTCGACATGGAAAAGGCGGAGGAACGCTACCAGCTTGAGGCGCGAGTCGAAGCGGACCCGGAGAGCCTGTTTGAGCGGCGCTGGGCGTTGGACCTCCTCGAACGCGTTCTGGATCGGCTGCGGCACGAGGCGGCGGGTTCGGGTCGGACGGCCGTGTTCGCTGAACTCGAATGCTGCCTGCTGGGCGACCGGCCGGCCGAAACGTACGCCCAATTGGGCTCCCGGCTGGGCCTGAGTGAAACGGCGGTGAAAGTGACCGTCCATCGCCTGCGGCAGCGCTATCGGGAATTGCTGCGCGAGGAGGTGGCGCACACGGTGACCCGCCCGGAGGAAGTGGACGACGAGTTGCGTTACTTGTTCGCGATCGTCAGCCGGTGAAAGACCCGAGCCGTAGCGCCGGTTTTCCAACCGGCGCGCGGGCTGACTGGAAATTCGGTGTTGGTGCTGTGAATGGCGAGAGGTCGGTCATGCATGTAACCACCGGGCTTGATTCCCGTTGTAACGAATAGCAAGCAAGCGATGTCAGACGCCAGCACATGTCCGACCTGCGGCGCGGCCCTTCCGCCTGACGCCCCGAGGGGATTCTGTCCCCGGTGTCTCTACCGTGCGGGCCTGGATGAAGCGCTGCCAGCGGAATCAGGCGGCGATTCGACTCTTCCGACGGCGCGCGACTTCGGCGACTACGAATTGCTGGAGGAGATTGGGCACGGTGGCATGGGGGTGGTTTACCGGGCTCGCCAGAAGAGCCTGGACCGCATCGTTGCGCTCAAGGTCCTGCTGTTCGGCCCCCACGCGTCGGCGGAATCCGTCAAACGCTTCCGGGCCGAGGCGGTGGCCACCGCCGCGCTCCAGCACCCCAACATCGTCGCAATTCACGAGGTCGGTTTCCGCGAGGGCCAGCATTTCATCGCAATGGCTTTCATCGAGGGACAGCCGCTGTCGTCGCTGATCCGTGGGAATCCGTTGCCCGCCCGGCGAGCGGCCCTTTACGTGAAGGCCATCGCCGAGGCCATCCACTATGCCCACGAGCGCGGCATCCTCCATCGCGACCTTAAACCGGCGAACGTGCTGATTGACGCGAACGATCAACCGCGCGTCACGGACTTCGGCCTGGCCAAACGGCTCTCTGCGACTTCGGACTCCGGACTCCCGACTCAAGACTTGACGGTCAGCGGCCAGTTGCTGGGTTCGCCCAACTACATGCCGCCCGAGCAGGCGACCGGCAAGCGCGGCACGCTGAGTCGGCGCAGCGACGTGTATGCGCTGGGCGCGATCCTGTATCACGCGTTGACCGGCCGTCCGCCGTTTGTGGGCGAAGGCCTGGCCGAGACCGTGCAGCAAGTGCTGAACGTGGAACCGGTGTCACCGCGCAGGCTCAACCCCAGTGTGCCCGCCGATCTGGAGACAGTTTGTCTGAAGTGCTTGGAGAAAGAACCCGGCAAACGCTACGCGACGGCGCGGACGCTAGCGGAGGAGTTAGACCGGTTTCTCGAAGGCAAGCCGGTCTTGGCGCGGCCCGTCGACCGGATGGCCAGGACTTGTCGTTGGTGCCGACGAAACCCGGCTTTGGCCAGCCTGATCGTTGCGCTCATGGTGACGATCATCGGCGGGTTCGCGGCGGTGCTGGGCCAGTTGCACCGGGCCCATTTGGCCGAGTGGGCAGCCCGAAAGAACGCCTACGTGGCCGACATGAACCTCGCCCGACAGGCCCTCGAAGAAAGCAATCTTGGGCGGGCTCGGGCCCTGCTCAATCGCTACTACCCGACTAGGAAATCCGAAAACGACCTGCGCGGCTGGGAATGGCGCTGGCTCTGGCAGTGCAGCCAGACGCACGAACGCACCACCCTCACTGGGGCATCGAATCTCGTCCACAGTGTGGCCGTTTCCTCGGATGGGCGCTGGCTCGCGGCGCTCAGTTCTCGGGACGCGCTCCGCCTCTGGGATTTAACCAGCCAGAAGTGTGTCGCGAGCCGGCCGGAGGTCAGCTTCTACCGGGATGCGATTCTGTTTGCGGTGGATGGCTCCCACTTGTTCGCGGGCAGTCATGAGACCGCCAGTGTCAAGGTCTGGAGTGTGCCCTCGCTGCAACTGATCGGAGAGCTCCGGCACGAACGGCCCGTGAACTGGATTGCGCTTTCGGCGGATGGCCTGATCCTGGCGGCGGTGGACTCGCGCGGCGTGAAAGTCTGGGACGCACGTGAGCGACGCCTCTTGGCGGACCTCGCCGCCGAACGCGACCTGCGCTTTGGTCGGGTGGCCGTTTCGCGCGACGGTAGGTATGTAGCCTTCAGCGACTACGAGGGACGTGTCAGCGTATGGGACTGGAGGCGTGGCGAAACCCTGGTCGAACTGGGCGGCCCCACGCGCACGCCGCCCTGGCAAGCCGCGGTCCAAGACCTGGCATTTACCCCGGACGATGCCCAACTCCTGTGCGCTGGATCGGATCGAACCGTGCGCCTTTGGGAACTGAGTTCCCGACGAGAGCGGCTTCGGCTCGCCGGCCATGTCGACGTGGTCACCGCGCTAGCCTTATCGCCCGACGGCACCACCTTGGCCACGGGGGGATGCGATCAGACGCTCCGACTATGGGACGTGGCCACTTGGAAGGTCCGCACCGTCTTCCGTGGGCATTTGGACGAAGTTTGGGATGTCGCCTTCTCTGCCAATGGCGATACGCTTGTCACGGCTAGCAAGGATGAGACGGTCAAACTGTGGGACGCGCGTACCCCGCCCGAACGGCAATTCTCCTGGCCGGTGCCCGTCGAAGTCCGCCTCATTGTCCTCGCGGCTGATGCGGGCGCGGTAGGGCTGCTGCGGGCTGACGGCTCCTTCGGTTTGCTGGACACCGCGACGTGGCAGGAGCAGGCCGCCCGACCGATGTTGACCCCGTGGACCAATACGCTCCGGATCGCGATGGATGCTCGAGCCACGCTCCTCGTGGCCACCACCGAGGCGGGCCCGCTCCGGAGCTGGCGACTGCCCGACGTCAGCGAGGAGGAGTCCTTTGTGGGCCATCAGGGGCGCGTGGAGGCGCTGGCGATTTCGGGGGACGGACGGTGGCTGGCTAGCGCCGGAACCGATCATACGCTCCGTGTCTGGCAGATCAGGACTCGTCAGCAAGTGGCCCAGTTCCCCCAGAAGCACGAACGGGTGACCCGTGTAGCGCTGTCGGTCGACGGCACGCTGATCGGCGTAGCATTCAACGACAGTGAATCGGAGATCTGGGAGCGCGTCACCGGCTGGCGGCGAGCACGGTTTGTCCAACACAAAATGGGCCACGAAATCGCTTTCCGCCGTCGTTCCCCACACCTCATCACCGGGAGCTGGGATGGAACGATCAAGGCCTGGGACCTGCGGACCCTACGGTGCGAGGGAGCCTTTCGCGGTTCGTTGCGCGGGGTGAACAGCTTGGCGGCCTCGCCCGACGACCGCACGTTGGCGGCCGGAACGGGCGAAGGCGTCATCCGGCTTTGGGATCTCGACTTGGGGCAGGAAGTGGCCGCGCTCAAGGGCCACCGCGAGTCGGTGGGTCAACTGGCTTTTTCGCAGGATGGCCGGGTCCTGCTTTCCGCAGGCGAGGAAGCCGTGCGAACCGTGCGCAGGTGGGAGGCGCCGCCGCTGACCGGAATCGAAGCGGTCGAAAAAGCCAGGACCAGAGCTGCGTCCCCGTAAGATTCTTCGTGTAACCTTTCACCCGTTTTCCCGTTGAACAGGGTGAAAGCAGAGTTGCGCGGTGTTCGTCCTGCTGGGCGGCCACGGACTCTCGTTCACACGAAGCCATGAACCCGAACCTCGCTGTCTCAACCAACTGGCGAAGACCTTTTCGCTTCCACCGCGCTCTGGCGCTGACATTGGTCTGGTTCAGCGCCAGCGCGTTCGCGCTGGCCCAACCCCGAATCCTCACCCAGCCGCGCAATGTCGCGGTCCCAGCCGGTCAGGACGCTCAGTTCCGCGTATCCGCCACCGGTGTTGCTCCCTTGGCCTATCAGTGGCGATTCAATGGAACGCCACTGGAGGGAGCAACCACCAACAGCCTGTCCCTGGCCAATGTCGAACTGTGGCAACTCGGTTGCTACGACGTCACGGTCAGCAACAGCGCGGGCGAAATCACCAGCGCTCCCGCTTGGCTCTTGCTGGCCAACCGCTGGACCGAGTTGGTTTATTTCGGCTCCAGCGAAGGGATGGATAAGTGCGGTGGCGGCCCGTGGAACGATCATCTGGCCAGGCGATTGGGAGTGACGCTCCGAAACTACGCCTCAGGCCTCGCGAACAGCGCTGGCGTCGCTTCCCAGATCGCGACGTATTTGCGCAGCTACACGCCGAACAGCAATACGCTGGTCGCTTTCTGGACCGGAGGTCCCGGCAACGACATGCTCGGGAAAGAGCCCCCTGAACTGGCAGCCTCGAACCGCGTGGGCAACGTCCGCCTCTTGGCGGCGGCGGGGGCCAGGCAGTTCCTCATCTTGCGCTTCTATCCGCCCGAGCTGATGCCATATTTCCGCAACCTTGGATATCCCACGAACGAGTTGGCGCTCCGCTACGACGTGCTGCTAGACCAGGGCCTCGAGCCGCTGCGGGCTGAGTATGGACTCACGGTGTTCCGGCCTGACATGTTCGCCCTTTTCACCGCCATCTATGGCAATCCGACGGCCTACGGTTTCAAGAACCCGCCGGCCACCGATTTCTGGTGCGATGGCATGCATACGACCTTGGCGGTGCATCGGCTCGTCAGTGAGGAATGCTACCGCTGCCTAACCCCACCGCTGCGGATTACCCTGATCGCTCGCTCCCCCGAGCCCTCGGGTGACGTGGTGCAGTTGCAGTGGCAAGGGGGCAGCCCACCGTTTTGTGTTCAATACTGCGAGGACCTCCAGCAGGGCCTCTGGCAGTCGAGTTTCTCCTGGTTTTGGACGACCGTATGGTGGGTGCCGGCAAAAGCACACGAGTTCATGCGCATCGTTCATCTGGGCCAATGAAGCGCCACGGGCATCTTGGTCGCGGCCCCGCTTTCACCCTAATCGAGTTGCTCGTGGTGATCGCGGTCCTCGCCCTTCTGGCGGGCATGTTCCTGCCGGCGCTGTCGCGCGCCAAACAGAAGGCCCACACTGCTGTTTGCCTGAGCAACCAGCGCCAGATCGGGCTGAGTTACCGGCTTTCCTTGGAGGCCGGCGACCGCTTGGATGGGCGCGAGGCCGAAGATTGGTATGTTCGGGAACGCGGCCGCAAGGAGTTGGGCTGGATTTGCCCGAGTGCGCCGGTGGACACGAATGGTCTGCGCGGGTTGGTGTTCTCCGGCGCCGGCTCGGTGAGTTCGGCCTGGTGCAGCTATGGTTGGGACCCAGCGGGGGATGTGGCCAACCCGCAACCGAGCGGATGGCGTGCCGGGAGCTATGCGGTCAACCGCTGGTTTCACGCCTGGTGGGCTGTGGATTCGGGCTGGTCGGTCTCCGAAGACAAGCTCCGGCGGTTCTACCGCACCGAGAGCGAAGTCCTCCACCCATCGGTCGCACCGGTCCTGGCAGACAGTATGAACGAAATGGTCTGGCCCCAGGCTTCGGACCTACCGGTTCCCTTCTTTCACGTAGGAGGGCTCTGTTCGTTTTGTGCCGGGATCAGGGACATGGCGGCGGTGGCCATTCCTCGCCACGGCAACCGACCGAACCCGCCGCCAACCGAATGGCCTCAAGACCGACCGCTGCCGGGTGCCGTGAACGTCACCTTCTTCGACGGCCACGGCGAACTGGTGAAGCTGGACCGCCTCTGGCAACTCTACTGGCACAAAAACTACCAACCGCCCGCCAAGCGGCCCGGACTGCCATAAAGGCCTGAGGCCTTATGACGGCGCGGTGACCATCCGTCCAGCGGCGAGTGCTTCCTCCGCTCTTATCCCATCCTGTCGTGTGTTGTTCGGACTTCGGACCTCGGATCTTGGGTCTCATTCAATAGCCCATCGCGCAGCCGTCTTTGCGGCTCTCGCTGGCGCCGTGATAGACTTTGTTCGTCGCGTTCCAAAGGATCGCCTGATAGCCGCCGTAGCCGCCAAGGTCGTCGCGGATGTCATGCCCGCGGCGCTTGAGTTCGGCCACCACGTTCCACGGGATGCCGCTCTCCAGATTCACCCAGCCGCCGCTCGTCATCTTCGGCAGGTCGTAGTCGGTCGAGCCTTCGTGTTGCCAGCGCGCCGCGTCTCCGGCCTCTTGCACGCCCAGGCCGAAGTCCGCCATGTTCACCACGATCTGCACGTGCCCTTGCGGCTGCATCGCTCCACCCATCACGCTAAAACTCATGAACGGCAGGCCGTCCTTCATGATGAACGCCGGGATGATCGTGTGAAAGGGGCGTTTGCCCGGCGCATAGACGTTCGCGTGGCCGGGCTCCATGACGAACATCTCTCCCCGATCTTGAAAACCGAAACCCAATCCCGGCACCACAATGCCGCTGCCGAAACCGCGGTAGTTGCTCTGAATGAACGACACCATGTTCCCCTCGCTGTCGGCGGTGGTGAGATAGATCGTGTCGCCCTCGTGCAAGGCGGGGTTGCCGGCGTCGTAGGTTTTGCCCGCGCGGTCCATGCGGATCAGCTTCCGGCGCTCCGCGGCATACTCCTTTGAGAGCAATCCCTTGAGCGGAATCTTCGCGAAGGCTGGGTCGGCGTAGAACTTCGCGCGATCCTCGAATGCCAGCTTCTTGGCCTCGACCATCACGTGAAAGGCGTCGGCGCTTTGGAAACCCATCTTCCGCAGATCAATGCCCTCGAGGATGTTCAACATCTGAAGCGCGGCGATGCCCTGGCCGTTCGGCGGCAGTTCAAAAACGTCGTAGCCTCGGTAGTTGACGGACACGGGCTCAACCCAGGTGGAAGTGTGCTTCGCGAAGTCTTCCTTGCGCAACCAACCCCCGTTGGCGCGCATGAAAGCGTCAATATTCTCGGTGATTTCGCCGTGGTAGAAGGCGTCGCGGCCTTTATCGGCGACCAGCGAAAGCGTGCTGGCGAGGTGTGGGTTCCGGAAGATTTCCCCGTGCGCCGGCGCGTGGCCGCCCGGAGCAAAGGTCTCGAGGAATGCGCTCCAGACAATGGCGAACAGGTCGCCGCCGATGCCGCAACTCATGGGTTCCATCAACCCGAGCGCGGCATTGACTGCGATGGCCGCATCCACCGCCGACCCTCCCGCCTTGAGCACGTCCACGCCGATTTGTGTGGCGAGTGGGTGGCTGGTGCAAACCATGCCGTGCTGCGCCAGCACCTCGGAGCGGGTGGCAAATGAGCGACCGGTGACGCGGTCCACCTGGGCGGAAGCCGTGAAGGAAGCGATGAAGACAAACGCAGGGGCGAGGGCAGGAATCCAGTTAGGCAGCCGACGCCGCGGGTCAACTGCCGTGAATGTGGAATGCCGCCGAAGTGCAGGCCACGCGGTAGGTGAGGGTGCGAGTCTTGCCGGCGCCAGCCCCGGCGATCACCAGAGCCGGCCCGGGGTCGGCGGTGACGGCGGCGTACTGCTGCGGGTTCAGTTCGCGAGCGTAATCGATCTGGAGATTGACCGGCTCCCGGAATGGTTTCAGCACGTACTCGCGAGACATCGGCGCAATTCAACGGCCAAAGGGCGCGCGGCAAAAGGAAAAAGGGCAACGGCTAGGCGTTAACCACGTTCTGCGGGTGCCCGGCCCGAAAGGCCTCGAGGTTCGCGACCGCGATCCGCATCAACCGCGCGCGCGCCGCGCGCGTAGCCCAGGCGAGGTGCGGCGTGATCAGGCAGTTGCGAGCTTGCAGGAGCGGGTGATCGCCCGGGGGCGGCTCGACCGAAAGCACGTCGAGGGCGGCGCCGGCCAGGCGCCCGCCGTCGAGCGCCTCGGCGAGGGCGGATTCATCCACGAGCGGCCCGCGACTGGTATTGATTAGGAACGCGGAGGGTTTCATGCGCGCGAGGCGTGCCGCGTTGACCAGGTGACGCGTCTGTTCGGTCAGCGGGCAGTGCAGGCTGACCACATCGCTGGCCGAGAACAGGCGATCGAGGTCGACCGGCTGCAAGCCCTGGGGCAACTCGGGCAGCGGTCGGACTTCATGCACCAAGACGCGCATGCCCAACGCCAGGGCCCATCGGGCCACCGCCTCACCGATGCGGCCGTACCCGACGATCCCGAGCGTGAGCCCGTCCAGTTCAAGCAAGGGTTGTTGCCAGTAGCAGAAATCCGGACAGCGCGTCCACTGCCCGGCCCGCACCGATTGCGCATGCCGGCCCACGCCCAAGGCCAACTCGAGCAGCAACGCCATCGTCATCTGCGCCACCGACGCGGTCCCGTAGGCGGGCACGTTGGTCACCGGTATACCCCGCTCGCGCGCGGCGGCGACATCGACGTTGTTATAGCCGGTGGCCAACACGCCCACGTAGGCGAGTTCGGGCAGGTTAGCGATGTGCTCGCGGGTCAGGACGGTCTTGTTGGTGAGCACGGCCGCAGCCTGCCGCGCCCGCAACAACACCTCGGCGGGCGCGGTGCGATCGAACACTTCGCACAGCCCGAGGGCCTGCAGCCCATCCCAGGACAGGTCGCCAGGGTTCAACGTGTGCCCATCCAAGACGACGATCTTCATCAGTACTTGGCCACCTCGCCCGTGGCCGCGCTCCCCATCAGGTCGAGCACTTCCCGAGCCTTGCCGAGCATCAAGCCCAACTCGCTCGCTACCGCGATGAACTGGAATCCCCCGGCGCGTCGCCGTTGGGCTGCAGCCGCATCGGCCACGTGGATGCCGGGCGCGACGCCGTGGCGTTTGCAGGCCTCGAGCAGACGCCGCACAGCGGCCACGAACGCGGGCTCTTGGCTCTCGAACATGGGGCGGTAACCCAAGGAGTGATGCAGATCGTTCGGACCGATAAAGGCGACGTCGATGCCCGGCACACTCAGGATCTCGTCGAGTGCGGCGATCGCCGGGGCTTGTTCGATCATGACCACCACCAGGATTTCGTCGTTCGCCCGCTCGTAGTACGTGGCCGGGGCGGTGTCGAAATTCGCCGCGTGCAATTGGCCCCCGATGGTGCGCGCACCCGCCGGCGCGTACCGGGCGGCCGCCACCGCCGCCTCAGCGTCCGCGCGCGAGTTAACGAGCGGAACGACCACACCCCAGGCCCCGGTATCCAGGACGCGCTTGATGTTCTCCCCCGTGTTCCAGGGCACTCGCACCAGGGGCACCACCCCCGCGCCGGCGATCAGGGCACAACTCTGCGCCGCGACCTCGATGGTCACCGGCGCATGCTCCAATTCCACCGTGAGCCAATCGAACCCGACTCGAGCCATGAGCCGCGCCGTCAGCGGATCGGGGATGGTCAGCCAGGTACCGAGGGTGAACTCGCCGCGTTTGAGTTTCGCCCGAACGAGATTGGTCTTCATAACCGATCTGGAGCCGGCTGCGCCAACGCGGGAAGCCGCAACGTCCCGGACTCGAACACGTCCGGGTTCACCACCATCTTTGGGCGCCGGCCGCCCAGCGCCTCCACGATCGCCTGCGCCGCTGCCAAGCCGATCTGCTCGCCGGTCTCCCGCGTGAACGAAGCCTGGTGCGGCGTCAGCAGCACATTCGGGCTTTGCCGCAGCGGATGGTCCGCCGGCAACGGCTCGACGGCAAAGGTGTCCAGGGCCGCCCCGGCAATCCACCCTTCACGCAACGCCTGGACCAGGGCATCTTCGTCCACCAGCGCGCCGCGGGCGGTATTGATGAAGTAAGCGGTGGGTTTCATTTGACGGAACTGGGCCGGGCCCATCAGGCCGCGGTTCTTGCGGGTCGTGGCGGCGTGCAAGCTGACAAAATCGCTCTGGGCCAACACCTCCGCCAAGGACACGAATCGGACGCCGAGCGACTCGGCTTGAAGCGGCGGTGCCGGATCGTAGGCCAACAACGGCATCCGGAAGCCCTGCGCCCGGCGTGCGACTGCTTGGCCAATCCGGCCGCACCCGATCAACCCGAGAGTCTTGCCGTGCACGTTACCGCCCCAGAGCTGTTGCCAGGCGCCCTGCTGAATGGCGAGGTGCCCTTCCGCCACGCGCCGCGCCACCGCCAAGATCAACGCGAAGGCCAGATCGGCCACGGTCTCGTCGAGTAAGCCTGGTGTGTAGGCCACCACCACCCCCGCGCGCGTGGCCGCCGGCACGTCGATGGCGTCGAACCCGACGCCCCAGCGCGAGATCAGCTTCAGGCTCGCGGCCTCTGGAGCGGCGAAGACCTCGGCGCTGAACTGGTCCACGCTGGCGAGCACCGCGTCCATCCCCGCCAGCAAAGGCGTCAGCGCTGCGGCGCGATGCGGCCCGTACTGAGCGGGAACGACGGGTTCGCAACCCGCCGCCGCCAGCAGCTTCTGGCCCGCCGCCCCCGTCTCGACGAAGGCGCGCGAGGTTACCAAGATCTTCCATCCCACGCGCGCGGAGTGTAGCGAGCCGGCGCCAGAGGGCAAGCCCTCGAACCCCCGGTGACACCCCAGCCGAGTCCTCAGCGCGGTGCTTGCCGCGTCGTGGGTTGGGTGAAATCTGGCAGGCGCCTTGCGGGCCGCGGGCCGTCAGACCCGCTGGGCGGACGGTCACGTCCGTCCAGGACGATAACGTGCCTCGAGGGCGGTAAAGCAAGGCCTGGTTCGGGGCCCGCCCCCGCCGCGTCGAACCCTTTACTGCCCTCCGGCGAAACCGGCGGCTGCCCCAGACTGACCAAAGCATCGTTTGGCCGAGCGGCCCGAGGGCGTCTTTTTTCCCTCCGGCCTTCACTCTGGACCAAGCCCACGGTCGCCATGACAGCCACCAAATCTTTCCTTTCCAAGTCACGCCCGAGCAGAGTGGTTTTCCCCATGCCCTCCAAGCTGCCATCCGACTCCGCACCACCCATCACCTCAAGGAAGTACGCGTCAGCAAAGAAACCGAACTGCTCATCAGCAATCGTCCCGCCACCCAATTGGACGCCCTCGCCCTCGAGAAGGAGCGGCGGCGCCATTGGGGCATCGAGGCCGTTCACTACGTTCGCGACGTCACCTTCGGCGAGGATGCCTCGACAGCCCGCAGCGGCCACGCGCCGCAAAACCTGGCTAGCCTCCGCAATCTGGTCATCAGCCTCTGTGGCATCGACGCAGCGCGCAACAGCCAGCGTAGATCCTATCTGCCACGCTTTCGCACCAAGGCCAAGAACGACCACCAGTTTGCGGTCCACCTCCTCAGTCGCCCACTCATCCGTGGGGACAACAGTTCCTAGCTCCCTCATGAGATTGATGAAATAGAACTTGCGGGCCCATTCGAGCAGTCTTATCGTGGGCAGCATGAAGACCCTGCTGCCTTCGCGCTCCCTCTTCTCTCTCTCTCTCTCTCTCTCTCTCTCTCTCTCTCTGTGTGTGTGTGTTGTTGGCTAGTAGCCCACCGGTAACAGTTTCGGCCGCCAGTGACCCTTCTTCCGCCTCCGCCTCGCCGGGCCCTGGCATCACTCGACGCGTACTCGATCGAGGACCCCACCACCGCCTGATCGAGACCCAGCAGACGATCCTGGACAAGTCCGGCAAATCCGCCCTCCGGACCGGCCGCTACACCGAAGTCCGTAACGGAATGCATTACTGGAGCGACGGAGACTGGGTCGATTCCGAGGGCGTCATCGAAGGCTATCCGGGTGGGGCGACCGCTGTTCGTGGCCCCTACAAGGTGATATTCGCCAACAACCTCAACAACCCCGCCGGCGGCGTCGATTTGTTGACGCCAGACAACGTCCGGCTGCGCGTCAAAGTGCGGGGCCTGGCTTGGCGTGACGCCGCCACAGGCCAGACCCAGTGGATTGGCTCGGTGCGGGACAGCCAGGGCGTCATCCTGCCACCCAACCAAGTTCTTTACGAGAGCGCGTTCGAGGGTCTGGAGGCGGCCGTCCGCTACACGTACACCGCCGGTGCCTTCGAGCAGGACGTCATTCTGGCCGAGGCGCCCCAGCTTCCCAACGGCTTCGCCCCCGAATCGAGTCATCTGGAAGTCTGGACTTGGATCGAGACGAGCGCTTCCCCGGAGGTGCTGTGGCACAGTTCAAGCTCTCGAAATGCCAATCGAGTGAGCACCAGCCAACAGCCAGCGGGCTTGGACGATTGCCTGATCGACTTCGGCAACATGCAGGTGGTTCGCGGCCGGGCCTTCGCCTTGGGGTTGGCCGAGGCCCCGGTCAGCCCCAGCCACGCCTCGGCTCCCGTCTTTAAGCGGTGGCAAGCGGGAGAGGGAGGCGGACTGCTGGTGGAAAGCGTTGACTACCAGGCGATGCGCGCTTGGCTCGAGCACCTTCCTCCCCGGCAGGCGAAGGCCGAGCCTTCCCCCGTGCAGGGTACGACGGCCTCGGCTGCCCTCCAGCCCCCAGCCAGCATGCGGGTGGCTGTCCACCAGCCTGCAACGAGCGGTGTCGTGATCGACTTTATCCTCGTATACTCGCAGCAGTATTACACCTTTGCGACCGATCAGACCTACAAGATTGCCTCCGCCGTCGACATCTCCAAGCGCGCCACCTTCCAGGCTGGGGCCATCGTCAAGTTCACCGATCACGGCTCACTGACAGTCCAGAGGCATGTCACCAGCCCCGACCCGCTGACGCCACGGGCCGTGCTGACGCACTTCGACGACAACTCGATCGGCGAGCCGCTGGGTGACAACCAAGTGACGACCCGGTACCCGTTTGCCTTGCTCTTGGACACGCTCGGCGTCGGGGAAACGATTCGGCGGCTCGAGATCCGCTACGCCCAGACCGGCATGGACTTCTACTACTGCAACGACCCGACGGTTCGGGACTGTATCTGGCGCGATTGCGACACTGGCATCCGGGCGGCGTGGACGGCGGTGACCCTCGACGAGCTGTTCATGTGCGACGTGACGACGCCAACGGAGAATGCCGGCAGTGCATCGTTCTCCGGAGTGGAGACGATCGTGACGGATTGTAGCGAGATGCACAAACCGGTCATCACTGTCCAGCCGGGGAATCAGGCGGTGGCCGTAGGTGGCGCCGCGACATTCAGCGTCACGGCCACCGGGTACGGATTGACCTACCGATGGTACTTCAACAACGCCAGCATCCCTGGAGCCAACGCGCCGGTCTACGCGCGCAACAACATGCAGCACGCGGATGCCGGACAGTACCATGTGGTGGTAGCCAATGACGTGGGCGAGGCGAAGAGCGCCAAGGCGACCCTGACCGTGAGCGGACCGCCGGCGATCACGCTCCAGCCGGCGAGCCAGGTCGGCATTGAAGGCCAGGCGGTCACCTTCACGGTTGGCGCCCTGGGGAACCCGCCCTTCGCCTACCAATGGTATTTCAACAACTTAAACAACCCGATCCCAGGCGCTACGAGCTACAAACTCGAGCTGCAAAACCTCGACTGGGGGGATGAGGGCTGGTACAGGGTGCGGGTGTCCAGCAACGGCCAACACACGTACAGCGCGTCCGCCTTGCTGACGGTCAAACCCACCTGCGAATGGCGCGTGTATACGACCAGCCAGGATTTCGACAACGGCGTTCTGGTCAACCTCAATCACGATACACCTGGCGAACTGAGGCTGAATAGCATTCCCAAACCGCTGCCCTACGTCAATATGGCCTGTTCGGAGCGAGGAACGATCGTGCGGATTGATGCGAACTCAGGCGTGGTGATTGGTGAGTATCGCACGGCTGTCGAAGTCGTTCCGAATCCCCCGTTCGAAGACACACGAATCTACTCGAACCCCTCCCGCACTGCCGTCGATCGGTTCGGCAATGTCTGGGTGGGCAACCGGTCGGACAATTGGCCCTTCAATGGGGTGCGCAGGGGATCGGTAACGCGAATTGGAGTGGTCGTCGGCGGCATCCGCGGTGACAGAAACGGCAGCATCTTCACGCCTAATCCCGCCGGCGAATACCTCAGCCCACCGTTTGTCTACAATACCTGCCTTGATCGGGACGGTGACGGCCTCATTCGCACGTCTCGAGGGTTGGGAAACGTGCTGCCGTGGCCGAATGCCAGTGGTTTAGACACCGATGGCGGCACCGAGACGGCAGAGGATGAGGCGATTGTCAACTATGTGCGTGTCGCTGGCGAGGAAGTACGGCTAGTGGCGGTTGACGGAAACAACGACCTTTGGACCGGAGGTTGGACTGCCTGGGCAACGTATGAAAAACTCAGCGGCACGACGGGTCTGCCGGTGGGCGGCACCCAATTCCAGATAGACTTCCCGGCCTACGGTGGGTTCGTGGACGGCTCGGGTCTGCTCTGGTCCTCAGCCGGAGACAGTTGGCGCCTGCTTCGGTACGAACCGACGAGCAATCCTCCCTGCTGCATCCTGCAAAACTCGGATGGCCGCTACGGGCTCGCGATCGATCCCACAACTCAGGATATCTGGCATACTGACCGGTTGTATGGCAAGATCTGCCTGCTGAATCAAGGTGGGCTCAATCTCGCCTCCTTTTACCACGGTGCAGCCGACTCGCAAGGGGTGGCGGTTGATGCCAGCCACAACGTATGGGTGGCTCACTGCTACCAGGGAACAGATCCCGCCTCGCAGTTGACGGTGGGACACGTCCGGACGGATCAAGCGAAATGGATTGGCAACGTTCACCTCAGTGCGAGCCCGAACATCAAGCCGGGACCCACTGGAGTGTCAATCGATGCAAACGGTAAGGCATGGGTCTCGAATTTCAACGCGAACAATGCCATGCGCATTGACCCCGACGCCGGACCATACAGCAGCGGCGGTGTTCGGATTGGAGCTGTCGATCTCACGGTTGACCTGGGGGATGGTACCGGGCATCAGCCGCCGCACGACCAGCCTGCCCACCCGTACAACTACAGCGACATGACGGGGTATCAGTACCTGGGGGCAACCTCGCAGAGTGGCTGTTGGGTCGTCGTCCATGATGGGCAGGCTCCGGACAAGAATTGGAACAAGCTCTCCTGGTCCGCCAACACGCCTCCGGGCACGCAAATCCTTGTCGAAGTGCGCGCGGCAAACACGCTCGCTTCGTTGCCCGGAACGGGCCAGACTCCTCGAATGTTCCAGTTGGTGAGTAACGGCCAGACGTTCGGCGGTGTCACAGGGAGGTATCTCGAGGTGCGAGTCACCCTTTTGCGCCCCTGGGGGGCTCCCCAGGTACCGGCACTTTATGACCTAACCGTCTACTGCCCGACGACCTGAACATGAGCTCGCGACTCTGGAGGTTGACTGAAGCTACTCTGTTCTCGGGACTGTCGGTGATGGCAGCGGGCCCGAGCCTGCAGATCTTCTCCGGGGCCACCACGGAGTACGACCGGCCGCTGGTCGTCGGGGCGGTAGGTTGCTGCAACATTCTGTTGGTGACAGACGGTGCGATCCTCAGGACGCCCCAAGCATTTCTTGGGAGGGCGCCGGGTGCCGACAACAATACCGCCATCGTAAACGGGCCGGGCTCGGTTTGGGTTGCAGGGCAGCACGTTGAACTTGGCTTCTACGGCAAGGAGAACCAAGTCGTTGTAACGAACGAAGCGCGTCTCGAGTGTCGACGCCTCACGATTGGCGTTGGCTCGAACACAGCCGCGCACAATCGGCTGGCGATCGGCGGCAGGGGGTCCACTTGCGAGATCGGTGAACTCTGGCTAGGGGAATACGGTGCGAGCAACCAGCTATGGGTACTCAACGGAGCCAGGCTGCGAACCGGGCTCGTCTTCTTCAACCGCGGAACTGGTGGCACGGATAACGCAGCCTTGGTTAGCGGATTAGAGTCCGAGTGGCGGGCTGGGCACATCGACATGGGCGGGATTAACCCCGAGCTCACGGTTTTCAATGGAGGGCTGGTCTCGTGTGACACGAGCCGAATCGATCTGTACGCCAAAGCAACGATTGGAGGCGGCGGGTCCATGTGGCAGGTCACCACGAACCTGACGATCACGGGGCCGAGTAGCAGCAACAAATTGGTCCGGATCGAGCCTGGCGGAACCCTTGCGGTGACCAATGGTTCGGGTACTGCCCTCCTTGACCTGCGCGCTCACCACCTCCTCATCGCAGGTGGCAGGGTGGTCGCTGATAATGTGGTGGTGACAGGCAGGAATGCAGCGGCGCTCGAACTGGCCGCTGGTGTTTTGTCAGTGCGGAACCTAACGGCTGCTGACGCCCGGTTTCTGGTCCTCGGCGGCGGTGGGGCAGCGGCACGGATTGTACTGCAAGATGGGACAATTGATGTCGCGTCAGCGTTCCAAATCAACTCGGACGTCGTGTTCACCGGCACCGGCACGCTGGCCCATGCAGCCACTAATCTGGCGACGGTGCGGGTGATGAATCGGGGTATCCTCGCACCAGGAAACCCGGTCGGCCGCTTGACGGTGCAGGACCGCCTCTGGACCGAGGGCGAGGTGTGGGTGGACATTGGCGGGCGGCAGCCCGCCGCGGGCTACGACCAACTGTTCGTCAAGGAACGCGTTTGGCTGGGCGGTACCCTTCGGGTATTTGCGCACGCGGGGTTTCGTCCGGCGTGGACGGACACGTTCATGGTCCTCAGGTGGGGCCAGCGTGAAGGCGAATTCCGCAATGCAGCCAACATGAGCCGCTTGCCGGTTGAAACCGGCGGCTCGTTCCGGGTTTGGTATCTGTCGGAGGGCTTGACCCTGTCCGATTTCCAGCAGGACCAGGATCAGGATGGGATCGACGACCTGTGGGCGCGGACTTACTTCGGCCACACCCCTTTGTCGAGCGCCGAACGGTTGGCCGACAGCGACGGGGACGGTGTGGTCAACCAAGACGAGTTCATCGCTGGGACGGACCCCACCGATGCCCGGAGCCTCCTCCGCATCGCCGCAGTCGTCCCGGAAGGCAACCGGGTGAGGGTCAGGTTCAGCCCAGCCGGGAACAAGTGGTATCGGGTCTGGTACGCCTCGGCGCTCCCGCTGTGGCGCGAGATCGCCCAGCCCACCTTCAGCCAACCCGCCCCCGGCGTCTTCGAGTGGATCGATGATGGCACGCAAACCGACCCGAGCCGGCCGCGGTTCTACCGGGTCAGTGC
>Ga0194126_10004619_pt1 | contig 20912 bp, 27 predicted proteins | sample TA2KigC150mmetaG_FD_148641 | JGI IMG/M metagenome (GOLD analysis project Ga0194126, IMG submission 148641) | Freshwater microbial communities from Lake Tanganyika, Tanzania - TA2015035 Kigoma Deep Cast 150m | ecosystem: Environmental > Aquatic > Freshwater > Lake | place: Tanzania: Lake... | reverse complement strand
CCTTGCGCCCAGCCATGCCCGCCAGAGGGTCGAACCCATCCGGCTACGACATGGAAGCCCCTGCGGGGCTGCAACACCGTCCAACCGAGGCCCGGAGGGCCTTCCATCTGGTAGGCCGATCCGTTCCACGGTCGGCCGGGCGTGCTGGGCAGAATGGCTGACGACGAACCAAACGACCCACTAGAAGGCGTGCGCATGAATTTCCCGGCCAGATTGAATGGCCGGGAAATGGAGGAACACGCATGAGCGAGCTCACGCACCTGATGGAGATCTTGCACAACCCGCTGCTGCAACAGTCGCTGGCGTTGCTGACCGCCCTGTTCGCCGGCCTGCTGCTGATGACGCTGGCAGCGCGCATCGACGTAACGCGCGGCAACACGCCCGGGCGGGCGTTAGCCGCCTACCGCACCGACACGGTGGACACCCCGCTCGAAAAGCTGGGCGCCGCTGTGATGCAGCGTTTTCCGAGCTTGCGCAACCTGTTGGGCCTGGAGGGCCACCGCCGCTGGCTGCTCCTGGAAGGCCAGCCGTGGTCATCAGCCGCGACCGTCGGCCTGGCAGTCACCCTGGCCGCGGGCGGCTTGGGACTGATGGTGGTCAGCGGCGTACCGGCCCTCGCAATTGCGCCGGTGGTCGGCTTCCTATTGCCGTTCGTGCGCCAGCGGAGCGCGGCCGACAAGGTGCGCCGTCGCGTGCAGAACACCCTGCCCGACGTTTCGGCTATGCTGGCCGCGGAGATGGCCGCCAATAACCCGCCCGACCGTGCCCTGGAGCGCGCCGCTGAGTTGGGCGGCCCCCTGGCAGCCATTTTGCAGAGCGCCCTGGCGGAGCAGCGCGCCACGGGCCGGCCCCTGTTCGGCCGTGGCAAGGTGGACGGCTTGCTCCTGGAGGTCGCCGGTCGCTACGACCTACCGACCCTGCGTGCCTTCGTCGTCCAGGTGGACATGGCGGCGAAGATCGGCGCGGCCGGACCGGAACTGATGTCGAGTCTAGCCCACACCCTGATCGTCGAGTACAAGGATCGCGCTTTGCGGGAAGCGGAGGCGCTGGACAGCCGGCTGGCCGTGCCGTCGGTGGGCTTCTTCTTTATGCCCTTTCTGTTCCTGGTGCTCGTGCCGTTGCTACTTCCCGTGCTCAACGCGCTGTGAGTTGAGCACGGGAAGTATGCCTGTACTGACTGTCCTGTGAGGTCGCGGCAAAGCTGGCGACCCAGACCTATCTCAACACCTGAAGGAGGAAATACCCATGTCTTACCCAAGAACGTTTCTGATCCTGACCATCGTGCTCTTGCTGGCAACGTTGTGCGCGCCGAGCGTGGCGGCCGCCGGTACTGCGCCGGTTACAACTGTCACCAGCAAGACCGGTTCCGGCTTCGTCTACGCCGGCCAGGCGATATGGCACGGGTCCGACTGCCCGGCCCCCACCGGCATGTCTCCGGAGGGTGGGGACAGCTATGCCTGCCCTGCGCCGGTCAAGTTGCCCTACCCGCCGCCGCAGCGTCGGCCGATCCCGATCCGCTGGCCGTAGGGTGACGAGGCGACCAGATGAAACAACGCTGGCTGAGCCTGTACCTGGTGGGTCTCCTGGTCTTGGGGGGAGGCCTTTGGTCGCCGAGTGCGGTTGCCGCGGCCGCCCTTCCGCGCTCCTTTGCACCGACTCAGGGGCCGCGCCTGCCCGACTGGTTGCGCGGCCTGCTGGCGGCGTTGGACGGCCGCGGCGTGGACGATAGCAGGACGCTGGCGCCGGCCGCGCCCAGCGATCCGGGGCTGGTGGCGTGGGGCAGCTATTGCAACGTCAACTTGACCAGCGAGCCACCCTACGACGCCGACACGGGCGCGGTTCCCGATCCGGGCCGCGGGCACACCTGGACGATCACGGCGCTCAACGGCGGGCAGGTGCAGGATCCGGGCAGCGGGTTGTGGGTGGCTGCGGCCAGCGGGAGCGCGACCGGCGGCCACGGCATCTCGGCTTATACCCACGGCTGCGGCAGCGTCAGCACGCCCTGCAGCTACCGGATCACGGTCAGCAACGCGGGATATGCCTGCGGCGACATCTGCCTGTACGCCAACGGGCTGAACTGCACCTTCGCGCGCTGGCAGGGGAGCGGGGGGAGCTGCTACCTGGACGTAAGCGCGACCCAGAATCCCCTGAACGGTCTCTGGAGCTTCGGTGGCGCCCGCTTTCATGTCAACCCTTGCGGCGGGAGCACGGATACACCGAGTGCGACAGCCTCCCCGTCGGGGACGCCAACCAACACTCCGACGGCCACGGCGACGCCTACCCCGACGCGGACGGCGACCGCATCTCGGACCTGGACGCCTACGGCAACTGCTACGGCTTCGGCGAGTGCGCAGCCTCCCACTGGGACACCGTCGCCAACTGCCTCGCGCACGAACACGCCGACGGCGACTTGGACCGTCACGGCGACGAGTACACCGACTCCGACGCGGACGCTGACACCGACGCCGAGCGCCACCACAAGCGGCGCGCCGACGCCAACCTCCACCGTGACGCCCAGCGCCACGGCGACTCGGACGCCGACGCCTACGCCAACCTATACCGCAACGGTCACGCGCACGGCGACGGCTTCGGCAACCCCGACCTGGACGGCGACAGTCGTCGCCACCTATGCGATCTACGGGATCGTTTTCGTGGACAGCGATGGTAACGGCATCCGTGACCCTGGGGAGACCGCGGGCGTGCCGGGCGTGACGATCCGCATCTGGCAGGGCGGCATCCTGGTCGCCACGGTCGTTACCGATGGCAGCGGCGCCTACGATGCGCCGGGTCTGCCCGCCGGTCCCACCATCGTCGAGGAGCTGCAGCCGGCCGGCTATGAGAGCACAACCCCGGACAACATGGCGCTCGACCTGACCGGCGATGTGGCCGTGGACTTCGGGGAGCAGCCGCTGATCGCCACGCCGACGCCGACTGCGACGCCTATCCCGGTCACGATGGAACTGTGGGCGACCTATCGCTATCTGCTCTGGTACGGGTCCGCGACGCAGGTCTTGACCGGCCAACGGAACGGCGCGGCGCCGCTGGGCTGGCGCCAGGTCCAGATCACTGTGCAGGACCCGACCGGCGTGGTGGCCACCTACCTGGTGCGAACACGCGTGGGCGGGGGCTTCGCCCTCGACGCCCTCGCGGTTGCTGAGCCCCGCTTTGGCGTCACCACGCTCGGGGCGTGGCGCGCCCAGGCGCGCGACGTCGCCACTGGGGCGCTGTCGAACGAAGTTATCTGGGACGTGAAGTGGTTCAGGATCCACCTCAAACAGTGAGGTTCTTATGAGCGATTGGCGAGGCATGGTCAGGCGCCTGCCGTTCGTCGGGCGGCGGCCCACCACGGTCGTGGCGGCGACGGGCAACCCGCCAGTCCTGGCGGCGCTCTGGCGCCAGCCCGGCTTGCGCGTGCGTGAGGCGCGCACCACCGCGAGTCTCAACAGCTTGTTGCGCGAGGCGCAGTTGGTGATCTTCGATCCTGACGCCGTGCGCGAAGTTCAGATCACACCGGCCTACCTGCAGACCGTGCTGGCGCAGGCGCAGGTCCCGCACACGGACAGCGCCGGCTTTCTGGCGGAGCCCGTCCGTTGGCTGGCGGAAGGTGCGGCCTTTGGCGGCGCGGTGCACAGTCTGCCGCCGCGCTTGGTGGCCTTCACCGCCTTGGCTTCGGGCGGGGTAGGCAAGACCACCTTGACCTTGGGCCTGGCGCTGACGGTAGCCCGCCGCACGCATTTGCCGGTCGCGATCGTCGAACTGGCGCACGGCGCCTCCGGTTTTCTGGCGGTCCTGGACGGGGCAGGATTCAGCGCGCCGCCGGCCGATGCCTACGCGCTCGCTACCCAGGAGGCTCAGCCGGGCGTCTGGCGCGGCCTGACCGTGGCGCCGATGGACGGTCGCCAGGGCGCGCTGCTCACCGACGAGGGTTACGCCGCCCTGCTGGCCCGGTTGCGGGCCAGCCACGTGCTCGTGGTGGTGGACGCGGTCCAACCGCATCCGCTCTGGCCGATGGTGGACGCGGCGGCCGATGCTATTTTCGTGGTCGCGGCAGCCGACCGGCCGGACACGGTCGTCAACGCCCAGGCGGTGCTCGGCGAGCAGGACGAGCCGCGGGTCCGGCTAGTGCTCAACTTGGCGAGTCAGTTGGATCGCCTGGCGAGCCGGCTGGTCCAGCCCACACGGCCCGTGATCGCGCTGCCGCGGCGGCCCGCCATTGCGCGGTATGCCGATCCGTTACCCATGTTGACCGCGGCAATTTGGCCGGGCGTCCGATTCTGATACTCGACAAGGAGCTCTCATGCGCAAACGTACGCTTATCTCAGCACTCATCGGCCTGGCAGCCCTGTTCGGTGCGCTGTTCCTGGCGCGGCTGGTCGCCCGTCAAGTTCAGGCCCAGATCATCAGTGCGCCGGTGGTGGTCGCCCGCCGCGTCATTCCGCCTTACACGCTGATCACCGCTGATTTGCTCACGGTGCGCGAGTTCCCGCGCGCCATCACCAGCGCGCCGATCTACCGCGATCCCCAGGAGCTGGTGGGCTTGGTCGCGCGCGTTGAGATCGTGCCGGACGCGCCGATCTTCCGGAGCTATGCCGTGTCAGCTCAGGAGGCGCGCTTCTCGGCCGACGCCCAGGCGGTCGCCGTGGCGCTGAAGCTCGATACCCCGCGCGCCGTGGGTGGGTTGATTGCGGTCGGGCAGCGGGTGGACGTCTGGCGCATCGCCAAGGCGCAGCCCCCGCGCGAGCTGGACGCGCAGACCCTGCTGGCGCTGCGGGGCGCGGGCGTGGAGCTGGTGGCGCGCGATCTGCGTGTGCTGGCCGTCCGGGCGGGCCAAGGGGGCCAGGTCGTTCAGCCCCCGGCCTTCGGCCTGACGAGCGGTGAGAGTGAAGCGGCCCCAACCGGCAGCGGCGCTGGCACCGCCAGCGTTGCCTCCGGCAATGTCAGCGTGGTCACCGTCGAGGTCTCCCAAGCATTGGCCCCGGCGCTGGTGCGGCTGATGGGCGAGCTGGGCAACGTCTACGACCTCTGGCTGACCCTCTCGCCGCTGGTGCGGGACGACGCGGCCCTGGCGCTGGCGCCGGTTTACACGCCCGAGGCGGAGGCCGCAGACAAGGAGGCGCTCCTGCTGGCGCTCACGCCCTCCCCGACCCTTACGCCGTCCCCGGTGCCGACGGCCGCGCCGCGGGTGCCGCCGATGCCGGGGCCCACGGTCACGCCGACGCGCGCGCCGTCGGTCCTGGTCAAGCCGGGACAGGCGACGGGCCTCAACGTGCGCGCGGGGCCGGGCCTGGAATATGCCGTGCTGAGCCGGGCCAGCGCGGGCGACACGCTGGAACCGGTCGGCCGCGACGAAAGCAAGCGGTGGCTGCTGATCTGCTGCGTAGACGGCGGCCGGGACGGCGTGGCTGACGATCTGGGCTGGGTGCTGGCCGAGCTGGTGGACGTGCAGGGCGTGGACGTGAGCCGCCTGCCGCCGCGGGCTGCGCCGCCCAAGCCCACCCCGACCCCGCGCAGTCCCTCCGACGTGACCGGCATGGACTTCCGGGCGCAAATCGAGTATCGCAATGAGCCGGGGGACAAGAAGCTCAACTACGTGCGGGCGCGCGCCGTGGCCGCGGACGGGACGGGGCTGGCGGCCGGCCTGACCTTCTCCTGGCCGGGCGGCGCGGTGCGCTGTCCGGGAGACATCGCATCGAAAGGGGATGGCTGGTGCGAGTTCACGGCCACCGAGGGAGAGTTCTCGGTCGCGTTGGACGGCCGCGCGCAGCCTGTGACGGTGACGCTGCCCCAGGGCGAGCAGCATACGGTGGCGGTCGTCATCTTCCGGCGGCTGTGGTGAGGCCAGGCGTCAGGGATCAGGAAACAGGAGTCAGGGCACAGGAGTCTGCCTGATCCCTGCCTCCTGAGAGGATTTTGGACATGCAAGCCAGCGACTACGACTATCTTTTGCCCCAGGTGCAGGCCGCCATCCTTCAGGGGGGCGTCGAGATTCCCAGGAGCGAGGATGCGGCGGCATTCGGGGCCTTTCGGGCGCGGCTCGCCAGCATTCTGGCCGGCGTCCTGCCGCGCGCCGACGGCGCGGCCGGCGTGATCCCGGAGATCGCCGCGCGCTTCGCCCGCATGCTGGTCGGTGTGGGGGTGCTGCAGCCGCTCCTGGAGGATGCCGCCGTTGAGGAGGTGATGGTGCGCCCCAAGGGGTTGGTGTTCATCGAGCGCGCGGGCCAGGTGGAGGCGCTGGGCCAGCTCGCACCGGATGAGCATTTCTACCGCGTGGCGGCCTACGTCGCCGACACGCGCGCCGGCCGCATGCTCTCGCCGCAGTACCCGGTCGTCCTGGTTGATCTGCCGGGCGGGGAGCGCTTCACGGCCCTGACGCCGCCCCTCGCACCCGAAGGCACAGTCATCAACATCCGCCGCTGGCAGGTGCGGCGCTTCGACCTGGTGGGGCTGCACCGGCTGGGTACGTTCGGCTCGCCGTCCGAGGCGAGTGCGCTGCTGGATGTGCTGACTGCCGTCTTGCAGGCCAATGCAGCCAGCATCCTGGTGTCCGGCGCGTTCTCGACCGGCAAGACCACCCTGCTCAACGCCCTGTTGGCGGAGCTGCCACCTGACGTCATGGTCGCGGTGGCCGAGTCATTCCGGGAGCTGGAGGCGCGCCAGCCCGGTACGGCCCGCGTGGTCGTGCCCCCCTTCCTGCGCGAGGACGCCGAGCGCATCACGCTGGCGCAGGCGGTCAACAGCCTGCTCACGCGCGCCCGGCCGGACGTGATGGTGCTGGGCGAGATCACCGTGCACGACGAGGCGCGCGAGTTCCTGCGCGCGGGCAACCTGGGGGTGCGGGCCATGGCCACCATCCACGGCAACTCGGCCGAGAGCGCGCTGGTGCGGATGGCCGATCTCGCCATTCGCGAAGGCGTGCCGCTGCGCTCGGTGCGCGAGCAGGTGGCCGACGCCGTGGACCTGGTGGTGCACATGGCCCGCCAGGGCAGCCGGCGTTATGTGGCGGAGGTGGCCTGGGTGCGCGGGGTGGACGACGCCGGCCACTTCCGGCTCGACCTGGTCTATCGCGCCGGTCGGCCGCGGGCGGAGATCCTGGCCGACTACCTGGCGCCGTTGCGCGTGTGTGCGAGGAGATAAGATCATGCGGCGACTATGGATCGTTTGGCTGGCGCTGCTATTGGCCTCCTGCAGCTTGTCCGGGCGACCTGGCCTGTCCCAGACGCCAACTGACCCGCTGGCGCCGGCCGGCGCGCCGACGTGGGCCAGCCTGACCAGCTATGTACTCTGGTCTACCACGCAGGAAGAAGACCTGGCGCGGACGCCGCCGGCCGTCACCGGGCAGCTCAGCTATGAGCTGCGCTATCAAGCGCAACCATTGGCCTATCTCATGCGCATCTATCGCGGCGCTGCGCCGGCCGCCGAAATCCTGACCGTTGACGGCCACACCTACGTCAAAGCTGGCAACAAGTGGCTGCCAACCCCGACCGCCGCCAGCGAACCGGGCGCGCCGCCGTTGCTGGTCAGGCAATTGCCGGCCGACCTGTGGCGCACGGCCAGGATCGTCGGCGCGGAGAACATCGCGGGGGTCGCCACCACCCACTATCGCACCACCGACGCGCGCCTGGCTGAATTCCTGCGCGTCGCTGGTCAGGAGGAGCAGCCTGACGCCACCCAGGTGGACTATTGGATCGCCAACCGTGGCCGTTACCTCAAGCAACTGGCGATCGCGGCTACCGTCACGGCCAAGGGTCGTCACTTGCGCCGCACGCTGGTCCTGACCATCCAGGACGAGAACTTGCCGCAGAACATCGTGCCGCCGCCGGCTGAGCAGATGCAGGAGATCAAGCGACCATGAGCGATCGGTATGCGCTCAACACGCAAATCGCCGCGCGTCTGTTCGGATTGCAACGCGGCTATTGCGCGGGTCATGAGGGCGGCGGCTCAATGAATAGCCAGGGGAGCACGTCCTACTTCTACTGTTGCTACTGCGGCGCACGCATCGCCGACGGTCAGGCCGGCCCCTGTCCCCGGTGGCCATGGCCGGACTACGCGGGCGGCGGCGAGCTGGCGCAGGTCATCGCCCACGCCGCGCTCCGGCTGGCACAGCCATTGGTGTTGCGGCCGGTCGTCCGTAGCGAGGGCGTCTGGTTTCAGGCGTGTTTTGGTCAGTCGCGTGTAGTCACCGGCCGCACGGTAGGTGAAGCCATCTGCCTGGCGGCGCTGCAGAGCCTGGACACGGAGGGGCGGGCATGACAGCAGCGCTTTTACCCTGGCTGATCGGCCTGTTGAGCGCCCTGGCCCTCGCCGCGCTCGGCTGTGCTGCTGTGGATGTGGCCTTGAGCGTCAGCGCGCGCGGCCGATCCCTGAGATTCCTGGATCGTCGCGCACGCGGTACGGCCGCCTTACGCGCTTACCGGGTACCCGCGCCATCCGCCGATTGGATCGTCTTGCCGCCGACCCTGCACGCGACCCTGGCCATCTTGCGCCGGCCTCAGCCGTTGTTGCTCGTGCCGGCCTCCGGCGGCGTCTTGTTGGCGGCGTTGAGCCGCGACCCCTTGTTCTTGCCTTTCCTGGCGCTCCTGGGTCTGAGCGTGACCTTGTACCTGGCCTACCGGCAAACCCTGGCGGCTCAACAAGGGATCAGCGACGAGGTACGGCGACTGGTAGACGCCTTCGTCGGCCTCTACCGTGTCAACCCGACGACCTTCACGACACTGGCGCTGGCCGCCGAGCACGTCCAGGCCGGCCCGGTACGCACCGCGGCGTTGGCCGCGGTGCGCCACTACGAGGCGACGCGTGACACCCACGCGGCGCTCGCCAGGTTGGCCGCCGTGCGCGATCCCTATCTCGGGCGCTTCGTGCTGGTGCTCGACCAGGCGGGCGAGCAAGGCCCGACCGAGATCGCCGGGCTGCTCGACGATCTGGCTGGCCGCTTGCGCCGGCGTTGGACCACGCGGCTCGCCGCCCAGGGGGTGTTCGCCGCGCTGCGCGGCACGCTGGTGGTCCTGTTGAGCGCGGCTGTGGCTACGACTGCGGTTGGGATGACCGTGCCTTTGTGGCGGGAGATGCACACGGCCAGCGCCGGTAGCCGGGCGCTGTTCCTGGTCCTCACGTCGGTGGCATTCGCGGCGGCTGCCTTCTTCGACCGGCGCATGCGCCTCGATGAGGAGACGCTGCTGTGAGAGCAGGGGAGCAAAGGAGCCGGGGCGATGGGGAGACTAAGGGTTGGGGAACGGAGGGCGCAACATGAGTGATGTACAGGTGCTCAGCCTGGGTGTCGCCGGGCTGGCTGGCGTGGGCGCATGGTTGCTGCTCTGCACCGCCGGCCAAACCCTGGTCAGCCTGCTGGATCGGGTGCGCCTGTATCGGCGGTCGCGGCTCGGCCTGCAGGTGATGCATGTCCAGGCCGGGATCGCGGCGCTGCCGGATCATCTGCTTTACGGTTATCCGGACATCTCCTGGCGTACGGCCGGGATCGGGCTGGCGGTCGTGGGCTTCGTGGCGCTGCTGCCGGTGCTCGGTTTTCCGGGAGCGCTGGTGGCAGTTGTCCTGGAGCGGGTACCCTACCTGGTGCGTGGTATGCTCGTGCGCGAGGGCCGGGCCCGGTTACGCCTGCGCCTGCGCGATTTCGTGGATGACCTGCGCGAGGCGATCGCCATCCACGGCTCGCTGGGCAAGGCGTTGGACGCCCTCGTAGCGATGCAGGGCGAGCGCACCGACGCGGTCGCCCTGGCCCTCGTGCGGCGGGCGCGCAGCCGCAGCGCGCAGCTCAGCGCCGATGAGGTGCTCGAGCACATGGCGACCGATCTCAAGTCGCCGGACATGCGCGAGGTGGCGGCGCAGGTGCGTCTGGCGCTGGCCGGCGGCATGGATCTGGCGCGGGCGCTCGACACGGTGGCCGAAACGCTGTCCGAGGTCATCGCGGCCGAGGTCAACGTGCGGCTGCAGGCGGCACCGAATACCTACGTCATGCCGATGGTGCTGTTCATGTTCGGGCCGCTGCTGATCCTGATGCTCTATCCCGTGGCGCTGCGCGTCGTGGCGCTGATCACGGGGGGAGCGTAGACCAGGGTGCCAGGGGACAGGGGACAGGTGTCAGCAGGTAGGGGACACACTGACCCCTGATCCCTGACTCCTGATCCCTGGGTGGAAGGAGGTGTCATCGAGCGCAAACGACGGAGCGTTACCGCAGGTTCAACGTAGATCGGGTTCGTCACACTATCAACCAAGGAGGTCAGTTCTATGCGTATGTTCAAGTCGCAGCGCGGCGCCGAGCTTTCGGAAATCGTCGCCGGCCTGCTCGTCGTCCTGGTGGCCGGCGTCGCCGCTACCAGTGTGATGTTCAACGGCCTGGACACGGCCGCGGGCAAGGTCGCCACCTGGCTCGGTGGACTCACTATCCCCGCGCCGTGATCCCATGACAAGGTGACAAGGAAAGGGGGTGACAGAGTGGCCGTCACCGTGTCTCCGTGTCACCTTGTCACCCCATCACCCATCTCAGGAGGTCTATCCCATGCGTATGTTCAAGTCCGAACGGGGCGCGGAGCTGTCCGAGATCGTGGCCGGGCTGCTCGTGGTGCTCGTCGCGGGCGTAGCCGCCACCAGCGTCATGTTCAACGGCCTGGACTCGGCCGCCACCAAGATCAGCTCTTACCTGGGTGGCTTGACCATCCCAGCGCCGTGAGCGGCGCCGTCGCGTAAGCGAACCGTGCGGCGGAGCGCACAGGAGGACTAAGCAATCGCTCCGCCGCACCCTACAGAGCACGAGGGGGGAGATATGCGCTTCACCACCGATAACCGCGGCGCCTCAATCGCGGAGGCCATAGCGTATACGTTAATCGCCCTGGTCGCCGCCGGCGCGGCCGTCTGGGGGGTCTTCAATGCCATCGCGGGCCGCTTCAATGCTATTGCCAGCGGTCTTTAGGGGGCTGCTGGTCGCCTGGCTGGTCTATGTCGCGGTCTACGACTGGCGCACTTGGACCGTGCCCTGGTGGACGACCTGGCCTGTGATCATCGCGGCCTGCCTGGGTCATATCTCGCAAGGCGCTTGGGCGCCGCTGGCGCTGTTCGCCCTATGTTTCCTCTGGGATACGACGGTCAACGACTTCAGACGCCTCTTGCGGCGGCCCGTCAGCGATCCTGAGCGGGACGATCAGCGCTGGCTGGTACCCGATGGGGTGGCCTATGGCCTGAACATCGGCCTGCTCGCCGTGACCCGAGGCCAGGGGGAAGCGGCCTTCTTTTTCACGGCCGGGTTCGCGCTCGTGCACCTGCTCTGGCGCCTGGGCCGGCTGCCCGGCGGCGATGCGGCGCTGCTCATTGCCCTCCTGGCGCTGTTCCCCAGCCTGCGCTTTCTGATCCTGGCGTCCCTGGTGGTCGCGGCGATCGTACTGCCGCGCCTGGCCTGGCGCTACCGGCACGACCTGGGTGCAGCTGTGCGCACTGGGTTGAGCAACGGGCCGTGGGCGGCGCTGACGGTCTTCCGAGCGGCGGCACAAGACAAGTCCAGGCCGGAGCCGGTGGCCTATCTGTTCTCCCTGGCCGGGATTGCCGCACTGATGTGGCTGTGAAAGGTGTCGTCATGCAGAAAGCAACGCGGGGGCAATCGGCGGTGGAGGCGCTGCTGGGCACGATCCTATTCGTGACCCTGATCTTCGGCGGGCTGGAGCTGGCGCGGGCCGTGTCGCTCAAGCAGGCCCTCGATCGCGGCGCGTTCGAGGGCGCGCGCTACCTGGCGACCCATGGCGACGTCGCGGGCACGACGCTCGTGGTGCGGGCCGCGGTCGGCCGCGCCATCCTGGGCGCCGATCCGGCCCAAGCGAGCGTCAGCAACACCTGGACGCCGGCAGCGAGCTACGGCGACAGCGTGTGCGTGACCGCGACGTATGCCACGACCATCGACATGCCGTTGGTGGCGGCGGTGGCGCGCACGCTCACCGCCACGCACTGCACGCCCTATGAGGTGTATCCATGAGGCTCTGGCGGGCCCAGCGCGGCCATGGCCTGGCCTACGGCGTCCTGGCAACCGCGCTCATGATCCTGGTGGTCGGCGCGCTCTACGACGTGTACGCGGCTTACCACTACCGCACCTGGGGCTACCAGGCCGCGGGCGAGGCCGCGCGCACCGGGACGCTGGCAGGCACGGGGCTCGATTACGCGGCGGGCACAGTCAGCTTCGACGAGGCGGCCGCGCGTCAGGCGGCAGAGGTCTTCCTGGTCGCGGCGTTGGCGCACAAGGGCGTCGTCGGCTACCGCTATGACCTCCGGACCCTCAGCGATCCGGGCGGCGGCGTGGTCCCTGGCTTCCCCCCGGTGCCGGGCGCGAACCTGGACGGCGGCGACATGCGCCTGACCGGGCCGGGTGTGGGGGTCTACCTGGAGTTCACCTTGCCGACCGCCTGGCTGGGCCTGATCAACCGCCACGCCTACCAGTTGCACGTCTTCAGCGCGGCGCAGGCCGTGGCCGTGACGCCGTAGGAGCAGAGGTGTGGCGAAGATCCTGATTGTAGATGATGACGGCGACCTGCGCACGCTGTACGGCCTCTGCTTCCTGAGGCGGGGACATCACATCGTGGCCGCGAGCAATGGCCGGGAGGCGCTCGACTGCCTGGCCGCACATGCGCCGGATCTGCTCATCACCGACCTGCGCATGCCCGAGCTGGATGGGCTGGAGCTGCTGCGGCGTCTGCGCGCCGACGGCCCGCGCGCGCTGCCGGTGATCGTGCTCACGGCGCGCGGCGATCAGCAGGCTGCCGCGCTGGCCGCGGGCGCCGATGCGTTCCTGGTCAAGCCGGTCCCTCTGCGCCAACTCGGTGAGACGGCCGAGCGCTTGCTGGCTGAACGTCGTGTGGCCGCGTAGACTCCTGGCTTGGTGGCGGGGCGGCCCCCTGGCGCGCGTCTACGCCGGGCTGTACACGCTGGCGTTGGCCGTGCGGCTGGCGCTGGCCTGGCCGGTAGCCGGACCGAGTTACTTCGACGCCAGCTACTATGCCGCGGCCGCCGCAAGCCTGGCGGCTGGGAGCGGCTTGACCGACCAGGTCATCTGGAACTACCTGGACGATCCGGTCGGTCTGCCGCGGCCGAGCCATCTCTATTGGCCGCCGCTGAACACCTGGCTGGCCGCGTCGGGGTTGCTGTTCAACGGCTGGCGCGGCGTGCAGGTAGTCTTCATTGCCCTGAGCGCGCTGCTCGTGCCACTGGCAAGCTACCTGGCCTGGTCGCTGTGGCAGCGGCGCGACTATGCTCTTGTCGCCGGGCTGCTGGCGCTGTTCAGCGGCCCCTACACCGGCTACTGGGGCAGCGCGCCGGACAGCTTCGCGCCCTTCGCGCTGGTGGTAACGGGCGCCATCCTGGCCGCGGCTGACGAACGTTGGACCCTGGCGGGCTTGGCAACCGGCCTGGCGGCGCTGACCCGCGCTGACGGGTTGCTCATTGGGGTCGTGATCGGAGCCTATGCGCTCGTAAAACGGAACTCGCGCGGCGCGGGCTGGCTCGCTGGCGCGTGCCTGCTGACCCTGGCGCCCTGGTGGGCGCGCAACTGGCTGGTCGCCGGGACGCCCTTTCCCGGCGGTGGGCTGAAGACGCTCTGGCTGCGCGACTACGAGGAGCTGTTCTACCTGGGCCAGGAGCTGACCGTGTCTCGTTACCTGGCCTGGGGACCGGACCCGATCCTGGCGTCCAAGCTCCAGGCGGGGCTGTACAACGCCTATGTGCTGGCGGGTGGCGGCTGGGCCTGGCTCGCGCCGTTCGCACTCGTAGGCGCCTGGGCCAAACGGAGCGATCTGCGCGTCCGTCTGGTGTTTGGCTATGGCCTGGCGTTGTGGCTCGCGCTGACGTTAGGCTTTACCTTCCCGGCCCAGCACGGCTCGGCTTTTCACTCGGCGAGCGCGTTGGTGGTCTGGCAGGCAGCCTGTGTGCCGGCGAGCATTGCGGCTGCGGTCGGGTGGCTTACACGCTGGCTACGCTGGGATGCGACACGCTTCAGCAGGTACTTTCTGATCCGGCTGACCGCGCTGACCGTGATGGTCAGTCTAGCCCAATACGGTCTGATCTGGCTGCGGGTGATCCGACCCGAGTTGACGGCGGCCGGCTGGGTCAACCACGGCCAGGATCATTACCAGGTCGTGGCGCGATGGCTGACCGAGCAAGGCATTCCAGCCGCCGAGCCAGTGCTGGTACGCGATCCGCCGTCGTTCTACCACGCCACCGGCCGCCGGGCGGTTGTGCTGCCGCGCGATCTGGACTTCCTGACCCCGACCGCCGCACGCTATGGCGCCGGCTGCGCCGTGCTGGAAGGGCCAGGGATCACCCGCTTCGAGGGGGCGTTGGCCTCTGGCATGTTGGTCGGCTGGCACGGCGTGCTCCGAATGGACGCGCAGGGCCAGCCGTTGGCGCTATTCTGTCGTGAAAGCGAGGGAAAACCATGACGCGCAACAAGAAGACCGCCCTGGCATTGGCGATGTTACTGGCCCTCGGGCTGATCTGCTCACGGCTGCGGATCTACGTGTGGCTTAACGCCTCCTTGTGGCCGGTCATCCTGCTGCTGATCGGCCTGGCCCTGGCACGTTACCTGGGCATCAGCGTCCTGGCCGAACGGCGTTCGCCCGATGATTCGCACATTGGCGCCGATGATCGCTGAAGGGCCGACGGCCGTGGTTTGGCTCGCTGCCCCCTTGCTGCGCAGTACCTTGCTGACGCTCTGGTTGCTGCCCTGCGCCCTCCAAGACCATCGCACACGGCAGGTCTCGAACTGGTTGACCGTGCCGCTGTTCATCCTGGCGTGGCCGGTCGCGCTGCTAATGGGCAATCTCCCGTTGACCATCGCGACGTTCATTGGCGTCTACATAGCTTTCAGATGGTCAGGGGATGGCTTTGGTCCTGCCGATGGCAAAATCGCGGTCGGGCTGGCAGGTATTGCACCGCTCGCGCTGTTTGTGGGCACGGGCTTGCAGGTGCTGGCATTCGCTATCTGTCGGCGGCGAGGCCAAAGCAAGTCGGTATTACCAGGAATTCTGGGATACTACTTGGGAGCCGTGATCGCGACCCTGGTTTCCGCATCGCAGTGGCCGCTGCACTGGTAGACCGAATGCAATTCTCAGAATCTTACATTCGTGAGGCCCGAAATTGGAATCATCTGCCGACGAAACACGCTTGACACAGCCATGGGCGATTCGTTATACTCACCTCTGTTAGGGGCAATACGGTTCAGTTTAGGATCACGACGGCCTCGGGAAGCGATTTGGTCGGCTGTGGCCAGTGACGATGGATCTCCCGTTTCAGCTTGAACTTTGCCATCTTACGTTTGACCACCCGCGGATTGGAGCGGTTTTCGCGCTCCGGTAACCGGCAGCTGGCGATATCCTTGAGCAAGCGGGCATACAAGCGGGCGCATTGCTCAGGGGCGGTCATCTGAAACTCCGCGATGGCCGCACTGATGATCCGCACGGCGTTGACAAAGCTCAAGCGGTCTGGATCGAGGCCGGCTTGGGTGGCGGCCGCGTGCATCACCGTGCGCACGGCGTAATGCGCCAGCAGCAAGCCATAGGCTTCTTGGAGCACGCCGACCGGCTTGTGACTGCGTAACGGGCGGTTCGGCAAGCGCTGATGGGTATCGACTTCGTCAATGGTGATTTCGATTTCCCAGCGTTGATGGTATTCGCAGGCCAAGGTATGCGCCGGATACAGTTCGGGCTCCAGGAGGGAAGTGATCAGCCGATGGTGTTCACCGTGTCCGGGGCGGTTGGGATCGTCAATCGTGTACTCGATGACCCGCACCAAGAGGCGTTCCCCCTGGCGGCGGCGGTCGTCGGAGGCGTAAAGGTAGGCCACGTACGAACCATCCGGCAACGAGCGGACAAACTGGGGCTTGACATTGGCGGGTAAGCGCCCCAAAAACTGGCTGCCGCGCTGCCGGGTCTTGACCGCCATCTCGAAGCTGTGGAAGCCGCAGTCCCACATCAGCAACATGCCGGGGCCGACCGAGCGCAATAAACGCAGCCCGCCCACCCACTCACTGGTGTGACAGGGCCAGAAGCCCGCATCGCAGATGGCATGGGTGCCCGCCTCACACAAATACACGGCCAGCAGTTGCGGGAAGGCGCCGTCACCGCGATCGCCGTGGTGCCGACCGAAGTAGGCCGCGTTGGCGGGCGTATCCGGCACATCTTCCGTGGTGCCATCCAGTGTCATCAGCCGCAGGCCAAACAAAAACGCCCCCGGCGTTTCTGCGGTGGCCACGGGGGCACAGACCCGGCGGAAGAGCGCCACCACGGGGCGGGCGCCCAACCGGTAGCGGGCCTGACTGATGGCGCTCTTGTTCGCGATTGCGTCGTCTTCATCACCCGGCCAGATGTAGCGCACACCTTGGACCAGTTGGCGGAGGACGTGGGTCAAGGCGGTGTTGGTGAATAACCCCATAGCAATGCAAAGGAGCAGTGTGACCCCCGCGGGCAGCTTGCGGGTGCGCTCTTCTGCGACCCCCAGGTCGGCGATCACCGCGTCGATGGTCGCTTGGGGCAGCGCGTGTTCCAGGGCGTTGAGACTGATCGCTTCAGGAAACTTGATGTCAGCGGCCAGAGTGCGTAATGTGAATCCCATGCGAGGCCTCCCGATGCACGTGTATTGTGTATCGGTAGGATGCCTCGCTTGCTCCCAGAAGTCAAGTGGGAGCCGAGTCTTAACTGAACCGTATTGCTGTTAGGGGAGCCGTCGGGCTCCTCTTTTAATTTGCGATTCCAATCACTTCATCTTCCAGGAGGGTACGTCACATGAAGGAGTTCCTGTTCGGCACGCGCGGCGACATGGTCGAGAGAGGCCTGATCATGGCGGCTATCGTGGTCGCCGCGATCTTCCTCTGGGTGTCCATCGGTCAGAAGTTGGCCGTGAAGCTAGGCATTGTGGACAGCGTCGTGGGGGGATGATGATTGCGGATTTGCGATTTCGGATTGCGGATTTGTGGCATCGAAGCGTCCGCGTCGGCGCGAGGGCATTCAATTCGCAATCGGCAATCCGCAATTCGCAATGGCTGCGTGGCCGCCGCTTCCTGACCGGCCGGTCAGGCGACATGGTGGAGGGCGCGCTGACCTTTCCGCTCATGGCCCTGGTCACGCTGGCGCTGGTTAACCTGGCTTTGGCTGGCTTCGCATCCACGACCGCCAACCATGCAGCCGGTTACGGCGCGCGGGCTGGCTCGGTGGCGCAGACCGATCCGGCCGGCCGTGCGGTGGAAGCCGCGCAGCAAGCCCTGGCCAGCGGCGTCGGCACGTACAACGTGCGGGTGGCCGCCGACACCTACCCCGGCGGCGTCGTGCGGGTTGAGGTGGACTGGTCCGTGCCCAACTTCTACGGCAGTCTGATGCCCCTCTTCGGCGCGTCCAGCGGCCCGCTCAAAGGCACGGCCGTCAGCGCCTTTCGCAAGGAGGGATGGTGAGTCTTCAGAGAGCAGAGATCAGAGGTCAGAGATCAGCCAAAGGGGATCAGGTGGCAGATAGCGTTCTGACTTCTGACCTCTGGCCTCTGACCCGCTGGCTCTTCGGTCGCCGCGGCGACATGGTCTGGAACGCCCTGGTCATCGTCACGGTGCTGCTGCCGTTGTCAGGCCTGGCGATCGACGTGCCGCGCTACTTCGCGCTGCGCAGCCGCTTGCAGATTGCCGCGGATGCGGGGGCGGAGGCGGCCGCGCGGACGGTGGACATCCGGCACTATATCAACACAGGCGAGACCCGCCTGGAGCCCGACCGCTACGCCGGAGAAGCCGCGTGGGCCTTCGAGACCGCGGTGGCCGACCTGCGCGCCCGCGGCTATACCGCAACCCTGGATGGCGTGGATCTGGACGAGAGCACCGACGCCGTCGCGACGCGCGCCAGTGGCACGATCCGGCTGTTCTACAACCTGACGCCGCCCGTGACCGTGCATGTCGGTGCGACGAGCTGGTATCGCATGATCCGCGAGTAGGTGGACGATGGAAATCAGCCTGGATTTCGGCAAAGCCTGGAAGACGGGCCTGGCCCTATTCGTTGCCCTGGCCTTGCTGTTTGTTGGCCGGGCCGCTACGCCAGTCGCGGCCGACAATCTCGCGATTCTCACGCCCGACCGCTGGCAGGCCGCCGCCCTGGCGCGCAAGGCCGGAGCCGAGATCGTGCGTTTGGCTGCGGACGTGCAGGCGCTGCATGGCCTGGCAGCCCGTGAGACGCCGGATGCCATTCAGGCGATGCTGTTGGCCCAACGCATCTATGCCGGGCACCGGCAGGGCACGACCGCCACCGCACCGGCCCGCCAGACTCTGATCTCCGCGGCCGAGGCCACGGCCCGTTACGCCAGCGGGGGCGTCCCGCGGCAGACCGCGGTGGACGCCATCAACATAGCGTTGGAGCGCATACGCGTATTGACCCCTGCGCATGGAGCCGAGAGCAACCGTGGACCCCTGGCCGACGACAGCCACCTCGGATCCGTTCGACCGGGCGCAACGCCAACTCCTGGATGAGGAGCGGGCGCTGCGCGCGGTGGCCGAGGGGCAGGTCCGGGAGTTCCGCCGCCTGGTCGTGGAGTTCGCCAGCGCGTTCGTGGCCGAGGAACTGGACGCTCGCCGCCGCGCCGACCCGCGTTTCACTGAGCGGGCCACGCCGGCCGATTGGCGGGCGCTGCTGCGCACAGCCCGACAGGAGCAGTCGGCAGCGATTCGTTGGTCTGCAACGCCGCCGCCGCAGGCAGCTCAGCCAGCCGCGGACGAAGCCGCCCGGAGCCAAAGGCCCCCTGTGGGCTGGCAGGTCGAAGCCGAGCGCCTGGCGCGGGAAGTGGCCCACCTGACCGCCGAATTGGCGGTGGCACGGGCATTCCGGCCCGGCGAGCCGGCGCTGGTCCCGCCGGGGGCCGACCCGCAAGGGACCGGCGTGCAGGGTCATGTTTCTGAATCACCGGCGCCTGCCTTGCTCCTGCCGGCCCCGGTGAAGCCGGGCGCAGTGCCCAAGGCGGCGCCGATAGTCAACCCGCTGGGGCTGGCCGACGTGCGCTTGCCGGCCCTGCCGTCCGTGGCGCCGGCCCGGTTTGCTGACCAGCTCCAGGCGTGGCCGCGGGAAGCGTTGGCGTTGGCTATCCTGGGCATCACCGGCTGGTCCTTGCGGCTGGCTGTGGCGGAGCAGATGAGCGCGGCGCTCGGCAGCGTGAAGGCCAGCGCCGGGTCGCTGCGTCGGACTTTCAGCGTCCTGGCCAAACGCGGGTACTGGATCGAGCACAAGGTGACGCTGGCAGGCGTGCATACGCCTGTTCCCGCTGCCGATGATGCCGAGCCGAAAGCTGCGCCAGCCGGAGGGCCAGCTGAAGATACCATCCTGGTTCTGGTGCAACTGGGTGACCTGGGCCGGGACCTGCTGCGGGTATGTGGCATCCAACCCGTACCCTCCGAGTGGGAATTGCTCGCGGCGACGCATGGCAGCCAGGTCGGAGCAACTCTCGCCGGGCTTGTGTGCGCTTTCGCCTACCACGCTCGCTTGCGCGGCTATGCTGCGGCGCTCGCGGCCGCGGGGGACAGTTCGCCGCCAGGTGCAGGCCGCACCCAGGCTGGCCCAGTGGTGCTCGTCCGCAAGGGCGACGAGACCTGGACTGTGGCGGTCGCCGGGGCTGAGCACAAAGGGGCACCCTGGCAAGCCAGGGCCGCGCAGCAAGACCGGGCCGCGTTCGTAACATTGACACCCGATCTGCGGGACCGGCTCATTGCCCAGGCCCAGGTCGCCGGCGTCGAGCACGGACTGGCGACCGACCTGCAATCACTGTTCAACACCCAGGAAGTCCGCGGTCCGCTGTGGGCCATCCAGTGGTGATTTCGGACTCTGGATTTCGGATTGCGGATTTGGGCCGACTCATGGGTAGTCAATCCGCAATCGGTAATCCGCAATCGGCAATTCACGGAGGGGAGCCATGCTCAACGAGAGCCACGTCGAAGGCGTCATTGCCAGTAAGTGGACTTACAACGAAGTCCAGTTCGTGCGCGTCGCGGTGTATCCCGATGCGGGCCGCACCACGCGCCGGGCCGATCCGCAGGGCCGGGAGACGCCTGACTACGTTACGCTGCGCTGCGAAGGCAGCCATGCCCTGGCCGCGACCAGCCTGCGCGACGGCGATCGGGTGCGGGTTTCCGGCATCTTGACGAGCCGAGAGTACGATATCTTCCTGGACGCGTTTGCCCGCAAGGCGCACGGCGACGAGAAGGCCGTGGCGGAGCTGCGCGACCTGGCAGGTCATCTCGGCCGGGACGTCGCCCTGCCGCACGTCATCAACGAGATCATCGTTGAGCGCCTGATTGTGGTTGAAACTGCCGCGAGCCGCCAGGCCGGAAGGGAGCGCCGGCGGGACGGGCGGCTATTCACCGAGCGCCCGGCCCCGGCGGCGCCTGTCGAAGCTGCGACCGCGGCAACGCCTGTAGCCGCCGGCTAGCTGGCACCCACGGGTCCAACGCACCTTAACAAGTTCATACGCCAACACGTAAGCTGCTCCTGCGCGCCCACGTGGCGCGAGGGAAGCAGAACACTCAACATAGACGCCGGGGAGGAAGCTCCCTGGCTGACCGACACGCCCGGCACAGATTGTTTGCCCGAACGGCTCCATCGTGAGCTTCTGGCGGCAACGCCGGGCGTGTCTTTGTTTTCCCTTCCAGCGACCTCGCATCTGTGAACCCGACCCGAGCGCACCAGGCTGTTAGGCCGCCCTGGCGGGCTGGGGTCGTGTCCAGCAGAGAGGACGCGCACACCCTGCAACACGGAGGTCAACATGTCCACAGATGAACTGCTCGTCAGAGGCATGGCTGCTCTGGACGAGCGCATCACCAAGGCTCGCGCTGGTGGCTTCAAAGTCGTCGCTAAGACCGAGAAGCAGTTTGTGGTGACGAACGGCGAAGGCGGCGCCTACGCGGCAGACTTCAGCGG